>Ga0129333_10001148_pt1 | contig 23670 bp, 36 predicted proteins | sample CPB6_08_DNA_FD_94474 | JGI IMG/M metagenome (GOLD analysis project Ga0129333, IMG submission 94474) | Freshwater to marine salinity gradient microbial communities from Chesapeake Bay, USA - CPBay_Sum_0.6_0.8_DNA | ecosystem: Environmental > Aquatic > Marine > Coastal | place: USA: Chesapeake...
GTGTCCCTAATATTACTGCTATTATGGATTGTGCTAAGGTTGCTACTACCGCTACTCTTATTGCTGATGGTGGTATCAAAAACGCTGGAGATATTGTTAAAGCGTTAGCTGCTGGTGCTGATTTTGTAATGCTTGGTTCGTTGCTTGCTGGAACTGATGAATCTCCTGGTGAATTAAACGTAACTGGCATGACTAAAGTTTATCGCGGTATGGCTTCACGCGAGGCGCAACAGGATTGGCGCGGTAAATCATCTGCGCCAGAAGGTATTTCAACAAAAATTCCCTATAAGGGACCAGTAGAAAATATCTTTAATGATTTAGTTGGAAATATCAAGAGTGGTTTATCTTATAGTGGAGCAACAAATGTCAGAGGACTCCAAACAAGAGCAGAGTTCATTAAGCAAACAAGTGCAGGACAGCAAGAAAGTAGCACCCACATTCTCTCAAGATAATATTGGCTCTTTGTGGAAAAAGTATGTATTTTATATTAATGATGGCGCTCATGCTCAATTTTTAGTTAAATTAAGGTATGATAATATAAAACAACAGCAATTTTTCAAGATGATAATTAATGCTTACTTAGAAGACCACCCAGCAATTAGAGAATTAATATTAGATATTAATAGTAAAAAATTAGACAATACAAAAAAGAAAAAGATGAAAAAAGATCAACAACAAAAAGAAGAAACAATTAGAGATTTTGCGTTAAATGAAGAAGAAATTGAAAGTATTTTCGATGCTATCGAGAAAGAGAATCCTGACTTATGAGTGAATATTCGTTTAAAACATGCGTTGAAGCATGTAAAACATTAGAAGAGTCTTGTCCAAATACAGATTGTAGAAACTGGATTGATTACGAGGAGGACTTGAATTGTGTGCAAATCTGCGTTGAAAAGAATGGTCCATTGACATTAAGAGAAGTTTCTAAGCGTTTAAAATGTAGCTTTGTAAGAGTAAAACAGATAGAAGACCAGGTTTTAGAAAAATTAAAGATCGAAATGGAACAAGGGAACTATTTATAATTGTAAATTATTCTTTTTGACGTTACATTTACTATTTATTTTTAAAACAGAGCTACACAATATATCTTAGGAGATAACATATGAGTTCAAAAAAGCAATTATTGACAGAATCTGAAATTCGTCGTTTTATGACGCTTGCTAATATTCCATCAATCGGTCAGCAAGAAACCCTAAAAGAAATGGGACCAAACCCAGGCTATCATACAATCCAAGCTGGTCATCGTGATGGGCAAGCTGGTTCAAGCGCAGATCCAGTACAAGAAATGTACGGGGAAATGGAAGAAGAAGACGAAACTCCAGAAGAAGTAGAATTGGATATGAGCGACGAAGAAGGCGGCGAGGGTGGTGGCGAAGCTGATTCATCAGAAGTAGAATCCATCGTTCAAAAATACTTACAACAATTAGCAGCTGAATTAGAAGAGAAGGCTGGTGTTGTTATCGACGTTTCTGGTGGAGATGAAATGAGCGGCATGGAAGACGAAGAAGGAATGCCTGATGAAGAAGAAGATGAAGAAGAAATGCCACCAGCAATGGGCGACGAAGAAGGTGAAGAAGGCGACGAAGAAGAGCAAGAAGATAGCGAAAGCGAAATGCAAGAGGGCGGCGGCGACAATATGTACGAAAACGATCCAGAGGAATTACAAGAGTCAAAACTTGTTGATAATATCCTTTCCCGCGTAACTGCTCGCTTACTTTCCGAAGCAAAGAAAAAGAAAGAAGATAAGAAAAAGAAAATGTCAGCCGCTGAAAAAATGAAAGCTATGAAGGCTGCTAAAGATAAGAAAAAGAAACTAGAAGAAGCAAACGCCGCAGCTCCAAAAGCCACTAGCTCAAATGGTCCAAAGAAGGGAGCTGGTAGTGCAACCAAAGGAACTTGGGGAGTTACTTCAAAAGTTTCAGATAAAGAATGGAAGGCTGGAAAATCTGGAAAGGGTGATGATGAAATGGAAACCCTATCAGCTTCAGCGGAACACATGGTTAGCCACGGTAAGAAGAGCCTAGCTACACATGGTGGCAATAAGAAAAAATAATAATAAATAAACCCTCCTAAGAACTAACACCGACATATCCTATAAAGGTGTGTCGGTGTTTTAGGATCAAGGAATAAAAAAATGCAACTTACCAGAAGACAGTTAAAACAGATTATTTCAGAAGAAATCGAACGAGTTGCCAACGAAGGCGATGAAGTAGAAAACTTGCTAGAAGGCTATTCTTCTTCGTATGAAGATGGAGAAGAATTTGTTTCTAAACAAGCCCTTATAGATTTTCTAGAAGTTATGACAGAAAATAAAATTCCAAAAGCAGCTTTTGAAGCCTTTATGATTAACCTTCCAGAAGAAGAAGTTACTCCAATATTAAAAGAAGCCTTGGAAGAATAAAAGTAAAGAATATTTTTTAAGCCCCGTCAAGTTCTGCTTGACGGGGCTTTTTATTTGTGCTACAGTATAAAACTAGGAGAAAAAATGTCAAACGATGTAGTACTTGTCGCATTCACTATTTCTGCTTTGTTAATATTCGCGGTTGAAAGTTATTTGATAGAGGAAAAAAAGAAAAAAACTTTAAACATGCTTGAATCAAATTTTTTATTAGGAGCAGTAAGTTTTGAGCAATATAAACATCAAATGCTGCAAATAATGGAAATTGTTTACGAAAAAGCTGGCGAAAGTGACCCCCAATTTATAAAAGACTTTGAAAAAATTAAAGAATCAATAAACAAAAAGTGCGATGAAACTGGAAATTTGTGGGTAAAAAATGTTAAGAACTCTCTTCAACGAGAAACTAAATATAGTAATTGGGAAGAGGCGATTCAATTTGCAGAACTTGTCTTAAAGAAGATGAAAAATGATAACAGCAGAGAAAGTAATCAAAAAAATGATTAAGGATTTTGCAATTCCTGAAGATAATGTCTTTTATGCTGAAAGACTGTTTGTTGCAAATACTGTTCTTAATTGGGTATTAAAAAATACAAAAGAAGAAAGACAAAGAAAACAATATATAACTCAAATTGAAAAACACTTGGTTGGCGAAATAACTTTATATTGGGACGATGAAGTAATAAAAGTCAGAAAGGACCAGGAAAAATGAAAATGGATATTCAAGCTTGGAGAAGCGAGTTTTCAGACAGTTATGAATACAAAATTCAAGTAAATAACATTAAACATGGTGACAAAAGTACATTCTCTAAACTATTTAAAGAATGGGATGTTTCTGGTGAAGGTTGGAATGTTAAGGAAAATACAGAGTTAAAGATTTTAAAGAAAACATTTCAATCAGAGAAACATTGGAAAGAGTGGGCTAAAAAATGTCCCATTAAAGTAGTAGAATACAAGTATAGAGCTGGTAAAGAAACTGTAATTCAACATTCTTGTAAAACAAGAAAGAAAAGAGCTTCCAAAAATGGCTAATGAACCAAAAGACCAAGATCAATTAGAACAACCAAGTATTATCATGCTGCCGCAGGAACAAGGACCAAAGTTTATGAGGTCTATTGGTCTTATTGGTGATGTAAATGAAGAGAAAGCTGGCGAGATTATTCACGGTTTAATTACACTTAAACAATTTGGAAAGGTCGAGGAAGAAGAACAGCAAAGCTCTAAAAAGAAAAAAAAGGATGAGTATGAGCCTATTGAATTCTATCTAAGCACTCATGGCGGTTCAGCTAGTGATATGTTTGCTATTTATGATGTTATGAGAATGATCAGAAAAGACTGTGAAATTCACACGGTTGGAGTAGGAAAAGTTATGAGTGCTGGTGTCCTTCTATTGGCTGCTGGTACAAAAGGTAAACGCAAAATTGGAAAACATTGCCGTGTTATGATTCATTCAGTTCTTGCTGGAAACGAGGGACCGCTACATAATTTAGAAAATGAACTAACAGAAATTCGCTGGACCCAGGATACATATATTAAGGCTCTTATCCAAGAATCAAAATTAACACAATCGACAATGAATAAATTGCTTCAAAAGCATGTTAATATCTATTTATCTGCGGAAGAAGCCGTAAAATATGGAATCGCTGACGAGGTAATTTAATAATGAAAATAAAAGTTTTACATCCTACTGATATATCTCTTACGCTTGAAGAATTGAAAAATATAATTCTTAATGAAAGTCGCGGTATGCTAGCTAGGACTCAAGGAGAAACTTTTACAAAAGATAATAAAGATTATGAATTTCTTAAAACAGTCATTTTTCCAGAACAAGGAAAAAAATTTGCAAATAAAGAAGAGTTGCAGGCTGCAATTAACGCTTTTGCAGAAAATGAAAAAATAACTATCTTAGAAGAAAATATTTTTGGTGATTTTATAAAAGCAAAAGCAGCAATTTTAGTTGTTATGAAAGATATTGATACGGAACAAAACATTGGAATTGTAAAATATAGATCCAGTGTTACAGATACTACTGTTTGGCAACAAGCTAAATTTGGTATGGAAACTGGTTTTATGCCAGGTTCAAAAGATAGTAATAAACTTTCTAGTTCTAATTTAGAGATGTTAAAATTAAAACCATCAGATTTAATAACCAATTATAGTCCAAAAGATGTTCAAGAATTACAAAGTGAAGTTATTTCAAAAGCTGGCGAACTAACAAAAAACTCTCAATTGCCACAAGTTTGTTTTGATCATATACAACAAATTTTTAATGCAGTAAATCAAAATCAAAAAAATACCTTATTAAAAGGTGGTGCTATCTATGCAAAATCATACAATAAATCTTTTGCAGAAATTTTAGCTCCTATTTCTGTTATTACTGGATGGCTATCTGGAGGCGACAGAGCTTCCAGCGAAGAAGAATTACTAGGTCAAGGCTTCTTTTATAAAGATATGAAAATTAAATTCAATCAAAGCAAAACTGAAGGGCTTTATGATAGTGTTTTAGAAATGGTTGTTGGAGAAAATAAAAAAATTGTAAAAATAAGTTCAAAAGCTGGGTCTGGTGCAGCCTCTTCAGCTAAATCTTTCATGGAAATATTATTGGAGTTTAGAAAAAGAGATAAGGGTGCTTTTGATGAGTTTTATAGAAATAAAATAAATAGAAGAGTTGTAGATATAATACTTGATATATCAAGAGAAACATCCGTTGATGGACCAATTATTGTTGGTAAAAAACTAGGTATTTTAAATCAAGAAGACGCTGATATTGTAGAAAAAATTTCTAAGAAGTTAAATTCAGCGACTTTCCCAGAAGGAGTGAAGTTGAATGCTAGCTTAACTGGTCTTATGGAAACTTATAAAGCAAAGGCTTCTCCAAACTATAAACCAGGTTTACACTTATATGCAGCTTTAACTAAAAAAATCTGTGAAACTCTTAACCAAGATAAAATTTTTAGTGATGTAATAAAAAATGTCTTATCTAAAGAAAATCTTATTCAGGTAAATTCTTCATTAAAATTAAAAGGCGAAGATTGTGAGTTCACTTCCTTTAAAATTACTTACCCTCCAAAATATTCAGGACAAATTAAATTTGATTCAAGTGGAGAATATACAACCACGGAAATTAAAGGAAGAATCAGTTTTAAAATCCCACCAATGAAAGAAGCAAAAGCATAAAATGGATTAAATATGGAAATTGAAAAATTTAGTGAATGTAAGGGAAAACTTAATTTAGAAAAATTTAAAAAATATCCAGAAAGATTATTAAAATTTATTGAAAAAATTAATAATAGCGAAAGTTTTGAAACTATTGAAAACAGAAAAATTTTTTTAGATACTAGTAATATAGCTTTAGTAAAAAATGCTGTAGACAATGATTTAAAAGAAAAAATTGTTTTAAAATTAAAGGATCAAGACCAGTTTATTAAATTGACTTCTCTTAAAAAGACAGAAGAATTTGGTGGAGAAGTTCCTGGTAAAAGGACTCGTTGCGAATCTATAGCCATGAACCAGCTTAGAGATTTAATAAAAAATATTGGTAAACCAATCAATATTGTAGTGAAAAGACAAGACGGATTATACGAAAAATATGAAAATATAAATAACGTTGAAAAAAGTAAGGAAAACGTGAAAGCAGACTTTTGTTTAATATCTCATGAAAAACCAGTTTGTTTTATTTCTCACAAAAAAGGAATAAAACCATTTCATTTTTTACAATATGCAGGTATTTCTGATTTTTTAAATAATTTAGAAATTTCTATGTTTTCAGATGATTTAAAGAAGAATATACAAATTGTTGAATATACTAATAATGAATTTAAAATGAAAAGAAATGTTACAGTCGGTAGAAAAATACAAAATAATATTTTAAAAAGAAAGGCTATTTTTGGAAAAAATTACTCTGATTTTGATTTAGGCAACGAACATAATGTAGATTTTGTGGCACAAGGAATTTTTTCTCTAAATCAAATAGATCAAGATACATATGAATTAAACGCCCATCATATATTATGCAGAAAAGGCTTTCAAGATAAATATGATAATGGCTATGAGCCTGTTTTAATTGCTAGATACGGAGGAGATAGAGATAATCTTGGTATTAAATACGCAAGAGTTTCTATTTATCCTGAACAGGGAAGAACAGCGACGAGATTTATTTAACATGAAAACATTCAAAAAATTAATTTTAGAATTGACCAAAAATGCCCTTGAAGAAGAATTAGAAAAACAAGAGAAGTTGATGTCTCATGTTATGGATTCTTTGCAGGATATAGTAAATCCAGAAGATGGGATTATATCGGTAACAACATCTAATAAGAGCGACATGGCTGTTGTAGTCCGATGTGATGATAAAGAAAAAATTACATCTGCCAGAAAATCAGCAAAATTAGCTTTAAAAGGTCTTGGTATCTCGTTAAGAGATAGGCTGATACCAAAGTACGATCCATCAATTGAAATAACGGAAGTTTCTTATGATGATGGTTCTGGAAGAGTTTACATAGTTTTTAAGTACGATATTGGCTCAAGAGAAGGTTTAGCCTTGGAACATATTATGGGTCTTCTATTAACTGGAAAAGTTACAGAAGAACTAAAGAACCGTCTTGACCTACCTCCAGATGCATCAAAAGAACAAGTTAAAAGCAAATTAAAAAATGAATATTCGGATATTTTAAAAATAGCTTTTCGCGGTAAAAGAATGATTGAGGAAAAAATTGGAGAAATAGATCAAGCAGAATCTGAAGGTAGTAGAAATTCTAAAGCGGATTTAATTTTATTGACTAAAAATGGTTTAAAATATGGTTTATCCATAAAGTTAGTTACAGAAGAAGGACGCGAAGTTCGCTTTACATATAATAAAAATATTGGTTATGGCGATGAACAAGAAGAAAACCTTGTGAAAAATCCAAGTGGAGAACCTTGGTGGTTGGTAGGACGCCAAATATTTGCAAAAAAATTAGGTCGTAGTTATTCGGCAGATTCTGAAAATTTAGAAACTCCAGAGTGGATGGAAAAAGCTAAAGAAAGTAAACCTGACGTATATAAAGAATCAATGGAAGAGGTCTATGAGCAGTTACGAGCAATATTCGTAAGTAATCTTAAATCGATGAAATTGAAAGAATTAGTTGATATGGTCAATGAAGCTCATCTTGGCGGAAAAGAAGAAAGACGAAAATATGAAAAATTACTTGTTCTATCATCTGACGTTGATGGTATTAAACTAAAAGAAAGCGGCTATGAAAAGCCAGATTTAGAAAAAATTAAATTAGAGGGCATGGATAAATCTGATATTGTTAAGACCGATGGAGCCAAGATTATTATTGATATTCCTGGCATGTCTCCTTTAACAATTCATGGTTTAAAATTTCATTCAAACATGTTATCATCCAACCGTGAAGATCTCAAGATCAAAACTAGATAGAAAGGTCTGGTGCAAAAGTGAAAGTTTATGACAACGGTTTATCATTAAATACAAAAATTGTTAGTGGTGTTAATAAGTTAGCAGATGCAGTAAGTTCAACTCTAGGACCAAAAGGTAAAAACGTAATTTTATCTGCAAAAGGTCGCAACCCAATTATTACAAAAGATGGTGTAACTGTAGCCCAATTTTTTGAACTCCAAGATCCATTTGAAAATGTTGGTGCTCAAGTTATCAAGCAAGTTTCAGCTGTTACTGCAACTGAGGCTGGTGACGGCACTACTACCGCGACTGTTCTGGCAAGAGCTATTATTAATCAAGCACAAAAATATATTATTGCTGGTGCTTCTCCAACCGATTTAAAGAGAGGTATGGATACAGCAGTAGAGCATATTGTTAAAAAAATAGAAGAAAATGCAAAACAAGTTTCTAGGCTAGAAACAATAGAGCATGTAGCGACTATTTCTGCTAACGGTGATAAAAAAATCGGTAAATTAATTGCAAGGGCTGTGGACACTGTTGGTAAGGACGGAGCAATAACAATAGAAAGTGGTAAGAGTGTAGATACAACCTTAGATATTGTAGAGGGCTTTCAAATCGACTCTGGATATGTTTCGCCAGAGTTTATAACAGATGAAAGACGAAACGCTATGAGATATGAAAATGTTTTGATTCTCGTAACAGATCACAATATTTCATCAATCGATCAGCTTATGCCAGTTCTTTCAACTGTAGCTAGAGAAAATAGACCGTTTATCATTTTCTCTGAGAATATTGAGGGACAGGCTTTAGCTGCTATTATTTTAAACGCAGTTCGTGGTAGCATGAAAGTTGCTGCCGTTAAAGCTCCACGCTATGGAGAAGAACGTAGAACTATTTTAAAAGATATTGCTTTAGCAGTTGGTGCTACATTTATCAGTCGTGAAAGTGGAATGTTGCTTGAACAAATCAAAAGATCTCATTTAGGTTCAGCTAAAACTATTGAATCTTTAAAAAACTGGACTACTATAGTTGGAGGTTCGGGTGATCACAAGCAAATTGAAGCGCAAATTGACAGATTAAAACAGGAAATTTTACAGACTCAAGACCTGTCAGAGTGTGAGCGGCTTCAAGAAAGAATTACCAGACTCGCTAGCGGCGTTGCTATAATTCGCGTGGGCGGTGCCACAGAGGTCGATATGGTGGAGCGCAAGCATCGTATCGAAGACGCGCTAGAAGCTGTCAAGAGCGCCCAGCAAGAAGGTATTTTACCTGGTGGTGGAGTGGCTTTATTAAAATTATCTAGAGATGTGGGAAGCCTGTCTGTAGAAAATCAAGATGAACGTTTCGGCTTGGAAATTATAAAGAACTGCTGCGAAGAACCAGTTAGAAAACTAGCAGAAAATTGTGGTGACAAGCCAGATGTTGTAATAGACTCGATCCTAAATAAAACTAGTGATGATATTTGGTCTGGTAGAAATTTTTCAACTGGAGAATACGTAAATTTGGATACTGCTGGGGTAATCGATCCAGCAAAAGTTACTCGGTGTGCATTACAAAATGCAGTGTCTGCTGCATCAACTTTATTAACGACTTCTTATGCTATTATTGAACAATAAAACTATTTATATGTAATAGCTTAGGAGTACATTTATGCCACAACTTAATGAAGATGCAATCAAAAACCTTAATGAAACTTTAGGTGAATTAAAGATGAATACACAGACAATCTGTGTAAAAATGGATCAAATTTATGATTCAATTGAAAAGTTAGAAAAAACAGTGGAAACAATTAGTACAGCAGTAAGTACCCAAGAAAAAAGATTAACAATTTTAGAACAAGGTATTCCAAAAAATCTTATTGAAGATCTTGCATTAGTAAAAAATGCACAACAAACATATAATAAATTATTGTGGATTATAGCAACTGGTGTGGCTGCTGCCTTAATGCAGTCTTTTTTTAAAATTATACAGTAGCTTTACTTGTAAAAATTCTTGTGCTAGAGTAGAAGGCGGTGAGAGATCACCGCCTTTTTTATTGGAGAATTAATGAACGCCAAGATAACAATAACGGTTCCAATGGATCAAATCCATAAAAAATTGGGTTATATGCTAGAAGACGTTGCAGGAGAACTTGATAATCTTGCTATTGATACTACTGCTGTATCAAAAGCTTCTTATCAAGAAGATGATTTTTTAAAACAAATGGAAGATATTGATAAACTAAGAAAAAAATTATCTCTTCTTGACGCAAATTTAGAAGACTGCTACAATATAATGAGCGGACTTATTTTATATAAGAGTAATAAACAACAGGAGAAACAACAGCATGATGTTAAGAGAACCCAAGAGGGGTGATTCACTTAAAGTAGCACAAGGATCAAATTTGTATAGAATGGAAAATGATGGTGGTTTAATATTTTCAGAATATGTGAAAGAACCCGTCCTTGCAATGTTTGTAGATTATGACAAAGAAGACCATGCAAGAGTTATTATAGGAAATACTTTAAGAGTTGCTAGAATAGAAGATTTAAGAGAGGTATAAAATGACTGTTAAGCTAAGTAAAAATGGCAAACGCCTTGGAAGACCACCTAAAAATTTAACAACTGGAAAAGTGTTTATTACGGCAGTTCCAGTAAAGAAAGAAGACAAACCAGAAATTATTGATACCGATCAAATGATTGAATGTGAGTTATTACCAGTTCAGCAATATTCACATCTACAAGGTACAGAAACAAAAGCTGGTCGCTATATGACAAACTACTACGATGTTCCAGATTTTGGCAGAAAATGCTGGGTGGTTGGAGGTTATATAAAGGCAGATTGGGAAAAATATAACCAAAGTTTTGAAACTATTCAAAAGTGCATTAATTATCTAAACTCACTGGGTAAAAAGAAAAAACTTTATGGTAATTTAAAAATATACAAAGATTCAGTAAAATTCCTTGAAAAAGGCAAACAAAAAGTTGCAGTAGTTGAAATGGTTATCGAAGACAGAAAAAATGAAAATTTTTGGGGCGAGGGAGAGCGTTATTAATGGCTCCAAGAAAAAAAGCAGCAGCGAAAAAAGTAGTAAAAAAACAATTTTATACAATTCAGTTTGAAAAATATATGGAAGTTTTAGAGGACGTTAATAAAACTTACTTTATTATCTCTGACAAGGTTAGAGATCTTGTTTTAACGATGCCAGTGGAAAAATGGGCAGATAGTCCAATATCTGAATTTTTAGATAGTTTTGTTTTAGTGGATTCTTTTAGATACTTCTTAGAAGATAAAGTGAACAATCCTACTGAAGAGGAGATAGAGTTCACTGTTAAATACAACATAAAAGATATTTTATTTAATAAAGAAGAGTTGCAAGTTATGCAACAATTTTTTCTAACAGTAGAATCTAGAAAAGAGTATTTATTAAATAATTATAATTTTAGTTGTTTCTTAAATTAAATATAAGTAACTAATAAACTATAATAAGCGGGAGGCAGAAATGCCTCCCGTTTTCGTTTGTGTTAACTATTTATAGTTATGATAAAAATTAAATTTTTGCAAGAGAGAAATAGAAAACCAATTGATCGCTCTGGTATTGAACATACGCCAGATAAGATCTCTGGTTTTGGCGCTTCCAGCGAATATACAAAAACATCTGGACACGATTTTAATCCAGCTGCTTTGCCAAGATATGCTATGGAAGAAAAGGTTGAAGGCGATAACAAATTAGGATATGAACTTGATGAATGCGGATGTGAAGACAACGAAGAAATGATTGAAATACCAGATGATATTATCGCAGTAATTGAACCAGAAGAATTCAATCCAGAAGATTTTACAACTCTTTATGAAAAAAAAGACCGCTGTTATCATCTAGCAAAACAAAAATATGATGTATTTCCAAGCGCTTATGCATCTGGTTTTATTGTCCGTTGCCGTAAAGGTAAGGTTGGACGTAAAAAAAAAAGAAATGAGGAAGTAGAATTAGAAGAGGGAAAGGGATGGACTAAAAAACGTAAGGACAGTGTTGATTGTAACAACCCAAAAGGATTTAGTGAGCGAGCACATTGTCAAGGTCGTGAAAAAAATGAAGCTTCTGACTACGAATATGTAGAAGATCTTTCCGAAGGAACATTTGACAAAGAAAAAGATTCAGGTTTACATGGCTGGTTTGCCAGAAAAGGTGGAAAAGGTAAAAGTAAAGGCTGGGTAGATTGTAACACTTGCCGCACTAATCCTAAAACTGGTCGTAAGACCTGTAAGACTTGCGGTAGACAAAGCGGTGAAAAGCGTAGTAAATATCCAGCTTGCCGCCCTACTCCTTCAGCCTGCACAAGAACTGGAACTAGCAAAAAACGTGGACCAATGAGAGTATCTTGGAAAAAAAAGAAAAAATAGGAGAATACAAATGAAAGTCAAGATCAAAAAAACAAAAGTAAATTCTATAGTAAATGAAGAATTTACAAAACTAGTTGTTGAGTCATACCGAAAAAAAGATTTTAAATCAGTTAAGGAGCTTTATAAATATGAGACTGGTAAATCTCAAATTGATGAAGGCATTGGAGACTGGTTAAAAAGTAAATTTAAAAAAGTTTCTAATGTCTTTGCTGGTATAAAAGATATTGGTCTTGGCAGTGGCACAACAATTCTAGGTGGTGAAGAAACACTGGATATTGAGAAAAGAAAAGAAAAATTAGGTGCTGCAAAAGCAAAAGTAGAGGGTTGGCTATCAAAGCTACCATCACAAAATCCTTTAGCAAATGAGATTAAAGAGCTATATGCAACATTAGATAAGGGTGGTTTTCCTAATCCTAAAAATAGATCTGATTTTGATTCCCAAGTTAGCCAATTACAAACTGTTTATAAAAAAATTGTAGATGCTTATGAAGGTTCAGCAAAAACTGATGCCGATGCAAAAGCTACAAATATTCTTATTGCAGTTTTAAGAGGCATTGTTATCTATTTCCAAGATTATAAGATTGCAGATAAATATATCTATTTGAAAGAAGCCGAAGAAGCTGGCGCTGGCGAAGAAGAAGAATTAGGTTCAAAAGAAGGGGAAGGATCGAAATCAGCGGAAGCTGCTTATTCAAAGAAATTACCTCTTGGTCTTGCAGCAGCTGGCGTGTCGATGCTTGCACTTGGCATTGGAGCCAAGTCTCCTGCCTTCAAGAACGTTCTTGAAAAATTTAAAGATGTTAAAAAAGCAGACCCAGAATATATAAAAACAGCAATTTTTAAAGAATTAAATGTTGAAAAAGGTCAAGGTATTACACAATTTGCTGAAAAATTCTCTGGTAAGGGAGATAGCTTTTTAGATGCAAACGCACCAGCCAAAAATTTATTGGATGGCGGAATTCAAGAAGCTTTCGATTCTGCGCTTAAAGTAGGAGCGTTTAGAGATAAAGCGGCAGCAACAAAAATAATAAAAGCAATTAGCGGCGCTGCAATGACTAATAAATACAAAACCGTTGGTCAAGTAATTGCAGCAGCAGCAAAAGGCACAGAATTTAGAAACGCATCAGCCATGAATAAAACAAATCCATCAGAGGCTTGGAAAGCATTAGGCTGGGATCCAGGCAAATATCAATTAAAGATTGGAGAAACAGTAACAGAAATTGCTGGTGGCAATATTGATGCAGATACCTTAAAAAATCAATTTTTAAACTTTTTAGGTAAAAGTGCTGGAGCTATTTTAACAAACTTAGGATATGGCTTCCTTGGTGGCGCTGCCGTGAGCGCTGGTATGCGCTTCAAAGGTTCTAAATCTTCACGTATGAACGATTTAAGACAATTAGTAACTACGTTCTTAGATGTTAAACCAGGTGGCGGAAAAGAAACTAAGCCAGCTGGACAAGAACCAACATCTCCAGACGGCGAACAAGGTAAAGGACCAGCAATTCCAGGTGTAGATAAAATACCAGGTGGTCCCCAAACAGTTAGAGGTCAAGAGGAACAACCAACAATTGTCGATCCTTCTATGCAACCCACAGTCGTTGATCCATCTATGCAAGCCACTGTTGTTGATCCCTCAAAACAAGGAGGACCACAGGCAACAGTTCCAGTAGATGATAAAGATATAGAAGATTTAACTCCTAAAAAACCATCAAAACAAGCAGGACCACAAGCAACAGTTCCAGTAGATGATAGAGATGTCGAAGATATAACTCCTAAAACTAAACCAGCCTCTGAACCAACAGTTAAGGTTACAAGTGGTGGTAGGACTCTAATTAAGCCAGACGAATTTATGAAAGGTGCTTTAGGCGATGAACCTGGAGAGAAAAGTGTAGAAGGCGAAGTCACTAATTTCTATAAAACTAAACTACCAGACGTTCCAGAAAAAGAAATAAAATCTGTTCTTGGATGGCTAGTAAGAAACGATAGATTACTTTCAGAATTTAAGAGAAAAATAGCAAAAATCTTAAAAGAAGATGCTCTTGGAATGGGATCTGGTGAAAGAGGAAATTTTGGTTCACAAGTTGGTACTGATCCGTTAGGTAAAAAAGGTGCCGAAGCTAAAAAAGCTGATCCAACTGTTTCAATAGCGAAAAGTTTAGCAGATAAAATTTCAAAAGAAACTGGCGTAAGTTTAGTAAACGTTTTGAAGGTTTTGGATATGGCTCTCAAGAACCAACAACTAGCAGCGCATTCGGCTGATGGTGGAAAAACATATTCTCCAGAAGAATTGGAAGCAGCAAAAAAGCAAACAGGTGCAAGCCAAGTTGTTGGTTCAACGGTTCCAAGTATCGAAGCACCACCAGAAGAGTGGGAGGCGTTTTTAAGAACACCAGAAGGCTCAAAGTGGTCAAAACAACACAAAGCCGCTGGAGGTAGATTTGATGGTGAAGGTAAGCCAAAACCAGGCACTGGCATCGTTCCAGAAAAAACAACTGGAGCTTTTAAGGAAGGTTTTGAATTTAAAAATAGATTTATGAAGCTTGCTGGTATCTTGAGGGAATAAAAAATGAAATTAAACAAAACATATTTAAAACAAGTGATTAAAGAAAGCATTCAAGAAGCCTTAATTGTTGAAGAGTTGGGAAATGGCGATGCCGTACTGGAAGACGGTACACTAGTTTGCGAAGCTTGTTTATATGAAGATTTAACTTGTGGATGCCCAGATAAACTAGAGGAAGCTAAATATCAAGGAAGATCAGTACCTTTAGGCAAACCAATGCGTGGCGATGTTAAAAAGTTTAAGGTCTATGTTCGCGATCCAGCTACTGGTAATGTTAAAAAGGTAAATTTTGGCGATCCCAACATGAAGATTAAGAAGAGCAATCCAAAACGCCGTAAATCCTTTAGAGCCAGACATAACTGTGATAATCCAGGTCCAAGAACAAAAGCGCGTTATTGGTCATGTAGAAAATGGTAGGATAAAATGATTAATAAACTAACATCAGAAGATTTAGTGCTTGGCTTTAGAGACTTTTTAAACGAAGAAAAAGTTAATATTACCAATGCTTTAAATGAATTATTAGATAAATATAGGGAAAATCCTTCTATTGAAAAAGATATCGCTGATAAAAAACCTGCAAGGAAAAAAACTACAGATGCCGAACCACAACCTCAAGAGCCTGCTCCTTTACAAGAAGCAAAACTAGGTAAAACCTGGAGAAAAAGAGCAATCGCTAGAGCCAGAAGGCACGAAAGAGAATATCCAAATAAGATTGATAAAACTTGGGCTTTAAAGCAGCAACAAAAATGGAATAAAAAACATCCTGAATTAGAACAAGAGTATTTAAAAGAAATAGAACTTGCACAAAATTTGATGAACACAACAAAAGAATATCTTCAAAAAATGCGAGACATTAGAAAACAAAAATTAGAAGTAAAAGGCAAAGATGGTATGCCTCCTAAATTTGGTCCAAATGATAAACCAAAAGGAACCTTGCCTTCTCTTGATGTTAAAAATAAAAAAGGACCAATAGCTAAAATCAAAAGAGCGCAGCAGAAAGCAAAAGAATACGGTGGAGCAACTTATTCAAGCGCAACGTTTGGTGCCTCAGAAAGTGTTTTGGAAGAATTAGAGATAATAGAAATAGATGAAGAAACAAACTAATTAAATAAAATATCCCATAGGAGGAGAAAGGAGATGGAAAATACAAACACTGAATTACCACTAGAACCAGTTGCTGCAACAACAACTGCAACCGTAGCACAACCACAAACGATGGCTGGTGAATTAGCACAATTAAAAGAGTTAACAGGCGGAAATCCAATTGTTACAGTTGTGCTTGTAGCAGTAGTGGTACTTGGTAGTGGCGCTGGTTGGAAATTCTGGCAAAAGAAAAGCGAACAAAAACACGAATTAGAAATGAAAAAACTTGAGTTAGAAGCTAAAGCTGCCGAAAGTAAATCCAAAGCTGAAAAATTAAAGAAAAAAGCAAAGGAAGCGAAAAGTAAGAAATAATTGGAGGTATATAAAATGTACCGCCTATTATTTATATTATTTTTATTATTTGGTTTGAAAGGTCATGCAATAGAGAATGGAAATTGTGATTGGACAGGAGTTCCTATAGATAGTGAAGATTGTGTAGATTTTTCTTGGTATAAAAAAGCAGACCTTATGAAATGCACAAATATGCCAAAATGTTTTAAACTGCAATATGAAGAAGCACCTAAAGAAAAACCAAAGAAAAAAGAATTCTTTGCTAAAGAAGATGCAGAAGAAAAAAAGAAAATAATTCCAATACTTGATAATTCTGCTATTGCATTATTAAAAAATAGCAGTCTTAAGAACATAAAGATTATATTTTATAATAAATCAGGAAAGTTAAGCAAAGATTTCGCAAAAGAAGCTGAACAATATATATTAGATAAAGGCGTTAAGCGAAATCAATTTATTATAGAAATAAGGTAAGGTAAAAATGAAGATTACAAAAAATTATTTAAAAAAAATTATCAAAGAAGAAATAAATTATGCACTTCTAGAACAAAATGTTGAACTGGAAGAAGGAAAATTTGCTAATTTAATTATGGGTGGTTTGGCTTTAGTGGCGTCCCAATTAGGTATTTCAACAGCAGAGGCACGACCAGCTCAAAACAAACAGCAAGCTATAGTCATGGCACAACAAAACCCAGGAAAAGTTTTTTCGTATAAAACATCAGACGGAGTTACACATGCAGTTGGTCGTGGCGAAGCTACCAAAGAAAAAATGGTTCAAACAGATATAGTAACCTCTAGACCAGAAATTCAATCAGCTAAGGATATAGTTGATTTAGATTTAGAAGAAAAAGTTTCTATGTTAAATGATTATTTATATAGATACCAAGAAGAAGCACCTGAAATATTAAAGAGAATCATTTCATCCGATAAATCAGACGCATTTTTAGGAACAATAGGAAATACAAATATTGATTCTGCGTTGGACATGCTAGACCAAGAGCTTAAATCAGAACAACCTAACGAAGAATATGCTAAGGGTGCTCTTAAACTACTAGCAAGATTTGTTCATAAAGATTTAACTGGTCAAGACAAGGTGTTTAGTGATTCTGATCTAAAAAGCTGGATTGAATAATGGGTAAATAACATGGCAGAACAAAAAGCATTAGTAACCCTAAAAGACGGTACAAAAATAGAAGTAACAGATCTTGCAGAATTATCAAAATATTCTGATCGTCAAGATCTAGATTCTATTTCTTTCTTTGGTGATAATGACGCACCACCTATGGAATCAGCGGCACCAGCACCACTTCCCGCTGCATTAATTAACGCTACGCTTTCTATTGATACAAATCCAAAATCAGAAACAGTAGCAACAGTCGAGCAACCAAAAGCAGATCCAGTAGTACCAAAACCACAACCAGTTGGTGATGGGGTAACAACTATAACTATTACTATTGGTGCATTAGCTGGCGCAGCTTCTTCTGCTGGTATGCCAGCTGTTACAAATTTAGTTAAGAATCTTATTAAGAATAAATTAAAGGGTAAAAAAGGTGGCGAGCAAAAGGAAGAAGCAGAAGAGCCTACTGACTGTAAAACACACCAAATTAAATCAAACGCTAAATTAGTAAAGCTTTCGGCAAGAATTACTGCTCTTGAGAATAAGCCTTCTCAAGAATCAAAACTATTTAATGGTGACTCAAATCCATTAGAAGATTTAGAAGAACGCATTGAAAAGCTTGAGAAACAGTTAAAAGGAAAAAAGAAATGAAAATAACTAAAAAAGTTCTTAGAGAAATGATAGAAGAAGAAATGCATGTTTTGAAACTTGGTATGGGTCCACCAATGATGGCTCATGGCGGCTTAAGCCTTGGCGATTCAGAGCAAATCCCAGGCGAAAGACCAAAAGACCCAGACGGTTACGAGGGCGGCATGGCAAAAAACAACTTGCGTAACGCAGCGATGGATGCTACTATGCTGGAGCGCATGATACTTGACGACGAAAATTTGGAGCCGTGGGTCGAGGAAAAAATTGCTGTAGCAGCCTCCATGTTAAATTCTGTGGCGCGTTATATGAGAGGCGGAAGAACAGGTTAAAAATGATAAAAGTTAAAATCGTTAGAGAAGGCACAATTCTTTGTGATAAACTTTCTGTTTTTGATTTTGATGGGACGCTATTTAAAAGCCCAGAGAAGCCAAAGGGCTACAAAGGGAATTGGTGGGCTAAGAAAGAATCTCTGGGACCGCCAAACGTACCAGAGGAAGCACCAGATAGTTTTTGGTTTTTAGATATAGTTGACAAAGCAAAGGAAGAAATTACTGATCCAAAAAATTGTGTCATTTTAATGACTGGTAGAATTGATCAATTTTTTGAAGATAGAATTAATGAATTAATAAATCAAAAAGGTTTAAATTTTAAACATGTTTGGCTAAATGAGTTTGGTGGAGATACTGGAAAGTTTAAAATTAAAAAAATATATGACACTTTAAAAGAAAATCCAACCATTAAAAAAGTTGAAATGTGGGAAGACGAACCAAGCAAGATTGATTTATATAAGCAAGAATTTGCTAACAAAGAATTTGAGTTTAAATTAAATAAAGTTGGCAATACTCCAAGAAGAGAAAAAAGAGCATAATATGAGAAAAAACTTTTATTTACTCATTGGTCCACCAGCAGTTGGTAAATCCACTTGGATTAAAAAAAATTATGGCGATAATCTTCCATACGTTATTAGCAGAGATAATTTTGTAGATCAAGTAGCAGCCGAGATTGGGGTTACATATAATGAAATGTTCAGCAGCAAGGAGTCTTTTGTAAAGGAAGCAAATAAAAAGGTAGACAGACTTGTAGAAGAAAAAATTGATTTAGCAAAATACTGCAATAAAGATATTGTTGTTGATATGACAAATTTAACGCTAGGGCGTAGAAATAAAAATTCAAAAGCTATTTCTGGTGTCGAAGATAAATATAAAAAAATAGCCGTTCTATTTAATTTCTTAGATAATGAAGAAATTATTTTTAGCACAGCGCAGAAAAGAGCAAGAATAATAAAGGAAAGCGGCAATACAAAAGATATTAGCAAGTTTATCTTGACATCTATGATAAAAAGCTATCAAGAAATAACGCCAGAAGAAAATTTTGAAGAAATTATTAATATTGACACAACTCAAGATTTAAAAAAATTTATAGGAGAATAGTTATGCAACAATATGTAAATGAATTGTTACAAATCCAACAACAACTTAGAGTTTTTCACTGGCAAACCAAATCATATGCAAGGCATAAGGCATATGGAGAGGCTTATGAAAGTCTAGCTGATTTAATAGATCAATTCGTTGAAGTGCATATGGGTAAATATGGACGATTTGTTTTAGCTGATGAGACTATTGAGATTAGAAACTTGACAGATCCAGCACTTGGAGAATTTCTAAACGGAACAACTAATTTTTTAATTTCATTATCAACTCAACTCGATCCCAAAAATGATACCGATCTACTAAATATTAAAGATGAAATGCTTGCAGTAGTTAATAAATTAAAATATTTGCTCACTCTAGCTTAGAGCTTTACAAGAAAAATAATAAGTGCTATAAGTTATCTATTGACTTGTAGCATTTTTTTTGGAGAATAAAATGTGTATGATTTGTCGTGGATTAAAGAATCACAAACTATCAATTGAAGAAGCACAGGAAAAATATGAAGAGTTTATTGAGTTAGAATTAATTGATGAAGAACATCAAGAAATTGTAGAGGAATTGATAGCGGAAGCAGAAGAAGAAGCATATTATTGGAGTTCTGCCAAAAAAGATTATTTGATGCAGCAAGACGACTTTGACGAAGAAGACATTGAAGAAGAAATAGCAAATGATGAATTTTTAGATGAGCGTGAAGAAGACGAATTCGGTGACGAATAGAGGATAAAATGATTGCTTTTGCAGATGTTGTGGTTGACTTGGCTTATGGAGATAGTGGCAAGGGAAAAGTAACACATCAATTATGTAAAGATGGTGAATATACTCACGTTATTAGATACAATGGTGGTAATAATGCTGGTCATACAATTTATCACGAAGGAAAGAAATTTGTAACACATTCTATTCCAAGTGGTATATTTTTTGGGATTAAAAGTATTATTGGTCCTGGTTGTGTACTCAATGTTGATCATTTTTTCAAAGAGTTGAAGGAGCTGGAAGATGGTGGTATTAAAACTACTGGGCTTATTTTCGTTGCCCGCAACACGCATATTATTACGGACGAACACTTATTCGAAGACCGACAAGATAACGTTATCGGAACCACAAAGCGTGGAGTCGGTCAAGCCTACCGCGACAAACATTGGCGTAAAGGCATACGAGCGGAACAGGTAGATTGCCTAAAACCATATCTAATTGATATGTATGAGGAGCTTCATCTTTCTGATACGCCTTGCAGAATTCTTTTTGAAGGCGCGCAGGGTTTTGGATTGGATATTGACTGGGGAGACTATCCTTATGTTACTTCTAGTGGATGTACTGTTGCTAGCGCAGTTGCTAATGGCGTTCCTCCAAGAAAAATTCGTAACATTTGGGGAGTTACTAAAGTATATGAAACATATGTTGGAATGAAAAAATTTCAACCAGAAGATCCAATCTTTGACCAAATACGTGAAAAAGGTATGGAATACGGTGCAACTACTGGTCGTCCTCGCCAATGCAATTGGTTAGACATGTCTACTTTTTTCAAGGCTGTTGATATCAACGGAGCCAATAAAATTGTTTTCAATAAGGTAGATGTTCTTCGTGATATTGGTGTTTGGAAAGTTTATGATGATGATGGTTTTGTAACTCAATTCAAAAACGAAGAAGAAATGAAGAAGTGGATTAAAAAACAACTTCCAACCACAGTTGAAGTATTCTGGTCGGATTCGCCAGATAGGATCTAAAATGGCTAAAAAAACCATTAAGCTTCGAAAGGGCGATGTAAGAATTAAATTGGAATATCTCAAGAAAAAAGTAGTTTTACAGTTTGATTTCCCAGAGAAAGAAAAAGAAAACTTAGAGGATTATATGTATCTTCTAGAAAAAATTGAGCGGTACATCAAGTCTGGTGAATATAGCGTGGAATTTCAAGGACTTGACGCACCAAAATCGCCGTGATAGAGTAGTTCTGTAGCGAACGCCCCGCACCTCTGCGGGGTTTTTGCTATAAAGGAGCAGAATGAAAGAGGACAAACAAACCATTAAAGTTGGTAGCATCGTAAAGAAAAGCTATAGCGCTGCAAGAAAACCAACTAAACGCGAGCGTGCGGAGTATAAATACAAAATTTTTATGCCGATTGCTGGAATAGTAAAAAAGATCTATCATTCAGATGTACCAGGAATAGAAAATGCTTGGAGGGCTGAGATTGATTGGTTCGGATATGAAATACCAGAGTTGTCCGCCATAACTGATCCTTGGGACTTAGAATATGAGCGCAAGCATAATAGACCTCATGTTTTAGATGGTTTAACCTTATTTGAGCCTTATTATAAGTCGTTCTTGAAGCGCACGGCAGAGAAAAAAAAGAAAAAAGAAAGTTCTTTACAGGCTGGCAAGACGGTGGTAGAGTAAGAACATAGACACGGTGACGGACGACAGACGGCACCATTAACAAGGAGATAATATGTCAAAGCGTAATTCAACAAATACAAATTCAAATCGTTCAACACGTAAGACCACTCGTACAAATCGTACAACCCGCTCATCAAATACTGACCGTACTGTTTTTGATCCCACTGAATACGATAACCGCATCTATCGTAAGGAGCGTCGTCTAAAGACTATCGGCGTTGGTATCCGTCGTGGCGATACTCGTCATGGTGATTATAGCCGTGTGGTTGTTTGGCGATGGGCTACTGATGATGCGCCATCGCAACGTTTTACAATGTCACTCTCTGAAGCTCGTTCACTAAAGAGTTTCCTAGACCGCGAACTACAAGTACGCGCTCGTTAATAAAAAGCGGTGAATTATTACCCCCACCTTGTTTTATGGCAGGGTGGGGGTTTTTATTAGGAGGACATATGAATAATAGAATTATTACGGTAGTGACAAGAAAAATAGATGGTTCGTTCGCTGAGAAGTTTACTGTGGCTATTAATCCAGATATTGAAAGTGATTTACAGCAAGTAAAAAACTTTGTACATAATTTTGGAATGTATGGTAAGGCTAAATGGTTTGAATTATACGAAGGAACAAACCTTTATTTTGGTGATTTTAGAGCCAAGCCCTTCTATACTACTAGAGTAGAGGAGTAATACCATATGGGTACTACCACCCCCCCACCCCCTATACGTAAAAACGTAGATACAACAAAACCGTTCTACAATGTTTTTAATATTGGTGACCCCGTATTCTTAATCACAAATATCAGGACGGTAGATCATATAGATAAATTTAGAAAATTATATGATGGTAAAGTGGGAAGAAATGTTTGGTGGTCTTATCTTGATAAAGTTGATTTAAATAATTATGCCTATGCTAAGAAGGATAATGATTGTAGAGTTTATTACTATATTAGAACAACTTTTATTGGATATGTGAAGGAAAGACCTATAAACGAAATAGGTTCAGTAGAAGAAAGATCTTGGAAGGTTGATTGGTTTTATAGACCTAATAAAGATTTATTATTACCAGGCGAAAAGGATAAGTTTACAAGCTGGCATCTTGCGGAATCAATTGTAGCCCTTAATAGAATTAAACTTATGTCAATTGATGAAATTTGTATTGATCTAATAAATTTAGATAATGAAAAACCGCCATCAGCGGCGGTTTCAAATATTGATGATAATTTTTAAATTTACTTAACTAAAGTTTTAAATTATAAATTAATATTATGTTAAAAATAAAATACGATGACAATTAAAACGGTAATTTATTAAAATAATAATTTAAAATTTAGTTAAATGTAATAATAAAATTATATAAAATGTTATTTAATTTAAAATAATAAATATTAATTTTATAATCTGAAAATATTTAAAGTTATACAAAATAAAAAATATATTCTATCAATAAAATATAATTATTTAAATGACACAAATATTATTTAAAATAATATGAAATAATATTAGACTTAGATGAAGTCTAATGATCGCGTGTTGGCTGCATAACATTTTCATAGGTGCAATCAGCATGATGAGAAAAAGTCGCGTGTTTTCAGCGACTTGCACAGTCTAACAGCGGAATATTCCCGCGTCAATGACTGTAAAATGCTCGACAATTAAAATTAATCCTAACCGTAGAGCAAAAAAAAATGCTTGACGGGCGCTCTTGCGCGTGATAATATGGGATAATGGGAGAGCGTTCGCGCCCAGCCGCCATTTGACCATCTCGGTAAATAATATTGACGGCTTCAAATGGATGTGGTAGGATATCCCATGCTTTATGAACAAGCCGATATTGTCAAATGCCGTAATACTTTTGGTGCCGAGGCAACTTTTATCATTTTAGAGATTTTGGTGAGAAAAGTAATTAATGGGAATGAGGTTA
>Ga0129333_10001149_pt1 | contig 23662 bp, 24 predicted proteins | sample CPB6_08_DNA_FD_94474 | JGI IMG/M metagenome (GOLD analysis project Ga0129333, IMG submission 94474) | Freshwater to marine salinity gradient microbial communities from Chesapeake Bay, USA - CPBay_Sum_0.6_0.8_DNA | ecosystem: Environmental > Aquatic > Marine > Coastal | place: USA: Chesapeake...
GATCAGCGGTTCTTCACATGGCATGCAGTGGCGAACTCGAGCCGCTGAACGAGGCGCTGATCAGTTCGAGCAGCTCGAGGCGTACAGGGCCTCCAGGCCCGCCAGGTCACCAGGTCCGAGGTGCCCGTCTGAGTGAGAGAGGCGCTCGGTGAGGAGCGAGGCGGGATCGTCGACGTGATCGAGGTTCAGCACGTGCAGCATCTCATGGGTGATGAGGGCCTGGTGCGACATGTGTCCTGAACCAGGAACGTAGTCGAAGAACCGCTCGGACTGGATCACGACGTACCCGGCGAAGGAGCGCAGGCGACCGTCGGTGTCGGGGTTGAAGTAGGAGCCGCCGATGGCAGCGCCGTGTTCGGTGGCGAGATCGGAGGCCTGGGAGGGAATGACGGCGACGACGACTTGGGCCCGGGGGGTGTACTTGACCCAGTCGAACCCCCAGGACTTGGTGGGCACCGCCGAGGTCTCACCGAGGAGTCGGAACGTGTAGTGCGAATTTTGCTCCAGGGAGCGCAACGAGGCGGAGAGATCCGCGAGGAAGGAGCGGCGGGAGGCCGAGTCGAGGGCGGCGAGGTTGACGGCCACATCGATCGGGGTGGCGCAGGGCCAGGTCGCGGGGCCTTTGGCGTTGGCGGAGAGGAACTTGTAGGGATGGCCGGATTCGGAGAGGACGGCGGCCGGGGTGGAGGTGGGGGCGAGAACGCGGGCCGTGAGGTGAGGCCAGAGCAGGCCGATGGCGGCGAGCAGGAATGACCAGCGAAGCAGGCGGCCGTAGGGACGGGGGTGGGTTTTTCCCATACCCATCCCTCATTCCAGCCTCCCGTGGGGCAGGGGGTGGAAACCGGGGCACAGGGGGCCTCCGTTGGGGAAAACCCTGGGGAAACTGTGGATAACAGGGGAAACGGCGGGTTTGGGTCAGATATCCAGGCTGGTGAGGTCGAAATCCCCGGAGGACTCCACGATGAAATCACGACGGGGGGCGACATCGTTGCCGAGCAGCAGCTCGAACATGGCATGGGCAGCAGCGGCGTCTTCTACCGTGATCCGGCGCAGGACCCGACGGGAGGGGTCGAGGGTGGTCTCGAAGAGCTGGTTTGCATCCATCTCACCGAGGCCTTTGTACCGCTGCACCTCACGGACCTTCACGGAGTCGGCCTCGAGACGGGCCAGGGTCTGGCGGAGTTCGAGGTCGGAGTAGGTGTAAATCGGGTCGCGGCCCTGCACCGAGAGGCGATGTAGCGGGGGGACGGCTGCGTAGACACGGCCGGCGTCGAGCAGGGGACGCATGTAGCGCCAGGTCATGGCGAGCAGCAGGCAGCGGATGTGGGCACCGTCCACGTCGGCGTCGGCGAGGAAGATGAGCTTGCCGTAGCGCACTGATTCGAGGTCGAAGGTGCGACCGGACCCAGCGCCGAGGGCTGCGATGATGGCGGCGCACTCTTGGTTGTCCAGCATCTTCTGCTCAGAGGCCCGCAGCGTGTTGAGGATCTTCCCGCGGATCGGGAGGAGGGCTTGGAACTCGGAATCCCGGGCGGACTTGCCGGTACCCATCGCGGAATCACCCTCGACGATCAAGAGCTCGGTGTGCTCGAGATCAGAGGAGCGGCAGTCGACGAGCTTAGCGGGGAGGGCGGAGGACTCGAGGGCACTCTTCCGGCGCATCACATCACGCTGGGTGCGCAGGTGGCGGCGGGTGCGGGCTGCGGCGACGACCTTCTCGACGATCGTCTTGGTGATGACCTTTCCGCCGCGGGCGGCGAGGGCGAGCTTGAACTGTTCGGTGACGACGTCGGCGACGACCTTGGTGATGGCAGAGGTGCCGAGAATCTCTTTTGTCTGACCCTCGTACTGCGGCTCGGGGAAACGCACGGAGACGGCGGCGACGAGACCCTCGAGGACGTCTGCCTTCTCAGGCGGATCCTCGGAGGAGCGCATGGTCCGGCCCTGGGAGCAGAGCTCCTGGACGGCCTTGGTCAGGGCGCGCTCGAAGCCGGCGACATGGGTGCCGCCCTTGGCGGTGGAGACGATGTTGACGAAACTCTTCACGTTCGAGTCGAACGTCGCGGTCCAGACGAGGGCGACATCCACCTCGACCTCACGGGACACCTCCTCGGTGCGCAGCCCCTCCTCGGAGAGGACGGGGACTTTCTCGAGGAAGGTACCAGTGCCGAGGAGGTGCAGAACCGGGTGCAGCGGGGTGGGAGAGGCGGCGGAGACGAGATCACGGATGCCATTTTTCGAGAAGAAGACCTCCGGCTCGGTGGAGTTGCCCTCCACGGTCAAGGCGATCGAGAGCCCGGGAACCAGGTAGGCGGTGGTCGAGAGGCGCTCACGCAGCAGGGGGAGATCGAGGGAGGAATCCTCCAGGAAGATGTCGGCATCGGGCCAGTAGCGCACCTTGGTGCCGGTGGGGCGACGGTGGGCGGCGCAGAAGCCCTTGGCGAGCTCCTTGGGGACGGGAGTGGACCTCAGGGTGCGGGAGGGGGTGAACTTCTTGCCGGTGAAGGACCCGGCGACACCCTTCGCGAAGGACATCGAGTAGAGTTTCTTGGAGCGGAGGACCTCGACCTCGAGACGGGAGGAGAGGGCGTTGACGACGCTGGCACCGACACCGTGGAGACCGCCGGAGACTTTGTAGCCCGAGCCGCCGAATTTTCCCCCGGCGTGGAGCTTGGTGAAGACGAGTTCGACACCGGTGAGCTTGGTCTGCGGATTAACATCGACCGGGATGCCGCGGCCGTCGTCGGCGACCGAGACGGATCCGTCGGTGTGCAGACAGACATCAATGTGGGTGCAGAACCCGGCAAGGGCCTCATCGACGGCGTTGTCGATGATCTCGAAGGCGAGGTGGGTGAGACCGCGGCCGTCGGTGGAGCCGATGTACATGCCCGGGCGTTTACGGACGGCATCGAGGCCCTCGAGGACCTGGAGGTCCGAGGCCGAGTAGGTGGACTCGGATGGAACCGGGGGAGTGGCGGGGGACTTTTTCGGGGAGGGCATGGAGGGAGTACAGTTTACGGTAGGGTCAGGATGACAATCGGGGGCATATTTTGAAATCGAGGGCTTGATGGGGTGTGTGCCGTGTGCTCCTGGTGGTCACCATGGAGACCATGGCACAGACAGACGCGAACAACGGGCGAGAACTTCATGAGGGCTATGTGGCCATCTATGTACCGGGGGAGGACCGCGGCATCAGTTTCATCGCGGAGCGCTCCGGGATCGTCGGCCGGGCCCGGGGCATGTGGGTCGATGTGTGGTACGAGGGCAACCTCTACGGTGCGGTGAACCTCGAGGGCTGGATCGAGAAAGTCGCCTGTGCGGCCGGAAGACTTCAAGACGGTTATCCGACGAGGGCCAGGGCAGCTGTGCCGGCGGAGTGGGTGCGTCGGGTCGGGTGGTACGACCTCCAGACCGGGGTGGCTCACCTCGAGGACGTCGACGGGGCTGCGGAGTGGAGCGGGGAGTCGCTCCAGGCGATCGAGCGGTCCAGGTCGGGGGAGATGCGGCACTCGATTCTCGCGAGGTTCGCGGCGATCGGGTGATCAGGAGCGCGGATTGTTGTGTCCGCGTTCAGGAGAGATCCAGTTGCGCAGTTCCTGCTCGGCGCGGGTCTGCATGTACACGACACCGGGACCGGTGAACTGGGCAACAATCCCCTCGCCGGAGAGGGCGGCGGTGGCGACGGAACCCAGGGTGCCGACATGGAACTTCATCGAGTCGGAGAAAGCGACGATGTGCCCGGTGTCGACCGTGAGGTTCTCGTTCGGGCCGACTTCGATGCGCTCGATCGCGCCGTAGGAACAGATCACGGTGGTCCCCTCACCGGTGACATGGAGGTACACGGCCCCTTCGTGCATCATCATCGAGCGGACGCCGCCGTAGCGGAGAGAGACGTTGATGCCCTCTGAGTAGCACAACAATGAGCCGGCTTGGACCAGGTAGCCCGGGCCGAGGATCTCCAGGGTCTCGATGTCCCCGGGCAGGGCGGGGGCTAGGGCCAGCCAAGCCCCGGAGATCGTGGCCTCGAAGGCCGTGAAGATCATGGACTCAGAACCGAGGGCGGTTCGGGCCAGGGCGCTTGAGACCTTACCGCCGGTGGAGGCTTTGACGATGAAGCCATCGGACATCGCGGCCATGCCGCCACGCTCGACGAATACCTTCTCCCCCGAGGAGAGCGAGACATAGGCCAGGGTGTAGGCCGGGCGGTGGCGGAGCGAGACTTGCACGAAACAGGGTCGGACCCGGGGCTCGCGGCAGGGACCCGGTCCTGGTAGTGGGACCGCCCCCCCCGGGGGGGGTCTCCAGGGGGTTCTTTCAGAGAAGGGGGATTTTGGGGAGGGAAACCCGGAGACGGCGGAGTGCCCAAACCGGGGGTATCGTCACCATGGGGGGTATGAATTTTGAGATGTACCACCCAGCTGGATACCCCGAATTGGGGTTGGCCGCCAAGACCCTGTCTTTGCGGTATCGCGCGGACGCGAACCTGCAGAAGCTGGCGAAGCGCATCGAGAAATGGGAGTCTTTACACGGCAACGATGGCTTCGAGGCGAGGAACCTGACGAAGCTCCCGAAGAAACTGGCCTTCGAACTGTGCAACGTGTACATCGCGTTGCGTGAGCGGTACCCGGACGTGAAGCCGGATTACGTCGACTTTGCCGCCAAGGGGGCGCAGGGCCAGACGTTGGGGCTGAGCACCATCTACCCGTCGACGTTCCCGACATTGCGCGAGGCGGCGGAGGTCTATGACATCGTGGATGTCGAGTCCCTTCTCGAGGTCATCCGCGAGGACGAGGAGTACGCCTGGCGGCGACAGGAGCTGCGACGGGAGAAGGCCTGGATGGGTGAGGTCCGCAACGTGTCGCGGAGCGGGACGATCGAGCTGGGCAACATGTTCAGCATCAAGAAGCGGTACCGGTCGCTGCTCGATTTCTGGGAGCGCCGCAATGCACGGGCGGAGCTTTTGGGCCGCCCACTGCGCACACCGTTGCTCGAGACCAGCGCCGCGACCTTCGTGTTCGTCCATGAGTTCGGGCACCTGGTCGAGGGTGAGATGTTCGGGTCCGGGGACTGGCGCAACGGCGAGGATGTGTACGCGGAGCTGAGCATGTCCATCTTCGGCGGCAAACGACCGCGAGCGAACCAGTGGCGCGGGCACTTGATCAACTACCCCTGCTTCGTCGCCCCGGAAAACACCTACGGCCCGGCCCAGGGTGGGGAGACGCGCCAGAGCACGACACGCAAGGCGCTGCGCTACCAGATCGCGGAGAAGCTCGGGACGTATGCCCCAGTCGCACGGGATGAGATCTTTGCCGAGGCGTTTGCCCTGAGCCATTGCGCGGGACGCGGTCGGCGTCGTGAGCTGGCGGGGATGCTGCGGGCACTCGAGCGGTGCGGACTGCGCCGGCGCAACGTTCAGCCCCCACGTGGCTGAACCTGAGACGTATTCCAGTAAAGAGCTGAGTTAGGGTCGCGGCCTGGAGCGCTTCGCTGGGCGATGCTTGACCTTACTCGATTTCCCCGAGGAGGTTCGTTGCGACTTTTTGGAGGAGGTGCGCAATCCGGTGAGCCGGCCGAGGAGGCGGCCGAAGCGGAGGTACGCATGGGAGATCGTGGTGAAGGCCAGGGAGAGGAAGGCCAGGGCGACTGGTAGCAGCATCAAGGAGAACCCCGCTGCGGTGGAGGCGGCAACCGAGCAGCGCGAGCCTGGGGAGGTCGGGCAGGAGGACGGTAGGATCGAGAGCGCGAAGCCGAGGAGGAAGAGGCCGATGGAAATCACCGCGGTGGCGGTGTAGCGATCGAGGCGGGGACGGAGCACCTTGACGTAGAGAAAAATCGAGAGGACCGAGACGGATGAGGAGAGTGCAGCGAGCAGCAGCATGTAGGCACGGGAGAGATTCGTATCGACCTGGAGCGCGTAGAGGAAGAACACCGCGGTGATGGCGGCCGAGACGGTGAGGTAATGGGTCAAGAAGCGGCGCACTAGTCCTCACGCTCGCCGAGCAGGTCTCGAACCCTGGCAGGAACCAAGGTGCCGACCCGGGGCGGGGTGTAATGCGGGAGGGACCATACACCGCCAGCGAACGGGTCATACAGCGAACGGCCCAACCTGACGGCATCGAAGGCGGGGAGATCGGCGTGGGCGAGGCGGTCTTCATGCTCGGCGGCGACCTCCATGGTTGTCACGATGGATTCTTTGATCGCGGCTACGGTTTTTCTCAGGTTCAAGCCGGGATCGGAGACGGCGGCGACGAGGCGGTAGGTCGGGACCGGGAGCAGTTGGGCGGCCTGGGTGGCGTGCAGGTGCACCGTGTGCTGATTCGGGTGCGCAAGGAGCTCGGAGAAGGCGGAGAGGGAGGAGATCCTGAGCTTGTCGATGTAGCGGTACGCCGAGAGCAGACGCTGGGGGACGACCCCGGGGGCGACACGGAGCAGCTCCTCATAACTCATCCCGTTGCGCAGTGCGTTGAGCACCGTGGTGAGATCACCGCGCTCGTGCCGAGCAATTTTCTGGTCGGGCATGTTGGCCGCGGCGGCGAGATCGGCGAGGAAACTGGATTCTTCCTCAGCGGAGGCAGGCCAATGACGAGCAGGCCAGATGTGCCACAAGTAGGTCTCGGGCGCGGTCATGATGAGCACCGTGCTGAGCCGTGGGAAAACGCGTCATAGGTCAACGGGACCAGTGAGCCGCGGAGAGACTCGTGTCCACCAAACGGCTATCGATGGTTCACCACCACTGCGCGTCGACGTCGCGGGAGATACGAACCACGTCGTCGGGAAGGAAGGCTGCGGCGCGGTCAGGGACACCGACGGCATCGAGAAGATCGCGGAAGGCCTTGGCTGCCAGCAGGCGCTCAGTCGGGTCCATGTCGGGATAGGCGACGGTGAGCATCGAGAGCAGCGCCTCGACCCATGTCTCGGCGGAGACGTAGACGTCGCCCTTGCGCACCGGGCGAACCGGACGGAGCAGCCCGTTCTCGCGGGCGGAGGAGAGCTGGGTCGTGTAAATCCCGGCGGAGACCTCGAGCACGACGGGGACCGGTAGTTCGACCGGGTCGCCGCGGTCGGGGATGCGGACCAGGCTCAAGATCTTGTCAACGAAACCGATGGCAAAAACCTGCTCGTCATCGGTGAGGTTAAAAGCCTGGTCGAGGAGGCCGACGATCGTATTGATCCAGTGGTGTCGCTCGGGAACAGCGCGGAGTGGCACAACGCTCATGGGGACAGTGTCGCCACCAAAACTCGAGTCCGTGCCGAGTGTGGCCAGACGGGGACGGTACGAGGCATGCGGAAAAGCTCGATACTGGCAGCAGTAGTCCTCGTGGCGGGGGTCGTGGCCGGTGGGGTGATGGCGGCGGTCAGTACCAAGACCGGGGGTGGAGAGCGGCCAGCGCAGAGCAGTGTCGAGATCCCACTTGGTGGTGAAGGTCCAAACTGCATCGGGGGGTTGTGCCTTGAGAATCTGCCAGAATCCATCAAGTACGCGGAGGTCGGGGCGTACCTCGGTGTGCTGCGCGAGGCGCTGCGGGAGGACCCTCGCCCGGAGACGGCGAACATGTGCCACACCATGGCACATGAAATCGGCAGGCGGGCCATCAAGGACGGCTCAACGGTGCAAGAGCTGCTCAATCTGGATGATGGGGGGTGCCTGTACGGGTACCAGCACGGCGTGCTTGAGGGGTGGAGCCTGCGGAGCGGTCTCGCGGACTTGGTACGCGGAATCCCGGAGGCCTGCCGGGCGTATGATGCCGGGGGGACACTTGGCGGACTTGGCGCGGGGGAGATGGGGTACGCCAAAGGTTCCTGCGCACATGGCCTCGGACACGCCATTGCGCTGCAGAACATCGGTTCGGTGGAGGAGGCGGTCTCGTACTGCGAAGGAGCCGGAATGGGTCAGATCGGGGGGTGTGCTGGCGGTGTATTCATGGCCTACTCCTCAGAGAACCCGAGCCAGGGTGGGGAGGCAGCGGAGTTGCGTCTCCAGAAAGAGGAAGTTCTCGGCTTGTGCCCGAGGCTTGCTGGTGAGTACCAAGCGGAGTGTTGGTCAAAACTCTGGCTGCTTGGCAGCAGGGTCGGGATCGGAGCGCTCGAGGTGGCCGCGATCTGCCCACCTTCTGGAGCGGAGAACTGTGGCCGGGGCGTGGGGGAGGGTTTGTTCTACGAGAACCGGCTCGAGGCGCGTGAGGCGCTGCAGAAGTGTCCAAAGAGTGTCGCGGACCAGTGCGCCTACGGCGTGGCTTGGGCGGCGGCGAACGTCTGGGTAGGGGAGGGAAACAGCCGTGAGGAGTACCAGAGCATCTGTGCTGAGATCTCAGGGATCGACCCTGTCGTGTGCCGGCAGAACGAGGAGGCTGCGCTGGCCGGTGCGGTGCGGTGAGGCCAGGATGCATACCCAATCAAGAGAGGTACCGTCATGAGCATGCGAAAGACATCGGTCGCGGTCCTGGTAGTGCTCAGCGTCATGCTCGCGTTCGTCGGGATCCTCGCGCGGGGCGGCGAGAGCGGGGGAGTTGACCTCAGGGTCGATGCAGTCGGGCAGCCGGTCCTGGCTGTGGCACCACTGGATGAAGAGGCCCTGCCGGGTGATGGTTGTATTGCGGAGACCACCTGCCTGCGGCAGTGGTACCAGGCCCTGACTTGGAGGATCGGGCCGGAAAAGGCGCTGGCAGCACTCGATGCTCACAGCCGCAGGAACGAGAAGCTCGCGGCGGCATGCCATGACACCACCCATGCGGTCGGGGAAGTGGCGGCGTACCTGCGCAGCCTCAGCGAGGCCATGAGCCTGGGGGACACGAACTGCGGGAGCGGGTACTACCACGGGGTTGTGGCCACCACGACCACGACTGTGGACCCGGAGCAGTTGATTCCTGTTCTGGTGGCGGGGTGTTCCGATGGGGCCGGGTTCAGTCGGTGGGAGTGTTTCCATGGCGTCGGGCATGGGTTCGTGTTCGCGGCCGGCGGGGACATCATGATGGGGGTGGAGAAGTGCCTGACGATCACGACGGACAGCGACCGTGGGGCGTGCGGATCGGGGGCATTCATGCAGGAACTCGCTGACAACGGCCAGGATCCGTCGTACGCGGAGGACCCGTACAGGGTGTGCCGGAACGTGAGCGAGCAGGTGGTGGCCGGTCAGTGCTACGACATGATGGCCAACATCATCCGCATCCACGTCAAGAACGGTGCGGCGGCTGAGTTCGCGGTTTGCCGCACCGTCGAGTCGCAGTACGAGGTCGATTGCTACGAGGGTCTCGGCCGGGCGCGCTTTGCGGGGATGCCATTTGAGGGGCCGGGGATCGAGGAGTACTGCAGCCAGGCCGGGAGCGCGATCGGGACGACTCGGTGCTACGAGGCCGCGTTCGCGAACACTGCGGCGTACTACGGAGACTCCGAAGAGGCGAAATCCCATTGTCCGGAGTTGAGCACCGAAGGGCTCCGAAACAGGTGCGCGGAGTACCTGACGAAGAACCCGCTGTGATCAGCGCTTGACCGCTTGACCACTGATCGCGATCGTCGCGGTGTCGAGAACCTCGGGAATGTCGTAGGACCCGGAGACCGTGTAGGTGGAGTCCTTGCCTGGTGCGTCGTAGAGGGAGAGCTTGTACAGGACGAACTCCTTCGAGACCACGGGGGCGGCGGCGAGTCTGGCAAACACCGAGACGACCTCCCCTGACTGAACGTACGTGAGCACGGCCGGGAGGTTCGCGGGCAGAGACCCGAGCAGTTCGGCGGAGGGCTTCACGCGGCCGCCGGATGTCGGGGCGGCGCCCTCGATCCAGCGGAAGGTATTCTCCTTCACCTCGAAGGAGACTTCGAGGGTTCCAGGCCCGAACTCGGTGGTGGCGGCAGCGGCGCTGTGATAGACGAGGACGAGATCGTCTTTGAGAACGAGGACCTGCGGGGCGGTGGGGATCGCGGAGAGTGCGTCTTGCGGGGAGGTCGGGGTGGCGGTCTGGTTGGGCCGGGTCGGGGCTTTATCGTTCGAGGAGAGGAGCAGGACGGAGACAGCGACCACCGCTGCCACGAGCAGGGGGAGGGTCGCGATCAGGAGCAGGTTTGAGCGTCTAGCGGACATGTAGTTGAACGGTACCGACGGGGGGAGGCGCGTCAGGGAGCAGGTATTTGCGGAAGATGGGCAGGGCTGCACCATTTTGAGACATGTGGTGGCTACGAGAACTGAGGTACAGCAAAGCCGGGAAACTCCTGATGCTGGTGTTGGTCGTCGGTCTGGTCGGTGGGTTGGGATACGCCGGCTACCATGCGTTTGGTACCAGCGTAACGGAGCGGACAAACACGATAATCGCGGCGGAACAGGGGAGCACAACGGAAACCAGTTTGCCCCTGACCACCCGCCAGGCCCAGTGCCGGGCGGCGATTGAGCAACTTGATCGACTCGTGAAAAAGAGCCTGAAGTTCTCGAACCTGGATGAAAACCAGAGTGAACTAGCCTTCCGTTCGTACGCCAAGGCATCTAGAGACTGCACATACAGTGAGTTCATCGAGTACGAGCGCTCCACCATCTTGCCATGGGCTGCTGGGCAGGACCTGTACACCACTGCGCAACAGAACGGCTCGATCGAGAGTGAGGGGGGAAGCAAGTGATGAAGAAGATCAACCTCAAGTCTGCAGCAAAAGCATTGCTCGTACTGCTGCTCGTCGTGGGTGTCGCGGGCGGGGCTGGATTCATCGGGTTCAACATCGGCGAGAACCAAACGAGTACGACAACCGAGGAGGACGCCGCCGGGGCGGCGCGAAAGTACCTCGAGATCGTTGAGGACGAGAACGGGGACATCAGCATCAAGGGACAGGATTTCGATGAGGCGGTCGGGATCGGCAACACCCGCCTATTCCTGGAGCAGATTCCCACCACATGCAGCACCGCCATCGTGGAGGCACGCAAGATCATGGGTACGGCCGAGCATCTTGAAAAGCTCGGTGTGGAACCACGAGCGAATCTCGGCTTGATCCTGACCGTGGCGCGAGACCTCTGCTCATACGAGGAGTACCGCAACTTCCTCGCCGGGGAACTGGGGGATTTCATCTTCACCGACCCGGAGCAGGCTGGTGAGAGTACTGCGACCACCGACGGGGCGACGACCGAGACCTCGACTGAGACCGCAGAGACGAGCGGGACCACCGGAAAATGAGCCGGGGGCGGCTCCTTCTGATCGCGCTCGGTGTGCTGAGCATGATCGGCGTAGGCGTAGGTACGGCAGTCTTGAGCTCAGGAGCACGGGAAACCGAGACGACCAATACAGCCGCGGCGTGCGTGGATGAGTGGTTCGGCGATTGTCTTTCCAAGGAGCTTGAGGTCCTGGCCAAGAGCGACCCTCAGGCGGCGCTGGCTGAGTACGAGACCCAGGCTCAGGCGAACGGGCGGGTGCGCGAGGTGTGCCACCTGTTGTTCCACATGATCGGTCAGGGAGCCACTCAATCGGACCGAGAGCCCTGGGAGGTGTTCATGCTAGGAAGCAGCGAGTGCAACTGGGGGTATGTCCATGGTGCAGTCGAGGGCTACCTGCGAGGGAGCCTGCAGGAGGTCATCAACGAGGCGGGGGAACTGTGCACAATCCCGGAGGGGACCGAGGGGGATGCATCGTACATCAACTCCGTGCAAGGCAACTGCATCCACGGGACGGGACATGCCCTGTTCCATGCCAACGAGGACCCAATCGAGGCGGAACTCGGGTGCCGGGCGGCATTCGAGGACAAACAGACCGCCCTCAACTGCATTGACGGGGTGATCATGGAGTACGGGAACTCCGATGCCGCGAAGCAGGGGAAGCACGCGGACCTCTGCCAGGTGATCGGGGAGGACGCCCGGGAGACTTGCTACCGGAACGTAGCGTTGACCTGGTACTACCAGAGCAACGGAGAGTACCTCAAGGTCCTGAACCAGTGTCGGGAGGCGGAGTCGAGCGGGCTGGTGTTCACCTGCACCTGGGGGGCGGGGAATTTGTTCACCGTCCAGACCGGATTCGACCTAGGGTTCATCGATGACCTCTGCCAACAACTCAAGGAGGAGTACGCGCGGGGATGCTACACCGGGGCGGCGGTGGCCGGTGCTTTAGGGGTGAACACCGGTGTGCTCGAAAAAAACGAACTCGATGATTTCCTGGCTGGAGCGGGGGATCCCTCCTGGCGGGACGGGATCCTGTCTGAGATAGAGAAAGCCGAGGGCGGATTCGGGGAGTCAGCTGCATCTTAACGGTAGGTTGACATGCCTGGGGTCTAAGGTACCGTAGACAACCATGTCCACAGCCACCGAGAAGCGCAGCAGGAGAGGGGTATGGAGGGCTGCGGCGGGTCTCATGGTGCTGGTGGGGTCAATCCTCGCCGGGGCGGGGGAGGCGAGGGCGCATGCCAGCTTGATCGCTTCGGTGCCAGCGTACGGATCCACGCTCACCGAGGCACCGAAAACCGTCCAGCTACAGTTTGACAATCCCATCGAACCGGGTCTCGTCAAGGTCCGCCTGAAGGTCGCGTCGACCGAGGTGGAGCTCGGCAAAGGCGTGCTGGTAGGGGACCGCACCCCACGAGCAGCGGTGGAGTTCACCCTCCCGGAACATGAACCCGGGGAGTACTACATCAGTTGGATCACCTATGCGTTCGACGGGCATGTCGTGAGCGGGACCATCCCGTACACATTCGATCCCAACGGGGTCGCTCAGGAGAGCGCGGGCGAGAGTGAGACCACGGGGACCGCGGTGGCTGACCCAGGCAGCTCGAACCGGATCATCGACATCGTCGAGATACAGTTGCGCTTCTTGAACTATCTTGGCCTGGCTGCCTTTTTCGGTGGTGTCGTGTGGATGCTCGTGCTGCGACGGGAAGGTGAGGGTGCCGGCGTCTTGCTCGACACGGCACGGAAAGCGGTGGCGGGCGGGGCGCTCGCGGCCGCCTTCTTCGCGATCGCACGGGGTGGAACGGCGGTGTGGCGGATGCTCGACGGGGGATTCGCCATCGGCGAGGCGGTACCGCAGTTGCTGGACGGGCAGATCGGCGGGTACATCCTGGCGGGAGTACTGTTCGCGGTGGCGGGGAGCCTTGGGCACCGGGCGACGGGCCAGACAACGCTTTGGGTTGCTGCCACGGCATCGAGCTGCGCGGCGATGCTCACTGCCGGACTCGGGCATGCGGCCGGCAAGACCGCGCCGGGCATCGGGGCGGTACTCATGGGCGCACACCTGACGGCGGCGGCCCTCTGGGTTGGATCGGTGGGGCTGCTTGCGTATGTGGCGACCGAATCGAGGTTCAAGTCCGTCGAGACCCGCTGGAGCGAACTCCGCAGTGGTCTGGACCAGCTCGGAAAGATCCTCATCACCGCGTTCGTCGTCCTGGCGGTGAGTGGAATGCGGGCGGCGTATGTGTATGCTGATGGGGTACCGGGAGGCACCTGGGGAATGACCCTGGGGGCGAAACTCGTCCTTGTGGCCGGGGCGGGTGGGATCGGTCTGGTCCACTACCTCCGCGGCAAGAGAGGAGCGGGCTTGAGCGGGAAGACCCTGGCGATCGAGGCGACGTTGCTGGTCTTGACCCTCACTGCCGCCGCGGTGCTGAGTGTCAGCGTGCCTGCCTGAGCCAGGCTGCACGCAGGACCCGGGGAGGGCCAGAGGGCGTGATAAAGACGGGTAAGAGGGCGTATCTGAGGCTTTACCCAGAAACCACCTGGCTCACGGCATACCTGCTTGACGGTGGAACCGGGGGCGGCACGATGGTCACCCATGACACGCAAACTTTCACTCCTCACAGGTATTGCGCTCGCGTCGATGCTCGCACTCGGCGCCTGCGGTAACAGCAACGACGGCGCGAGCGACGGAAGCGAGACGACGGTTGACACCCGAGTCACCCCGCCGACGATCGCGGCCGGCACCCAGATCGAGCTCGGCTCCGTCACGAGTGAGATCCAGGAACTCTCGGAGAAGTGCGCCACCGTGCTGCAGCCGATCCGCGACCTCGAGAAGAAGTACCAGTCCGGTCTCGAAATGACCGATGCTGACCGTCCGGCCTTCAACGATGCCCTGTCGAAGGGATTCGCCGAGTGCACCCCTGAGGAGTGGCAGAACTTCCAGGAGAAGGAGCTCAAGGGCTGGATGAATGCCGTTCCTTCCCAGGAGGCACAGGACAAGGCCGCTGAGGATGCGATGAACAACTCGACGACGACCACTGGTGAGGCCACGACCGAGTCGACCGACCCGGCAACTGACACCACCGTCGAGGAATCGACCACCACGACGACCAAGAAGTAATCGAAGTCGGGCGTAGGAAAACCCCCGCTGGAGCAATCCGGCGGGGGTTTTCCGTTACCGGGCGTGTTCCGTGCGGGTACGTCAACGCTAGAGTAATGTGAAGACTGCGATGAGGATGGTGGTTCGGGGGGTCAGTGCGCGGGCCGCGATCACCGGGGCCGGGTGGTGCATGCCGGGAGTGGGAGACGCGTGGTGGGGGATGGGGCTGGGGTGCGGAGTGGGCCGATCAGGTGGGTGAGTTCGCGGTCCATGTCTTGATCCATGGATTCCCCAGGAACGCCATGGGGTGAGCTTAGAGGGGTAGGGGGATCCCTGCGGAAGGGGGCCGGTGGCTCACCCTCCCGTGGTGGTTGCGGGGGGCTCGGTCGATGTGGGTACGGATGAGGCGGGGGCAGTCGAGGCGCCAGAGGACGAGGAGCCGGTCTCGGTCGAGGCTGTGGGACGGAGAACTTCCAGGGCCGGGGCGGCCCAGGGGTTGAACTCTTTTGTGGCGAAATCGTTGGCGGTGGTGGCGTCGCAGTTCTCAAACACCTGGTTGTACTGCGTGGTCAGCTCATCCCAGGCCTTCTCGTCGAATACCGAGGGGACCTTGGAACGACCCATCTCGATGCGGAGGCTGCCGATCACGGCGGCGCAGGTGTCGGTGGAGGATCGGGAACTGAGGAAGGCGCGGGTCCCGAACGCAGCGAGGACGGAGCAGGTGATGGCAACGACGGCGAGGGTGGCGATCGGGTGGTCGAATTTCGGTTTTTTCGACAGGGAGGTGCTCATAGGATGAACCGTTCCAATCCGGGGCCAAGGTGCACGAGGGGCCACATGGAGGAGTGGCACGGTATCGGTACTGTCTGGGGTATGCATACGATGCGGGAACGTTTGACCAGAACCACCACCGCCATCGTATTGACGGTGTTCCTGGCGGCAGTGACGGGGTGCTCCGGGGAGCGGATGGGGGCATTGAGCGAGGGGGGCAAGGAACTCGCCCTCAAACGGTGCGGGGCGATCTTTGAGGCGACGCGGCAGCTCGAGTGTTACCAGAAGCACTTCCAGAGGATCCGGGAGACCGAGGGCGTGGCGGCGGCCTTGGACCAGGTGGTTTCATGGCAACGGAACCCCAACGGGGGGTCATTTACGACTTATTGCCACGAGGTACTCCATGACCTAGGTGTAGCGGAGATGCAGGGGGCCAGCGGGGAGACGGGGCGGATCAAGGTACTCGCCGGCGCGAACATCACCTGCACGGGTGGGTATGTGCATGGGGCACTGACGGCCTATTACGAGAACCTCGACGAGGGGGAGATCGTGGAGAGGTACCAAACTTTGTGCAGGGACATGGTCGGGGCCGTTTCGACGGCGGCGGGGCGGGACAGCGACACCACCGGCTGGCTCTCGTGGAACTGCAACCACATGCTGGGGCATGAGATTTACAAAGCCAGCGGGGCGGACCTGGTCGCAGGTGCCTCGTTGTGCGGGGTCTTCGAGCTTGAGAGCGACCAGCGGTACGGGTGCGAGGCCGGTTTTTACATGGAGCACTATCTGGTGATGGGGAGGACGAGTGCGACGGGGTATGCCAAAGCGGAGAAGCTCGAGGATGTCCATGAGCTGTGCCGGGATGTCCCTGAGAATGTGGTGCGCGGTTGCTGGAGTGAGTCAGGGGGGATGATCTACTCGTACTCGGACTGGGACTGGGGCAAGGCGGGTGAGGCCTGCCGGCGACTGGCGGAGGGGGAGGTGACGCTCAAGGCCTGTTATGAGGGGCTGGGGCGGAACATCGCGCCGTACGCGGGGTACGAGCCGGATCAGATGATGGAGTGGTGCCGGGAGATCGGGGATGCGTACGCGGTGGAGACCTGCGCCATCCACATCGCCCGGGCGATGGCCATGGAGCTGGCAATGGTGGATGAGGGATTGCGCATCTGCGATGCGCTCATCGTGGATACCGAGCGGGGAAACTTGTGCCGGGTGGGGGTTCGAAACACTGGCGAACAGCTCGCCGGGAGTGGGTTTGACGGAGGGGTGGGGACATGGGACCGGTCGTAGTGGAGCAGTTCGCGCGGGTGCGGGGTGCGGCGAGACAGTACGTCGTCTCCAGCCTCGGTGGGGAGCTGGACGCGGGACGGATCCGGAACGGGGAGGGTCCGGGTTGGTTCGGGCCGCAGAGTGCGGCATGGAAGATCCACCAGGATCCTTGTTTGCTCATCGGGGGCATCGCGGCCCTGTTCTACCAGGTGCTGCACCCTCTCGCCATGGCGGGGGTGGCGGAACACAGCTCGTACGAGACCGACCCGTTTGGAAGACTGCACCGGACGTCGATGTTCCTGGCTGAGGTCGTGTACGGGGACAGCGCGACGGCGGAGCGAAACGTCGAGACGGTGCGGCGGATCCATGAGCGGGTGCGCGGGCTTGCGCCGGACGGCAGACCGTACTCGGCCTCGGACCCGGATCTGCTCAGGTACGTCCACATCACCGAGGTCGCGGGTTTCCTGAGGTCGTACCAGCGGTACGGGAAACAGAAACTCGAGGCGGGTGAGGCTGATGCTTATGTCAGGGAGATGTCGGTGGTCGCGGAGAAACTCGGGGCGGTGGACGTACCAAAAACCGTGGCCGGACTCGAGGAGTGCCTCGTTCGGTACCGGCCGTACCTCGCCCTGGGTGAACAGGGCCTCAGGGCGATCAAGTTCCTGCGGAACCCCCCGGGTGGGGTCGCGACGAAGCTCGGGTACCGCATCGTGCTCGACGGGGCGGCGGCTCTCATCGATGAGCCGGAGGCTAGCATGCTGGGACTGGGGCGTGAACGCAGGCGGGGAGGGGTGCTGGCGAGCGGAACGGTGGCGGCAGGACTCCTGCGGGAGATACTGGGGGAATCCCCGGTCGTGAGTGCGGCGAAACAGCGGGTGGGGTTGTGACGAGCGGAGTCCGGACAGAGGTGCGGAAGCGCTTGATCAGTGCGGGACGGTACGTCCAGGTCGTCACCTTGAACACCTTGTGGAACGGGAATGAGCTGACCGCGCGGCAGGAGCTGGCGGGGGAACTACTGGATGAACAGGGTGGGGAGGTCGTCTTGCTCCAGGAAATCCCGACGGGGGACCTCGAGGCGAGCTTGGAGCGGATATGCCGGGCCGGGGGGTACCAGATTGCGGCGATCGGGCGAGGGGAGGGGGCATGCTCCACGGCGATCCTGAGCAGACACGGGGGAGTGATGGAGGAGCCTATCGTGTACGAGGGACGGGAACGGCGGTACAGCAATGCGGTGGCCGTGGTGGAGATCCGAGGACAGGCAATACGGTTCTGTTCGGCGCATCAACCATGGGGTGGGCTGATGGAGATGGAGCGAACCAGTGCGGCCAGGGAACTGAACCGGGAACTGACCACACGGGGGTCGGTGGAGGGGTGCGTGCTCGGAGGGGACTTCAACGCCCTCGAGGCGTCAGAGAGCATCCGGTACCTCACCGGTCTGCACCCGGTCGACGGGGAGTGTGCGCAGTGGACGGATGCTTGGGGGGCTGCCGGTGTGGGGGAGGGGGCGACTTCGAGCCCGAGCAACCCATGGGCCATACAGGTGGCCGAGCAGCATGGGTTCACGGAACCGGATTTGATGCCCGAGCGGAGAATAGATTACATCTTCGTGCACGGGTATGCACATGGGCGGTTGCTCACCCCACTTGAGACCAAGGTGGTCAAGCGGGTGCGGGGGGCGGCTTTTTACCCCTCAGACCACTGGGCGGTGGCATCGAAACTGTACCTTCCGTGAGGAAGAGGGCGTGTGAGCCGAGGGTGGAGTGGGTCCTGGCCTGATTGAGTCGGGTGGTGGGTTGCATGCTTGCCTCACCTGGGCAAGGCTTCACCATAGTACCCAAGCCTTCGACAAGCCCAAATCCTTGGGTTTCCCTGTCGAGGTGGGTCGAGTCCGGGGGCTCCGGGTTCGGCGTGGCTAGCTGAGAACGGAGGATTTACAATGCTACAACGACGGAACCGCGGACCGCAGAGAGGCCGCTTGGTGAGGGCAGTGGGGGTCGTGGTAGCGGCGTTGACCATGTTCTCAGGAAACAACGTGGTCCAGGCGGCGGTGCCGTACACGCCGGTGATCACCGGCGTCGAGATCAGTTCGGGGCTGAGCTTCACGGCGACGTTCAGGCTCGGCAACTACTCCAGCCCGGTACTGACATATGAGTACTCCACCGACAACGGCAGCACCTGGAGCGAGACCTTGGTCAACGGGACCTGCACCGAGAACTCGGATTGCGAGATCACGGTAACCGACCAATCCGGCACCAAGGCGGTTCTCTCTTACGGGGCAACCTACCAACTGAAGATCAAGGTGACGAACGCTGACGGGACCAGCAACCCGAGCGGGGCGTACCCGGTGTACTTCATCAACGAGCCGGCGGCACCATCGCTGACCAACGTCGTGGCCGGGAGCGGGTCGCTGACCGTCTCTTACGTCCCCGGTGCTGACGGCGGGGCGACCGTGACGAGCATCGAGTACAGCACCGACGGGGGAACGAGCTGGCGGAACGCCAACTGTGGGGCGTGCGGATCGGCGACGACGCTTTTGATCACCACGACCTCGACGGGGAGCGCCTTGGTATCGGGGACCCAGTACAGCATCCAGCTGCGGGCCAAGAACAGAATCGGCACCTCGGCGGCGTCCAACACGATGACGGTCACCTCGGGGGCCGTCCCGGGAGCGCCGGTACTCTCCAGTGCGGTCGGGGAACTCGACAGCATTGCCGTGACGGCAACGCTCGGGGCCGCGAACGGGGCGACGGTGTTTGATGTCGAGTACTCCACCGACAACGGCAGCACCTGGCGCAGTAGTGGCCAGGCGACCGGCTCGTTCCGCATCACCGTCGTGAGCAACGGCGGGACAGAACTCGTGGGCGGTACGGCATACACGGTGAGGGTGCGAGCCAGGAGCGCGATCGGAGTCGGGGCGGCATCGGCCGGCAAGACCGCGACCCCGATTGACACCCCGATGCCACCAGCGCTGGACAGCGCGGTGGCGAGCGGGAGCGGGATCGCAGTGAGGCTGTCGCCTGGATTGCTGCTCGGGGGCACGTTGCTGCGCTATGAGTACACGACGGACGGGGGAGTCAGCTGGGCCAACACCGGTCAGACCTCCGGGTCGTTCGTGATCACAGCGGCCTCGGTGGACCGCAAGGCTCTCGTGGCTGGAACGGCGTACACTGTCGGTATCCGAACCGTGACCGGAGCCGGGGCGAGCAGCTCATCCAACACCATCTCAGTCGTGGTGGGCAAAGTGCCGATGCCGCCGATGATCGGCAGCGTCGCACTGGCGGGCAACGGCATCACCGTGACCGGAACGTATGGATCGGACAACGGCTCGGCCGTGATCCGGCTCGAGTACTCCACCGACAGCGGGAAGACCTGGGCGACGGCGGGGGCTTCGGCGGGTGTCTCGACGAGCACCTCGACGAGCACCTCGACGAGCGGCTCGAGTTCTGGGGTCTCGAACACGGGAACGTTCACGTTTACGATCACGGCACTCAGTTCGGACGGGAGCACGCCAGTTGAACCATCCAAGTCCTACGTGGTCTCGGTCCGGGCCGTGAACGTCATCGGGGCGGGGGCGGCCTCGGCGCCGCGAAGCACGGTTGCCGGGCGGACCCCGAGCGCGCCGGTGATCACAGCGGCGACGGCGGGGAACACCGGGATCCGGATCGAGGCGGGTCTGGGCAGCGGGAACGGGAACGACATCGTTGACGTAGAGTACTCAACCGACGGCGGGAAGACCTGGGCGTCCAGCGGCCAGAAAACCGGGTCGTTCACCATCTCCGCAATCAGTGCGGACGGGCAGACCGGTCTGAGCGGGGACACTGCCTATGAAGTCAAGATCCGCGGGGTCAACGTGATCGGATCAGGAGCTGCCTCCAACTCGATCACCGCCACGACGTACGGCCGGGCCAACAAGATCATCATCGAGAAGGTGGCGGACAAGCTCGTGAGCGCGGCACCGTTTGCTATCAAGGCGCGGTCGAGCTCGAAGACACCGGTCACCTTCGCCAGCACCACACCGGAGTCATGCGACGTCGAGGACGGCAAGGTCGTCTTGTACGAGGTCGGGAAGTGCACCTTGATCGCCTCCTCGGCCGGCGGTGGGGTGTATCCTGCCGGCAGTGAGACGGTCAGCTTCAACGTCCTGCCTGTACCGGTGAGCCAGGCTGGGGTGGCCATCTCGGTCCGCGAACTCTCGGCCAAGGCCGGCAAGCCGATCCCTCCCAAGGCAAAGCTCGTACTGAAGAACCTCACACCCGGGGTCTGCATGCTCAAGAAGCAGCAGGTCGTCGGGGTGGCTGACGGTCGGTGCATCATCCAGGTCAAGTACGGACAGAAGGCTGCGTACCGGGTGGGAACCACGATCGGGGCCTGAATCTACCCATAGTCACGAGAAAGCCGGTTGCTCCGAGGTCGGGGCAGCCGGCTTTCTCTCGTTTGCGGTAGGGGCGCGGGGTCAGTGGCGGCCGAGGCGAAGATCGGAGGCCGTGGTGTGCATAGGCAAAGAAACGAGTGGACCCTCGACTTGGAACCCCGCCCAGGTGGAGTCGATCCGCTCCATCTCCACGAGCGCAAAGGACCGCCCGGCGGAGGAGGCAACCGAGATGATCTTTCCGATCGGGAAGGACTGAACGACATCTGCGGCCTCGTCCGCGCGGCCGAAACGGCGTTCAGCGAGAACGATGAGGGGGGCGGCAACGATGAGGGCCGTGATCGAGAAGGTCTCGGAGGTGCGCAGGTCGCTGTAGCCGACTTTGGCCAGTTGCACGGGGAGGTCCCCGATCTCGGCGCGGGCCAAACCAAGCAGGTGCGAGGCCAGGGCCGGATCGATGGTTGGGTCGATGTGGGGGGTGGGGAGGGATTGGTGATCCATGGACACTACGGTGCTAGACGGGGAGACAGGGGCAGGAAGGACCCCAGACAGACCAAATCCCGCCCGGTAGCTGTACCGGACGGGATTCTGGTGAGAAACACTACCGTGTGAGGCTGGAGAGCTTCATGGCGGTGGTGGCGAGTTTATGGGCATCCAGGTGCCAGTTCTTGAGCATTGTGGCAACCATGGACCATGCATCCTCGGAGGTTCCGAGGGTGGCCACGGCTTCCACGCAGTCCGTGTAGGTTCGGGTGAGCTCCTTGTCCCAGCGACCCAGGTGCTCCACGGCTGGATGCACCCAGGTGCCCGCCCCGAGGCGGGCATGGGAGAACTGGTACCTCTCGATCCCGACCGCGACGGCGAAGCCGAAGCGACGGAGGAACCGGGGGATCACCTGCGGCTCGAGGACGTTCGTGCGGCGCGAGAACATAGAGCGAGCCGTCGCAAGGTCAAGATCCGGACGGGCCAGGGCCACCAGATCGGCGGCTGGATGCTCGAACCCGGCCAGTTCCTGTGTGGTGAAGGATTCCCAGGTGGAACCAGATTCGAGCAGGAGCGGATGCCGCTTGACGAACTTGGAGCCCACTTTCGAGAGCCTTGACAGGGAGCTGACCGACTCGGGTGAGGAGTGCGGAGAACAGGCAACAGCCCGATGCAGCGTCTTGTCGAAGCGGGACGGATCCTCGGCCAGGAAGGGGTTGTTCAGCACCAGCTCGGCGGCGCGGACCACCGAATCAGCGAGACAGGAACCGACGTTCACCATCGAGGAGACCGCTTCAGGTGAGGCGGCGATCCTGCGGAGGTCAACCGGGGATCTTGGGTTCAACAACGCGGAGAGGCGGACATCGTAGTGTTCGCTCTCCAGGGCTGCTTCGAGGGCTGGAACCGGCGTGTTCAGGTTTCGCGCTGCCGCGGAACGGCGGGCGAGGGATCCTTTGTGCACGTAGTTCTCCAGCATCTCGGCATCGTCGATCAGCCTGATCGAGGCCCAGACCGCGCTCGGCGGGGCCGCGACGAAGTCGTGAAGGTACCGAGCGGCACGCGGGTCTAGATGCGGCGAGGTGGCTAGGGCTGTGTACACGGCCGGCGCATCTGTGCGCAGCAGTGCCAATTGGCCTTCCACCGGCAGGGGAGTGAGAGCGAAGAGCGTCTCATCCATACAGATACTCCTTTTGCTTGGAGGACGTATGAGGTGTCCTGGTGGGTAGGACCGTGAGCGCCCAGAGAGGCATGGCCAGACCGATTCGGCCCTAGATGATGGTGGTACCAGAGAGGCCGGACGGTTCGGGTTCGGGGGAGCGGTAGGAGACCGTTATGCGGACCTGTCGGGAGGCGTTGACGGGGCTCTGGGCCCGGCCATGACCGGTGGCGGTAAAGGTTCCATCCAACAAGTCAGCCAGGGATGCACAGACGGCCTCGGCGCGGCGGGTCGAGAGGCGGACGTCAGCCCCGTGGGAGGACCCGAACTGTGTGTAGCCGTCGCAGGCTACCTCCATGTCGAGGGCGGAGTCCAGGAAGGCGGCCAGCTCGGTGATGATACTTTGCGCCTCAGCAGTCAAGATGGCGGATTGTGGGGCGAAGTAGACCGTGGCCGTTACGGTGTCGAGACTCAACGGCGCTGGATCCGTGATTGAATCGGTCGGCTTGGGAGCTGGTGTAGTGGGGGCCGGCGGGGTGGGTTTAGGGGTGATGGGTGTTGGTTTGGTAGGTGGTTGTGAGGGCGTGGGTACAGTCGTCGGGGTGGGTGCCTCTGGAGTGATGATCTCTGGAGTGATGATCTCTGGAGTGACGGGCTCTGGGGTGGGCGCTGGGGCGGGGGTGGTGACTGAGGAGGTAGGGATCACCTCCCAGCGAAGTTTCTCGGGAAAGCCCTCCAGGGAGAAGGAGGCCCAGGATTTGGCGGCCGGGGAGGGCATGACCAGAACCTCGCGGTGCGACTCGAACGGGCGGAGCGTGAACTCCCCGAAGCGGCCGGGAGCGGTAGGTATGGTGAGGGACCAGGCGAAACGAAGATCCCGGTTCGAGAGGTTAGAGACGGAGACCGCGACTGATTCCCCGGCCTGGACACCGGCGGCGACACGGGCCGGGTCGTCGACGAAGAGCTCGATGGGGGTGGAGGTGGAGTCAGGCTCGGCGAGACGATCACGCAACGTGGGGGCGGTGGCGATCGAGAGACCGAGAAGGATGCCCAGCACCAGGGCAGAGATGGACCGCATCTTAGATAAAGTACCGGGAACCGGAGAAGTTCCTAGGAGGTTCAGCGGTCGACCGGAGTGGGGTTTGGGGAGGCTCCACAGCGCGGAGGCAGTCAGGCTTGGTGGCCTGGTCGACGAAGGCGCAGAAATCCGGGATGTTTCTCCCAGGCAGCGGCGTACAGGTATGAGCTCATTTGGAGCCAGGCTGTCCCTAGACGCGAAGACAGGGCCCGCTGGGGCCCTGTCCTGCCTTCTCCTGTATGAAGAACTGCTCCCGTTTGGCCCTGGGGTGGGCCGGGAGGTTTGACCTAGTTGCCCGCGACCGGGGCGGTGGA
>Ga0129333_10001150_pt1 | contig 23647 bp, 25 predicted proteins | sample CPB6_08_DNA_FD_94474 | JGI IMG/M metagenome (GOLD analysis project Ga0129333, IMG submission 94474) | Freshwater to marine salinity gradient microbial communities from Chesapeake Bay, USA - CPBay_Sum_0.6_0.8_DNA | ecosystem: Environmental > Aquatic > Marine > Coastal | place: USA: Chesapeake...
ATTTCTCAACGCCATGTACGGCAACGAGCCGGCGCAATGGGACAACAGCCTGCGCGGCCACGACCGCCTGCGGGTTATTGTCAATGCAATGACGCGTCTGCGTTTGTGCACCGTCGACGGCCGGATGGAGTTCTCACACAAGACCGGTCCGGCAGGCGGACCGGCAGACTACCATCCCTGGTTCGACATTCCTTCCCGCCGGAGCGCGGATACGCCCATCGTCTTCGGGCACTGGGCTGCACTCGGATTGACACAGCGCGACACGGTGACTTGCATCGACACCGGATGCGTCTGGGGCAGGCGTCTTACGGCACTGCGTCTCGAGGACCGTCAGCTGTTCGACTGTGACTGCTCCGCGGTTCAGGCAGCAGACGGGAGCGAATAGCTTCGCGCGCAGCGGCGGCCAGCTCGCGGCGTCCCAGCGTTGCACCGGAAAGCGGCGGCAGGAACCAGAGGTGAACATCCACATGGGCCAGCGCGAGCATTTCGCGCGAGGTCTGCCACAGGCTGCGGTCACCGTCATAGGCCGCTTCACGACACAGACTGCCGTACGGCCGCCGGAACTGCAGGGCAAGCGGCAGCACATTCGCACCGGCCTCTACCGCCGGCTGCAGCAGCGACCCGTGAAACGGCAGCACGGTACTGCCATCCGAGGTCGTGCCCTCGGGAAATACCGCCACCGTGTCACCTTCCGCCAGTGCATCGATGACCTGTCCGTTGATGCGCGCGGCATCGCGCCGTGTCGCTCGCTTGAGGAACAGTGTGCCCGTCCGCGCGCTCATCCATCCGATCAGCGGCCAGGCGCGGACCTCCGACTTCGACACGAACCGGACCGGCAGAGCGGCGAGTATGACGAAGATGTCGATCCATGACACGTGGTTGGCGACCAGCAATACGGGCGCCGCACCTATCGCGCGATGACCGTGTATATGCAGACGCACGGCGACGATCCGCAGCAAACCCGCGGACCAATGAACGATCGTCGCCTTGCGCCGCGTGTTCTTGATCCAGGGAAAAACAAGAACCAAGATCGCAGCGCCCAGCAAAAAGTGCAGAACAAGGCGCGCGAGGCGGTACGGCAGACGGAACATGGTCGCAAGGCGATCAGACATGCCCGCCATTATAGAAGGCCGGTACGGTTCGCCCCCTGAGCCGGTGTCAGCGTATCCGCTATTCAGACAGCTGCTTCCGCGCGGGCGGGAAGGCCCGTCACCGGCTGGACAGGAAATGCCGCGCATACCGCTGCCGCATGCATTCCACCGGCAGCAACATCAACAGATCCGCAGTATTGAAATCCGGGTCCCAGGCCGGTTCACCGCAAATCCAGGCGCCGGCTCGGACATAGGCTCGCACCAGCGGCGGTGCAACTGCCGCTCCTCCCTCATCCAGCGCTTCCAGCGGTAATCCGTGGCGAGGAAACACGCGATACTCCGGCGGGGACAGATGTTGGCCCGCGAGGTTCCGGTAGACCGCGGCAGCGCGATGACCACCGTCTGCCATGCCCAGCGATGCGCAACCCATCAAGTAGCGGTGCCCGGTGCTTTGCATGTAACGGGTGATACCTGACCATAACAGGGCAATCACGGCCCCGCTGCGGTACTCGCGGCGCACACAGGACCGGCCGATCTCGATCGTGAGCCCCTGCAGATGCCGCAGGCGGGTCAAGTCGAATTCGGTATCCGCATAGAAACTGCCGAGGTATCGCGCCCTTGCGCCGGTCAGCAGGCGATAGGTGCCGACCACTTCACCGCTACGCGCATCGCGGACCAGCAGGTGCTCGCAATGCGCGTCAAAAAGGTCCGCATCCAGCCCCGGTTCATCGCCCGGTGTCTGCGCCCCCATTTCTTCCGCAAACACCTGATAACGCAGGCGCTGGGCTTCGCGGATCTCGCTCTGGCTGCGCGCAAAGGCCAGCGTCAGCGAAGACGCCGGTATCCCTGTCGCGGTAACTGCCTGCTGATTGCCTTGCAGCATGCTTCTGTCTCCTGTAACCGAACGGAGACAGGGTAGGCAGTGAAAATGAAATTCCGGTTAAGACCGCATGACAGGCCGATGACAGCGGCCGGTCAACAACTATCGACAACGGTCAGTGGGTACCCCGGTAGCGAGTGCCCCTTCAGTGAGTGACCCGCGAGGTCCGGCCATCCGACAGGATGCGCACGCGCTCTCCTGCGCGGAAAGTCTCGTCAGCCTCCTGCACAATTGCCTTCAACTCACCGTTATCCAGCTTGACAGTGATTTCCACGCCCGTACGACGCGTGGCGCCCTGCTCAATCGCCTGACCGGCGACACCACCGGCCACGCCGCCGATGACCGCTGCGACCGAGGAACCCCGTCCCTGCCCGACACCACTGCCGGCGATCCCGCCAATCACCGCGCCGGCGGCCGGACCGACACCGCTGCGGGTGCCCTCAATCTGCACCGGCCGCACGCTCTCGACTATGCCCATGCGGACGTTCTGCTCACGGCGCGCTTCTTCCCGCGTGTAGCTGCCGCCGCCCAGACCCTGTGCGCAACCGGCCGCCAGTACAACTGCTGCGATTGCTGCCCCTATACGTTTCATTGCACCCATCATCGGTTCTCCTGTTACCAGAAGTTCATGCCAAAAGCGGCCTTGAAACGGTCGGCCGCCTCATCCTTTGTAAATCGGTGATTCTGGCCGCCGCGGCAGGCGATCTTCAGCGATCCCATCAATGACGCCAGCCGGCCGGTAAGCGCCCAGTCGGCGCCGAGGCTGAGGCCATACAGCAGCCCCCCGCGAAATGCGTCGCCGCATCCCGTCGGATCCAGCACTGCCTCCGGCTTAACGCTGGGGATGACGATTTGTTGACCACCACTGAGCACGACGGCACCCTCCGCACCCTTTGTGACCACAACCGCCTTGACGAGTTTCGCCAGATCATCGAGCGACTTGCCCGTTCTGTCTTGTAACATCTGGGCTTCATAGTCATTCACCGTGACGTAGTCTGCCTGACGGATGAAGGCCTGCAGTTCGTCGCCATTGAACATCGGCAAACCCTGGCCGGGATCGAAGATGAACGGAATGCCGGCCTCGCGAAATTCTCGCGCATGCTGGATCATGCCGTCACGGCCATCCGGTGACACGATACCCAGTTTGACCGCTTTGGCGTCGCCGACATGGTTCTGGTGCGAGTGGTTCATCGCACCGGGGTGAAAGGCCGTGATCTGGTTGTCATCAAGGTCCGTGGTGATGAACGCCTGGGCCGTAAACGTGCCCGGCACGACTCGCACGTGATCCTGTGACAGGCCCAAACGCTGCAAGCGATCATCGTAGGGCAGAAAGTCATCGCCGGCCGTCGCCATGATCAGCGGATCGCCGCCGAGCAGTTTCAGCGTGTAGGCGATGTTGCCAGCGCAACCACCGAACTCACGGCGCATATCGGGCACAAGAAACGCAACATTGAGAATGTGAATCTTCTCGGGAAGGATATGGTTCTTGAAACGGTCGCTGAACACCATGATGGTGTCATACGCCATGGAGCCGCAGATCAGGGTAGTCATCCGGGAGGCTTTCGGGAGGGAGCAGAAAAGTGGCCGGATTATACCAATCGCGCCCGCGACGCCCCGTCGTCGTCTGACAGCGACGCCGGCTGGTTTGTCCCTGACGGGTTTTCTAACGCATAATTCGCGGGGTGTCTGGCAGCAGCAGACGCTCACATCAACAATCAAACCAAGGGGGGCATTCCAGCATGTTGAAAGAATTCAAGGCCTTTGCCATGCGCGGCAACGTAGTCGATATGGCGGTCGGTATCATCATCGGCGCCGCATTCGGCAAGATCGTCGATTCGCTGGTCAAGGATGTCATCATGCCGCCGATCGGCCTGCTACTGGGCAAGGTGGATTTCTCCAACCTGTTTTTCGTGCTGAAGGAAGGCAAGACTGTCGGGCCTTACCTGACCGTGGAAGCCGCGCAGAAAGCCGGTGCCGTCACCTTCAACTACGGCCTGTTCATCAACACCTGCATCACGTTCGTGATTGTTGCCTTTGCCGTCTTTCTGCTGATCCGCGCCATCAACCGGCTGAAGCAGCAGGAGGAAGCCGCGCCGGCAGCGCCTCCGCCGACGCCGGAAGACATCGTCCTTCTGCGCGAAATCCGCGATGCGCTGAAAAAATAAGGCGCAGGCGGGCGAGACAACAGGGGGCGATGCTCCCTGTTTTTTTGGGGCAACGCGCGTGCAGCCGATTTGTCGGTTGCCGCCGGGTCTACCCCCACAGCACCAATAACCAGACCACCGGCACATTGATCAGTGCCAGCAGGACCGCCGCGCTTCCGATGTCCTTGGCACGTTTCGCCAGGGAGTGATCATCCAGAGAGATGCGATCCACTGTTGCCTCGATCGCGGAATTCAGCAGTTCAACAATCAGAACCAGTACGACTGCGCCAATCATCAGCGCTTTGCCCGGTCCGGATGCAGAAGTGAAAAATGCTGACGGAACCAGAACCGCCGCCAGCAGGACCTCCTGACGGAAGGCATCCTCATGGCGAAAGGCGGCACGCAGTCCTTCAAGCGAATAGAACAAGGCATTCCAGATACGCTGCAAGCCCCGTTTGCCTTTGTGCGGACTCTCCATGAAAGAGGGGTAGCGGACGCTTGCCGGTCAGTCAGACACGACTGTACCACCACACACAGACTGAAGCCTCACGCTGCCGACTCGAGGTGCCGGGCATAGGTCTCGGCATCAAGCAGCTGCGCCATGCCGCCATCACCCGCCGGCCTCACGCGGAAAAGCCAGGCCGCATACGGCTCGGCATTGAGCTGTTCCGGTGTGTCTGCCAGCGCCTCGTTGAGCGCGATCACCTCACCGGTCACCGGCGCATGCACATCGGAGGCCGTTTTCACGGATTCGATCACGCCGCAAGGTTCACCTTGCCGCAGCTGGGCACCGGCAGCAGGATTCTGGATGTACACGACGTCGCCGAGTTGCTCCTGCGCGTAGTCAGTGATGCCGACGGTGATATTGCCGTCTTCGTCACAGCGCGCCCATTGATGTGTCTTGCTGTAATGCCGGTCAGCCGGATGACTCACTGAGAACCTCTAAATAATAATCAATATAATCAAGTATTTATATTATCACTGCGACAGAGGGGCCGCCAGCACCGCCAACCGGAATCCGGCCGCACCCAAATCCCCTGTATCGAGCGTCAGCCGCACCGTGGCCTCGGCCTTGGGTGCGAGACCGGTCGCCGCTGTCGATGCTGGCTCAAGATACTCAGCCGGCAAAAAAACCCGCCGCGCCAGCGTATGGTCATTGGCATTCGTCAACACCAGATCGAGCGCCGGGAATGCCACCACATGTGTCGCATGATTGCGCAGCGTCGCCGTGAGGCGGATGCGTCCTGGCGCCGACGCATCGGTCGCCTGAAGATCAGATGCTTCAATGACCACGGACTCCGGTCTGCGCGGCAGTGACACGCCGCATCGCAAGGGCTCGCAGGCCTTGGTCAGCAAATCGCGCGTGACCGGAAATCTCGCTGCAATCTCGCTGCGGTAAAAGTACAGTCCCTGCGCCGCGACGAGCAGCAGCAGCATGACAGACCCGGCTGCGAGCAAAGGATGATGTCGGCGGACCGGCAGCGCGACGGCGGCCCCCTGTGCAAAGGGATTGTCCTCATCCATCACCGGCGCATCGGACCGGTACGCAGGTACCGATGTGGCTGCGATACCGGTGTATCCCGGCGCACTCGACGCCGTCTTTTCCGGTGGTTGCGCATCGGCGAAGCGCGCGGCATCTGCCGGCGCCATCACCACCGCTTCGTCACCAGCGGTTTCAGTCCGCCCGGCCATGTGCGCCGTCGCAGCGTCGGTCACAGCTTCTACGGACTGATCCACCGCTGTCGCCTCTGAGGCGCTCAAGTCAGCGGCAGTGTCCGCTGTCTCTGTGCGGGGGGTTACCTGCCCGGTGCCTGGCTCCCTGTCATGCGCTTCAGCAGTACCGCCGGGCAGCGGCGCAGCCACGGCGTTGTCCGGGACAGGACCAAGGAAGTCATCATGCGCTGTCTCTGCTGCGAAATCTTGCTGCCCCGCAGACAAATAGCCCGGCTGGGGTTGATCCTGCTGAGGTTGGTCCTGCTGCGTTTGGCCCGGATGATCGGCAACGTCCATCGGCACTGTGCCGGTTCCCGCCGTACGCGCATCCAGCGTCTCAAGTGCGTTGAAGACCTGTTGGCAGCGCCCGCAACGCACCTGCCCGCTGCGTGCCTGCAACTGGGCCGAGGTGACCCAAAACCGGGTCCCGCAATGCGTGCAGCAAGTCGCCAGCATCGGCTCAGCGCCTCCTGCCCGTCAACAGGCTCCAGCCGTCGTCGCGGGCATGAATCTGCATTTCAAAAAACGGCTTGTAATACGCCATGACCTCGTCCGCCTGTGCATCAAGTATGCCCGCGAGCGCCAATTGGCCGCCGGGCAGGGTCAGCTGCGCCAGCAAGGGCGCCAGTACACGCAATGGATTTGCCAGAATGTTCGCCACCACCACCGCTGCCGGTTGCGGATACGCCGATTCAGCATCCCGGAAATCGCAAACGACCTGATTTTGCAGGGCATTGGCACGTGCGGCAAGCAGCGCCTGTGGATCGATATCGATGCCCGTCGCCTTGCGCGCGCCGAACTTCATCGCGGCAATCGCCAGAATGCCGGACCCGCAACCGTAATCAAGGACATCCGTGTCCGCCGTGACCACGCCTTCCAGCCAGCGCAGGCACAGGCGGGTGGTCGGGTGGGCACCGGTCCCGAACGCGACCCCGGGATCCAGCACAATGCTGAGTGCCGACGAATCCGGTAACTGGTGCCAGGTCGGCACAATCCACAGGCGTGGCGAAATGCAGATCGGCTGAAACTGGCTTTGCGTCAGCCGGACCCAATCGGTATCCGCAACCGCTTGCACCACCACTGGTGTATCAGCCGCGCAATCGCAGTCTTTCAGGACTTGCGCGACGACCGTCTCAACCGCCATGTCTGCGTCGAACAGCGCCGACAACCGGTTGCGCTGCCAGGCCGCCGCCGGCGAACTGCCGGGCTCGGCGAAAATGGCACACTCCTCCGCCGTTCCGGCCTGTGCATCCTGAACATCCACAGACAGTGCGCCTGCGGCCATGAGCGCATCGCTCAACACTTCCACCTGGGCCTCTTCAACCAGCAGTTGAACACTCAGCCAGGACATACGCAATCCGCCGGGACAGGCGGCACAGTGGGAGGCATCATTCCGGCCGCGTCAGCTTGGCCAGGCGCTCTTCGAGATAATGGATCGTGGTGCCGCCGCGCAAAAACGCGGCGTCGCCGAGCAGATCGCGGTGCAGAGGCAGATTGGTCTTGATGCCATCCACGATCGTTTCCGACAGGGCCACCTGCAGCCTCGCCATCGCCTGCTCGCGGGTGTCGCCATAGGCAATGATCTTGCCGAGCAGCGAATCATAGTGCGGCGGAACAAAATAGCCGTTATAGGCATGGGAGTCGACGCGGATGCCGGGTCCGCCCGGCATGTGCAATGAGGTAATCCGTCCCGGCGACGGGGTGAACTTGTAGGGGTCTTCAGCGTTCACGCGGCACTCGATCGCATGGCCGCGCAGGATCACGTCCTTCTGCCGCAGCGTCAGTTTTTCGCCGGCGGCAATCCGGATCTGCAACTGCACGAGGTCCAGCCCGGTCACCATCTCCGTCACCGGGTGTTCGACCTGAAGCCGCGTGTTCATTTCGATGAAGTAGAACTCGCCCTTTTCGTACAGAAACTCGAAAGTGCCGGCACCCTCATAGCCGATCTTGCGGCAGGCTTCGGCGCAGCGTTCGCCGATACGGATACGTGCCTTGTCGTTGAGCAGCGGTGCCGGCGCCTCCTCGATGATCTTCTGGTGCCGGCGCTGCATCGAACAGTCGCGGTCGCCGAGAAACAAGGCGTTGCGGTGCTTGTCAGCCATGACCTGTATCTCGATGTGCCGCGGTTTCTCGAGATACTTTTCCATATACACCGCCGGATTGCCGAACGCCGCCTGCGCTTCGGCACGGGTGGTATTGACGGCGTTCATCAGAGCCGCTTCGGTATGCACCACCCGCATGCCTCGCCCGCCGCCGCCGCCGGCGGCCTTGATGATGACCGGATAGCCGATCTGGCGCGCCAGTTTGCTCACTTCCTTGCTGTCTTCGGTCAGCGCCCCATCCATGCCGGGCACCACCGGGACACCCGCCTTTTTCATTGCGTTCTTCGCGCTGACCTTGTCCCCCATCAGCCGGATGGTCTCTGCCCTCGGTCCGATGAATGAGAAACCGCTTTGCTCGACGCGCTCGGCAAAATCCGCATTTTCGGAAAGAAACCCGTATCCGGGGTGTATGGCTTCAGCATCGGTAACTTCCGCGGCGCTGATGATGGCCGGCACATTGAGATAACTCAATGCGGAGGGCGCAGGTCCGATGCACACCGATTCATCCGCCAGCCTCACATACTTGGCATCGGCATCGGCCTCGGAGTGCACAACGACCGTCTTGATTCCCATCTCTCGACAGGCGCGCTGGATCCGCAGGGCAATTTCGCCGCGGTTCGCAATCAGGATTTTTTCAAACATGGCTGTTCAGCCGCCAGAACGCGCGCTGACGCGCAGCGCCCGTCGCGGCTGCCTTATCCGATGATGAACAGCGGCTGGCCATATTCGACCGGCTGCCCGTTCTCGACAAGAATTTCCTTGATGACACCGTCGCTGTCAGCCTCGATCTCGTTGAGTAGCTTCATCGCCTCGATGATGCAAACGGTATCGCCGGTCTTGATCGGTTGACCGACTTCGACGAAGGGCTTCGCGCCCGGCGCAGACGAGCGATAGAAGGTACCGACCATCGGCGACTTGACCACGTGCCCCGCCGGCGGTGCGGGTTCCGCCGCACTGCTGCCGCTGTCCGCAGCTGCCTCCTGCGCAGGGAGGGGCGCCGCCATCACGATCTGCTGGGGCGCCGCCAACGGGGCCGCGGCGGCCCCTTGCCCGAAGCGGCTGATGCGCACTTTTTCTTCGCCCTCGGTGATTTCCAGTTCGGCGATACCGGACTGCTGCACCAAATCAATCAAGGTCTTCAGCTTTCGCAAATCCATTGTCATTTTTCCTTTACTCGCCGGATGGCATAGCCCAGCGCCAGCTCATAACCGGCAGGGCCGAGTCCCGAAATCACGCCCGCTGCAATGTCCGAAAAGTACGAATGGCGGCGGAAAGGCTCCCGGGCGTGCACGTTGGACAGGTGAATTTCGATGAACGGGATCGCCACGGCAGCCAGTGCGTCCCGCAAAGCAACGCTGGTGTGGGTGAACGCTGCCGGGTTGATCAGGATAAACGCGACCGACTCGCCGGCCGCCTGTTGCACGCGCGTCACCAGGTCGGCCTCGGCATTGCTCTGAAAGGCGACCAGTGCAACACCGGCCACAGCCGCCTGTTCCGTCAGCCGCGCCTCTATTTCAGCCAGCGTCGTTGCGCCGTAAATGCCCGGCTCACGGGAACCCAGAAGGTTCAGATTGGGCCCGTTCAACAGCAATATTTTCTGGTTTGCCATCCCTATCCCGAGCTTTGCAGAATTTCCAAGCTGACGCGCCAGATACACACAAGATCGTCGCCAGTTGGCTGTATTTTGCGCGCATTTTAAAGCATTTACCCGCAGTCAGGTGCGCCCCGGCGTCATCGGGTAGTGGCCAGCGGGGATTTATACAACCGAGTACCATTCAAAGACTTACGGGATCGCCTCTAATTAGCCAAAATTAAATACATTTGACTAATTTTAAAAGTATTTTTGTAATTTTTAGCGACAAATGAGACTTGATTAGCAGAAAATCCGCGCTCATCCGGATTGCCGCGGAATAATCATAAATATTTGATTTTTATGACTATTTTTTAAAGCAGCGGGGCAATCATGTCGCGCAACCGGGTCTCGGTGACCTTCCCAGTCAGATGCGTGGCCAGCGATCCGTCGCGTCGCAGAATAAGCGTATACGGCAATACCCCTGCCTTGTTACCCGCTGCACGACTTAGATCCATGGTCTGAATGGCACCCACATACAAGGGATAATTGATATTGAACTCTTTTGCAAATTGCGCGACTTTAGCTACCTGATCGATGGCGATACCAACGAATTGCAGGCCTTTGCCCCCCCATTCGTCTTGCAATTTCACAAACAAAGGGATCTCTTCCCGGCAAGGTGCGCACCAGGTCGCCCAGTAATTGATGACCAGTACTTTTCCCGCAAAACGATTGAGGGTTTCGCTACGGGCGTCCAGGGTTGCCATCGGATAATCCAGAATGGCGCGGATGGCCGGCCCGCCCGGGCCATCCGAAAATTTCCCCAAGCGCCACAAATGCGCAAGCACCCCACCCGACAGCGCAAGTCCGCCGATCGCGGTGACCAGCCAGGCACGACGGACATTCATCGCTCGCCCAGCGCCTGATCCAGCACGGCAGCAAACTTCCCTGCTGCCTGGAAACCGATCACTCTCAGCCCGCGAATCTCCCGGCCCGCCGTATCGAAGAACACGATGCCCGGCGGACCAAACAGCCGGAAGCGGGCGAGCAGCGCCTTGTGCTCCGGTGTATTGGCGGTGACATCGGCCTGCAGCTTGACCATGCGCGCGAGGCGCTGGCGGACGGCCGGATCGGTAAAGGTATAGCGCTCCATTTCCTTGCAACTGACGCACCAGTCGGCATAAAAATCGAGCATCACGGTCTTCCCGGCAGCCTCGCGGACAGCGGCGTCGAGTTCCGCCACTGAAGACACGCGGCGGAACGGCGTTCCTGCGGTACTGCCATCTGCAGCCGCAGATGCGCGCAAGCCCGCCAGCGGCTGCAGCACATCGCGCGCGCCTGACAGCGCGCCGATCAGGTAAGCGACCCCAACCACCAGCGCCACCACACCAATCGCCTTGGTGAACCGCGGGAAACCTCCCGTGTGCGGCGGCAGGCTGTCGAGAGCACGGAGAAAAATCCCGGTGCCGATCAGCAGCGCTGCCCAAGCCAACATCTGTGCGGTGACCGGAATCACCGGGCTCACCAGGTAAATGGCGACCGCAAGCAGCATCACACCGAAGAAACGCTTGACCGTTTCCATCCAGGCACCGGCCTTCGGTAACAGGGTCCCGGCTGACAGGCCCACCGCCAGCAGCGGCACGCCCATGCCCAGTCCCATTACAAACAAGGCCGCACCCCCCAGCAGCACATCGCCGCTGCGCGAGATATACAGGAGCGCCCCGGCCAGCGGCGCAGCCACACAGGGACCGACGATGAGTGCCGACAGCGCGCCCATCACAAACACACCGGCATAGTGTCCGCCGTGCATGTGCCCGCTGACATCGGCGAGGCGTGACTGCCATGCCGTCGGCAACTGCAGCTCGTAGAGCCCGAACATGGCCCCGGCCAGCACGACAAACATCGCTGAAAACGTGCCCAGGACCCAAGGACTCTGCAACGCGGATGACAACAGCGCGCCCGACAAACCGGCGGCCGCACCGGCAATGGCATAGGTCAAGGCCATGCCGATCACATACACCAGCGACAGCATAAACGCATGCCCGCGGGTCAGTCGCGCCCCTTTGCCGACGATGATGCCCGACAGAATCGGCACCATCGGCAGCACACAGGGCGTAAACGACAGCAGCAGGCCGAACCCGAAAAAGCTCAGCAGCAGCCACCATGGCGATCCGCCGAACAACTCCGCAATCAACGAGTCCTCACCAGCCGCTGCCGGCTCTGCTGCGGCAGAGGATGGACGCCGCTGAAAAAGGCCCGGCGGCGCGTCCGGGTCCGGCGCCGGACCGGCGGCGGACGCCCACTGTATGACAGCCTTCTGCTCTACCGGCACATAACAGACACCGACGTCAGCGCACCCTTGAGAAGTTGCCGTCAATACGGCCTGCTGCAAATCTGGGCGAACAGGAATCCGCACGACGACCTGCTCGCGGAACACGGCAGTTTCACCAAAAAACTCATCCTTCTTCAGCTTGCCCGGCGGAATCACCGGCGGGCCGGCACTGGCGTCGGCCGGATCCAGCGCGAAACGAAACTTGTCGCGATAAAGGTAATATCCGGGCGCGATCACATACCGCACCTCGATGGCCCCGCTACCGGCTGCGCGGGCACTGAAGGCGAAAGCCTTCTCCGGCTCGAGCAAATCATCCTGCGCTGCCGCGACAAGACCAGCCGGCAAACTCATGGCGGCCAGCAATATCAGGACTCGTCGCAACATGCGCATTCCCATCATCAAATTCACGCTGTCTCCCTGACCACCCAGTCGAGGTACTCGGGCAAGCCTTCGGCAACGGGCACCGCGACAATCTCCGGCAACTCGTAGCTGTGCAAGCGCCGGATCTCCGCTTCGAGCTGCGCGTAGCGCGCGGCAGTGGTCTTGATCATGACCGGGATTTCGGCGGATCGTTCCACTTTGTCCTGCCAGCGGTATACCGACCGGCACTGCGCCATCACGCTGACGCACGCCGCCAGCCCGCCCCCCACCACGGTCTCCGCCAATGCCTCCGCCGCAGCCGCATCCGGGAGTGTCGTGAAAACCAGATAGACGGCGCTTGCCGGGCTCTCAGTCATGCCGGCACTCCTCGGGGAGGCACGCGCATATTGCGCAGACCCTCCCGCACAGTCGGATAAAGCAAACGTACCCGCAACTCCCGCTTCAGCCGGTCGTTGGCCAGACGGCGTGACTCGTTCATAAAGGAATACAGGGCGGGAGATACGATCCGCTGCACCTCGGACCGTGACAGCCGGGGCGGCCGCGACAAGGCGAAGTGGTCCGCCACGAGATCGAAGTACTCGCCCATCTTCTGCGGAAAATCATCAGCGGCGTTATAGCAGCGGTTGGCCTGGCCACGGTGCAGGGCGGCTACCACGATGCGCGCCAGATCATCGGCATGCACATGGTTGACGTAGCTGTCCTCCGCATCGATCACCGCCGGCGTTCCCCGGGTCAGCCGCTCAACCGGTAAACGGTCGGCGGCGTAAATGCCCGGCACGCGCAGAATACTCACGCGAACGCCGCTGCGAGCGCCCCAGTCGCGCAAGCGCTGCTCGGCATCAACGCGACGGCGCGCCCGGTCTGTCAGCGGATTGATCGGGGTCCATTCGGCAGTCAGGGCGCCGGCACGATCCCCATAGACGCCGCTGGTGCTGACGTAGACAAAATGCCTCGGCAGACGCCGGCCCCGCGACAAGGCCGAAATCAGATGTCCGGTCCGGGTGTCGGTCCGACCCTGCAGGGGTGGCGGGGCCAGGTGAATCACGTCCTGAGCCAGACCGGCCAGCGGCAACAGCGTCTCTGGCCGATCGAGATCGCCGGCAACAGGCATCAGCCGTGACGCCCGCAGGGCCGCGATGCGCATCCTGTCACGGGTCAGCGCATAGATCCGGTAGCGATCCCGCAGCAGGCCGGCAACCCGCATACCGACATCTCCGCAGCCGATGATTAGCAGTCGATTCATGGAGTGCGGTATTCTAGCCCACCTGTCCGCAAGCCAATTCTCAGCAGCATGTCACACCAGATCACGCTCCAGCCGTCCGGTCACGTCTTCACCGCAGAACCTCACGAGTCTTTGCTTGACGCCGCCTTGCGTCAGGGGTTCCCGCTGCCCTATGGCTGCCGCAACGGCGCCTGCGGCTCCTGCAAAGGCAAGGTACTTTCGGGGACAGTAGACCATGGCAGCGCGCAGGAAGCCGCCCTGCCGGCGGCCGATCGCGTGCGGGGCATGGCACTGTTCTGCCAGGCATGCGCGACCAGCGATCTGGTGCTGGAATGCCGTGAAGTCGGTGCGGTCAAGGATATCCCGGTGCGCACACTGCCCTGCCGCGTACAGGTTCTGGAGAAGCTGGCGCCGGACGTGATGCGCCTCAAGCTGCGCTTGCCGGCCTCGGAACGGCTACAGTTTCTCGCCGGGCAATATGTCGACATTCTGCTCAAGGACGGGACGCGGCGCAGCCTGTCCATGGCCAATGCACCCCATGACGACGCACTGCTGGAGTTCCATCTGCGCAATTACGGCGGGCCATTCAGCACGCATGTCTTCACCACGATGAAAGAAAAGGACATCCTGCGTTTCGAAGGCCCTCTCGGCAGCTTTTTCCTGCGCGAAGACAGCAAAAAACCGGTCATCCTGCTCGCCGGCGGCACCGGATTTGCGCCAATCAAGGCCATCGTCGAAAACGCGATTCACCACCGGATAGACCGCCCGATCATGCTCTATCGCGGTGCGCGACAGGCGGAAGACCTCTATCTAGACGAACTGCCGCGCGCGTGGGAGAAAGACCACGGCATCCGCTATGTCCCGGTATTGTCGGAAGTGGCCGCAGACGACCCCTGGTCGGGTCAGCGCGGGCTCGTGCATGCTGCCGTACTCGACGACTTTCCGGATCTCACCGGCTACGAGGTGTACGCCTGCGGCGCGCCGGCCATGATCGACAGTGCCCGGCGCAGCTTCTGCGCTGAACGCCAGCTGCCCGAGGAGGCGTTCTACTCCGACGCGTTCACCCCGGCCGCACCTGCCTGAGACTATTCAGCGCGTTGTACGTCGGCGTCCGCCGCTCATGCTGCCGAGTTGCGCCACTGCGATCGCGAGGCTCTCGCGATAATGCCGGCGGGCATCATCAGTACGCTCGAGCCGGTCGTGCAGCTGCGCGAGTTCAAGATGCGCGGAATAATTTGGCTCCACGGACAGGCTGGCCTCGAAGTAACTTTGTGCCTTGCCCCACAGCTGCTGATGCGCACACAGCCGGCCCAGGGCGAGCAGCAATACGCCGTCGTCGCGGTGCAGGGGCAACCACTTCTCGGCGCGCTCGATTTGCCGCAAGGCATCGGTATCGCGGCATTCCCCGTAGAGATCCAGCAAGCCACTGTCCCACTCCTGCTCCAGGCTGTGCTCGATGATCGCCTGCGCTTCCGCTTTCATTTCCTGCTGACAAAATGCTTTCGCAGCCGCGGCAGCCACTGCAGTACGACGCCGATAGCGGTCCGGCATCTGCTTCCACAGCACCTTCAAGGCATCGCCGTCATCGGCCACCGCGTCGATGCGTTTGCGCCATGCGTGCTCCCGTTCGGCATCGGCGCGGTCCTCATCAAACAGATGGCGTTTCTCCAGTTGATCAACCAGGGCCGGGACCTTGTCCCATTGCCCGAGCTGCTGACGCGCACGCAATTCCAGACGCAAGGCTGCCGTGTGCTTCTTGGGCAGCGCGTCCAGCCGGTCGAGCGCCTCCTGCGGCCGCTTGGCATCCAGCAGAAATCCTGCCGCTGTCGAAATCTTCGCGATATCCGGCGCTTCCGGATCATCCGGCACGGCGGCAAGATGCTGGTCACGCCGTTCGGTGGCGCGCAGTTCATGGGCAGCCCTCGCGGCGATGACCGCTCCAATGTCCGCCGGTTCTCCCAGTGTCACAGCCCGGTTCAGGCTCTTTTCGGCACGTGCGAAGCGGCCGGCAAAGAACTCGCGCAGTCCCTGGTGCAGTGATTCCTGCGCTTTGCGGTGGCGCCGTGCTTCGCGCATTGCCGCCACCTTCGCCGGCAAACCGAGCACCGTGACCGCAAGCCGGGTCAGCAGATAAAACCCCAGAAACCCTGCCACCAGCAGCACCAGGGCGAAGTTCAATGACAGCTCGATACGCTGGCCAGGCAGCACGATCAGTACATGACCGTCGCTGGCGCTTCCCGCCATGGTCAGCGCCACCGCCACGGCGGCAATCAACAAAGCCCAGATCAGCCAGCGCATGATGAACTGTCGCTTTATTCGCCTGCAGGCGCTGCAGCGCCCCGACGCAGTTTGCGTACCAGTTCCAGCGTGGACCCGAGATCCGGCAGACTCTCGTGCGAGGCTGCCGTTTTCAACTTCTCCAGTTGGGACAGCACCGCCTTGACCTTGGCGTCGCGGCTGTCGAAATGTTCGTTCACCAGTCCGGCAGCCACCGCAAGGTCTTCACGGCTGCTGCGCGCTGCGCCGGCAATCCAGGCGGCACGGGCGACGAGCAGCCGGAGTCGCAGATTGTCACGCAGAAGAGCCTCATCGGCGGGAGTCAACAACGCCGGCCGCTTGCTGATACGCTCGACACGCACCAGTTGCCGCAGCTCCTGCCAGGCCTCGCGCAGCAGGCGCTCCCACACCGGGCGTTCGGCGACATCCGCCGCGGCGGCGGGACCGGCGCCGTTCGCGGGCGGCCGCGCGAGCATGGCCAGCGGCAGCCCATTGATCGCCGCAGACAGCGCATCAATGCCCGCACTGACGGCGGCCAGATCACCAACCGCTGTGGACTTAAGTCGCGTAATGTCGCTTTCGATCGCCTGCCGTAAAGCGGCATAGCGCGGCTGCTTCATGCGCTGCAGGCTCGCGTCAGCGCTTTCCAGTGCCGCCAGCGCACGCCGGACATTTAGCGAAAGCTGCAAGTGCTGCTGTGCGGTTTCCACCGACTGTTCGACCTCGGCGATCATCCATTCGTTGCGGTTTCGCGACAACTCCTGATAGAGCTGTTCAACCGCGGCCTGCTGGCTCCTCGACTCGGCCAGCTGGACTTCCAGTGCAGCGAGCCGCTCCTCGAGCAACTTCTGCGCGGCCACGGTACGGCTGCCCTGCGCCAGCATTTCACGTGTCTGGGCGTCTCCCGCTGTCAGGCGTTGCGCCATTTCCAGACGCAGGGCCGTGTTGTCGCCCTGGCCCTGGCGCCATTGGTATCCCGCAAGCGCAATCGCGAGGACCGCCAACAGCAGCGCCAAATACGGCACGGCGCTGCGTGAACTGCCGGCCGGCTTTGCAGGCAGGGTCGCGGCTGTTGGTGTCGTGGATTCGACTGACTCGTTCATGCGTCGGCGGGGTTCATCAGGATTGCACAAAGAATACCATGTCAGTCTGCCGGCTCATTGACGGCAAACACGCGCCGCAGCGTGGCGATGATGGCATCATCCCCCGGATCCGATTCCTCGATTTTCTCGCAACCGAGCTCCTGCGCAACGGCGGACATGCGTGGGTGCGTGGTAATCAGCAGGGTGCGCCGCAACCACGACTGACCCAGTTTGCCGACCATCTCGAACAGATTGCGCAGGCCCTCGCTGCTGGTAATCACGACCGCATGCACCTCACCGCGCGCCCAGGCCCGCAGCAGCGGACCGGCATCCGCGGCAGGCCGCACGCGACGGTAGCATTCAACATAGCTCACCGTTGCCCCGCGCGCGCGCAGCGTGTCTCCCAGGAGTTCACGGCCGCCGTCGCCGCGGAAAATCACCACTCGCAAACCCTGCACCGTCTGCATTTCCGGCAAAGCCAACAGATGTTCGCTGTCGTACTGGCGTGCCGGCGCGATCACGTCGGCAACCCCGAAACGGCGCAACTCCTTGACGCTGCCGCGTCCGATGGCCGCCACCCGGAGGGACGCCGGCCAATCCCGGCGCGCGAGTATCTGGTTCATGGCGCGCATGACCGCATTGGGGCTGATGAACACCGCAAGATCATAGCGATCGAGTTCTGCGGCTGCGCTCAGCAAAGGGCCCAGATCACCGGTATCCAGGATTTCCAGCACCGGATACAGAAAAGGCACCCCCCCGGCCGCCTGCACCGCCTCCGCGAGCCCCGCCGCCTGAGCGGCGGGGCGCGTAATCACAACGCCTCGCCCGGCCAGAGGCTGCGCCATCGTCAGGGCCTGCTCAGCCCGGCGAGCAGGTCTGCGGCTCCCCTGCCCTTCAGCTTCTCGGCCAGTGCCGCACCCAACGCCGCCGCTTCGCCGGCTTCGCCGGCGACTTCATCCTGAATCACTCGGCGACCGTCCGGCGACCCGACCAGGCCGCGAAGGCGCAGTGTCGTCCCCGCGAGTTCGGCATGCCCGGCGAGCGGGACGTTGCAGCTGCCGGCCAGCTGCCGCGAAAACGCGCGTTCCGCGGTTACGCAAGCCGTGGTGTCGTGGTCAGACAGCGGTGTGAGCAATTGCAGCAGGTCGTCACGGCCCGCGAGGCACTCGATGCCCAAGGCACCCTGCCCCACAGCGGGGAGGCTCTCTTCGGGAGACAGCAGCGTGGTGATACGCGCATCGAATGCCAGACGCTTCAAGCCGGCCGCTGCCAGCACGATACCGTCATAAGCGCCCTCATCCAGCTTGCGCAGGCGCGTATTCACATTGCCGCGCAGCGGTTCAATCAGAATGCCCGGCAGCCGCGCGCGCAATTGGCATTCCCGGCGCAGGCTTGAGGTGCCGATGCGCGCGCCGGAGGGGAGTGCTGACAACGAAGGATAGCGGTTCGACACCCAGGCATCTCGCGGATCAGCACGCGCCATGATCGCCGCCAGCGCAAAACCCGTCGGCAGTTCCATCGGGACATCCTTCATCGAATGCACCGCAATGTCGGCCCGGCCGGCGGCCAGCGCCTCCTCCAGTTCCTTGATGAATAAACCCTTGCCGCCGATCGCGGCCAACGACACGCCAAGACGACGATCACCCTCCGTCGTCATGCCCAGAATGCTGATATCGAGTGCTGGATATAATGAACCGAGCAGGTCTTTAACGTGTCTCGCCTGCCACATCGCGAGCGCCGATTCACGCGACGCAATCACGAGGCTCACGCGGCCACCGCGCAGAGGGTTGTTTAACATATTGATTTATATGAATATTTTTCGTCCGTGGGTGGCTGTGATTCTAGCATGCGCCGCAACAGCTGCTGCCGCGGCCGAGCCTGCGCTCGTCATGGCCGGGGATCTGGCACGCACGGCCGCACAGGCAAACAAACTGCGCGCACCGGTTCTGATCGCCTTCACCCAGCACAGCTGCCCGTATTGCGCCATCGCCAAGCGTGACTACATCGTCCCCATTCAGCAATCACCGCAATGGCGGCGACGCGTACTGATCCGCGAGGTGGATATCGATCAAGCGACTCCGATGCGCGATTTCAGCGGGGAAACCATTACAGCACGTGCATTTGCACAGCGCTTTGATGTGAAAAAGGTGCCCACCGTCATCGTCTTTGATGCAGATGGCAAGGCAGTGTCCCCGCCGATTGTCGGTCTACTGACACGCGACTTCTACGGCCTTTACATTGAGCAGGCGATCGAGGCCGGACTGGTTGCCATGCGCAAACGCTGATCAGGATCGCGCCAGCTCGCGCACGATATGCTGCTGACGCCGGCTGACCGGCAATCGCTCATCAATCCCGTGCAGCAGCACCTGCCACGGGCCCTCGCCCGCATCGCCGTCGGCACGCTCAAAGCCGGCAATGGCCGCCCGGGCGACAAGACAGTTCCGATGCACCCGCACAAAGCGCTCCGCAAACTCCTGTTCCAGCTTCACCAGTGACTCCTCGATCAGATATTCGCGTTCAGCCGTACGCAAAGTCACATACTTCAGCTCGGCGCGCAGAAAGATCACTGACTCGACAGCAATCAGATGGACGCGTCCCCGCTCGGCTGCACTCAGATGCGTTCGTGCACCGGTTCGCAGACCGCCGAGCGCCTCGCGCTTCGCCGCCTGCAAGGGCGCTGCACGCAGCAGCGCGTCGCGCAAACGGGCGGCCCGTATCGGTTTGAGCAGATAATCGAGGGCGTGTACCTCGAATGCGCGTACGGCATAACTGTCATACGCCGTCGTGAATATCAGGGCCGGCGCCGGGTCGCACTGCTGCAGATGCCCGGCCAGTTCAATACCGTCCATGCCCGGCATGCGTATATCGAGCAGCGCCACATCGACCAGGCCGCTGGCGGCAATATCCAGCGCTTCGCGCGGCGTCGCGGCTTCACGCACAGCCACCGGCAGCTCGCCGTGAAGATCAGACAGCAGGTCGCGCAGCCGGCTACGCGCCGGCGCCTCATCGTCAACGATCAGCACGCGAAGCGGCGCCCGGTTCACGCGGCGCCGCTCCGGATGTACGGCATGGTCATTCTCACCTCATAGCTGTCAGCGCCGACACGCGTCGTCAACTCCGCCGCCGCATCGAAATGCAGCTGCAGGCGCTCGCGGATATTGCCGACAGCCATTTTGTTGCCGGAGTGATGATCACCCTCAAGACGGTAAGGATTCCGCAGCACAATCTGCAGGCGATCACGCACTGCAAATATGTTAATGCTGATGACCCCCGGCACCTCCCGCGGTTCTATTCCGTGATAAACAGCATTCTCCAGCAGCGGCTGCAGCGCCAGCGGGGGAATCAGCGCGTCCGCAGGCATTTTGTCGACATGCCACTCGACCTGCAGCCGCTCACCGAGGCGCAGCTGTTCCAGACCCAGATACTGCCGGCACAACTCCAGCTCCTGCGATAGGGGTGCGAGTTCACGATTGTCCGCCATCAGCGCACGGAAGAGCCCCGCCATGTCCTCCAATGCGGTTTCAGCACGGCGCGGATGCTCACGCACCAGTGAAAGGACCGCATTAATGCTGTTGAACAGGAAATGCGGCCGGATTCTGGCCTGCAAAGCCTGCAAGCGCGACTCGGCGATGGCCGGCGAAAGCGCGCGCGCGCGCAGATCAAAATACATCAGCATTGCTGCGGTGGCAGCCGCGCAAATCAACAACCAGCGCGGCAGCGTATCGCCGGGCAAGCCCTCCGGTGAAAACCACGAGCGGCTGGTGACATAGGTCACGCTCGTCAGCAGCAGTTCCAGCACGAGAATCAGTATCACGCCGGCACGCCTGCCCAAGGTGGGCAACAAGGGGGACAGCAGGGCCAGAAGCACCAGACTGACCAGCAATAATGGCTCCATCAGCGCTGCGTTGACCGTGAACCGGTCCAGCGCTTCCCGCAGAGTGCCTGCCTGCAGCAGCGAAGCGACTGCCAGTCCCGCATTCGCGAGCAGCAGGATACGCAGCGCAATGCCGACGTTGCGGAAGTCGGGAAAAACGCCGGTATTGGCGTTTTGATTTATACTGCGCGCCATGTCTTCTGCATTCTAGCAGGACGTCCTGCAGAGGGTATCCGGCAATAGACTAGATACCCGCAGAGCACCCGCTCAATTTCACAGACGCGACGCATGTCCGCCAAAAACCACAACAAGCATTCCGCAAAGGCGGCCGTTCCGGGTGGCGCAAAAGCGTGGTCCGGCCGGTTCAGCGAACCGGTGGATGAACTGGTCAAACGGTTCACGGCCTCGGTAGGCTTTGATCAGCGACTGGCCGAATTCGACATCCAGGGTTCGCTCGCTCATGCGCGGATGCTGAAATCGGCGGGTGTAATCGGCGCAGAGGATCTGTCTGCCATCGAACGCGGCCTCGCCGCGATTGCAGAGGAAATTCGCGAGGGACGCTTCCAGTGGTCCATTGACCTCGAAGATGTCCACCTCAACATCGAGCGCCGCCTCACCGATATGGTCGGCGATGCGGGCAAACGCCTGCACACCGGGCGCTCGCGCAACGACCAGGTCGCCACCGACGTCCGTCTGTATGTACGCGCCGCCATCGACCAGGTGCAGTCCCTGATCCGTTCCCTGCAGAAAGCCCTGCTCGACCTTGCGGAAAAGCACGCCGACACGGTCATGCCCGGGTTCACCCATCTGCAGGTCGCTCAGCCGGTTTCATTCGCGCACCACTTGCTCGCTTATTTCGAAATGCTGGCGCGGGATACGCAGCGCTTTGCCGATTGCCGCAAGCGCGTCAACCGGTTGCCGCTCGGCGCCGCTGCGCTGGCCGGGACCTCCTACCCGATCGACCGGCAGTTTGTCGCGCGCGAACTGGGCTTCGAAGGGCTCTGCGAAAACTCGCTGGATGCCGTGTCCGACCGTGATTTCGCCATCGAGTTTGTTGCCGCTTCGTCATTGCTGATGATGCATCTGTCGCGCTTCAGCGAGGAACTGATCCTGTGGATGAGCCCGCGCTTCGGCTTCATCGATATCGCCGACCGTTACTGCACAGGCTCATCGATCATGCCGCAGAAGAAAAACCCGGATGTTGCCGAGCTGACACGTGGCAAGACCGGGCGGGTCTACGGACATCTGCTCGCGTTGCTGACTCTGATGGAAGGCCAGCCGCTCGCTTACAACAAGGATAACCAGGAAGACAAGGAACCGCTGTTTGACGCGGTCGATACGCTCACCATGACACTCACGGTGTTTGCCGGCATGGTCGGCGGCATCACCGTCAATGCCGAGCGGATGCGCGCAGCGGCCCGCGAAGGTTATGCCACTGCCACAGACCTCGCCGACTACCTCGTCAAGAAAGGCCTGCCCTTCCGCGAAGCACACGAAACCGTTGCCCAGGCTGTCCGCTTCGCAGAGTCCAGGCACTGTGACCTGGCCGATCTCGCACTGGACGAGCTGCGCCAGTTCTCCCCGTTGATTGAGAAAGACGTATTTAATGCGTTGACGCTGGAGGGCTCGTTGAAAAGCCGCAGTCATATCGGCGGCACGGCGCCGGCGCGGGTCAAAGCCGCCATTGCCAAAGCACGCAAGCTGCTGCAGTAGCCGCCGGCCCCGGATTTTCGGTGAAGCTGCAGCGCCTCTGGAAAGCCTTGCTTGAGGACGCATTCACATCGCACCCCGTCACGCCGCGCAGTAGCAGGCCCTGCAGCAGTTGTTTGGTGATGCGGGTCAGCCAGATACCCAGGCGATACGGTTCATACTCGGATTGCTGAACACTTCAGCCGCATCCGACCGACCGGGCCATTCAGTCCGCTCTGACCAACCCGGCAGAGAGCGGCTTCGCGGTGCTGCTGCGTATGACCAGCTCTGTTGGCAATTTACAGCGGAGTTCGACCGCTTTTCCGGACAAACGGGCCAGCAAGTGGTTGGCAGCGTATACGCCGAGGTCGCTGGTCGGAAAGCGCACAGTGGTCAGTGGCGGCGTGATCAGGGACGCTATTTCCATGTCGTCAAAGCCGGTAACGGAGACATCACCCGGCACAGCCAACCCCTGCGCCTGACATTCGGCAATCGCGCCGATGGCCAGAACATCGTTTCCGCAAATAACAGCGGTCGGCCGCTGCGCGCCGGTCATGACCTCGCGCAATCCCTCCCGGCCGCCGTTATGGGTGTATGGTTTTTCAACGATTTGCCCGGAATCGAGCGTGATCCCACGCGCGCCCAGCGCGAGTCTGACGCCCGTCAATCGCTCCTGTGCTCGCTCGTTATGGTGAGTGATGCCGGAAATCACTGCGAAGCGGCTATGCCCGAGTTGCAGCAAATATTCGACAAGGCCGACAGCGGCGGCGCGATTGTCAAATCCGACGCTGGGATGCCGGGCACGCTCGTCGAACGCCCACGTCAGCACGTAAGGCAGGCCATGGGCCTCGATCATTCGGTAAATCTCGGGGTGGTGAGTCGTGCCGAGCAGAATCAGTCCATCAACGCCGCGTTCTATCAGGGCACGCGTGACGCGCGCCTCGACACCGGCATCAAAGTCATGGCTTGCCAGCAGCAGCACATAGCCGGCCGCGTCCAGCGTGCGCTGCAGGGCCTGGATCGTGTTGGCAAAGATCGCATTGTCGAGGGTCGGCACCACCGCGCCGATAGTCTGGGTGCGGCGCGACGCGAGCGCCCGCGCCGCACCATGTGCGACATAACCGAGCTTCTCCGCTGCCTGCTGTACCCGTTCGAGAGTGCGCCCCTTCACCTTGTGCGGAAGGGTCAACGCACGCGAAACGGTTGCCGTCGATACACGGGCGGCCTTGGCGACGTCGGCCAGCCGCGCCGCTTTGCGGGAAGTGCTGTTCATGAAGGAAGAAGCCGGTG
>Ga0129333_10001151_pt1 | contig 23634 bp, 35 predicted proteins | sample CPB6_08_DNA_FD_94474 | JGI IMG/M metagenome (GOLD analysis project Ga0129333, IMG submission 94474) | Freshwater to marine salinity gradient microbial communities from Chesapeake Bay, USA - CPBay_Sum_0.6_0.8_DNA | ecosystem: Environmental > Aquatic > Marine > Coastal | place: USA: Chesapeake...
AGACCCTCATACTAAAAATCACATTAAAATGAACTTTATGGAAAGATGGAATTGGATGAATGAACATTCAGACCCTGACCATTATGATTTATTTGATAATATAGCCGAACCCGTGCGTATGCTCAAAGAACGCCGCCCTAAAACAGACTATAAGGCAATTATCAAAAACTTGCCTCAAACACCTCGTGAAGCAGTCAGGGCTATTGATTCGTTGTTTGGCCAAAAGCTAACTCCCGCAACAAAAGAGACTTTGGTTGACCTTTGGAATGAGCAGATTGGTAAGATGTCTGGCCAAGAGATTAGTGATTACCATGACCATATCGTAAATACCAGCAAGCATCCTCATCCCAAGGGTGCCTATTGGTCTTTAATGAATGGATTGGTTGAAAAAAACAATCGACAAGGAATGTTGCATCTAGTACAAAACAATAAGATTACTCTTCCCTATTGGAAAGAAAAATTTGAAGAGGCTTTGAAAACACCATGATTTTATACATCAAAAGCCACATGACCAACTTTAAGCACTCTGTTCCTGCGACTTACGAAGGAATCAAAAGTCTTTTTAATATGTTTCCTTTTGTAGAACAGATAGTTGCGCATCACCATAACCACCGAGAAGCTCTTAATGAGATTATGGATTACTTTAATTCTCACCACATGGAAGCGTGGGTCGCTCAGGAGCCTATCAAAAAATCCTCTGACCCTCTTGCCCCTCTTATTCAGCAGGCCAAAGCAAATCTTGCTGCAGTTCATAAAGTTGCTTGTCAAGAGCCACGCCCAATGCTGTTTGGTGGTAAGGCCGGCTCTGGCCGCCATGGCTTTGTGTCTTTAGACCCATCCAAACCCAACCAATGGCGAGTCACTCACTTTGTTAAGGGGCAGCCATCAGGACACACAGAAGCAGCTAGCTTTAGTGACGCCATCAAAAAAGCTCATAGTTATGGCTACAACGTGTCTAAAGAGTTGTCTGAAGAAGATATGAGTAAAACTGAAGACTTAGAAAAAGTTATCAAAAAACCAGCAAATAAAATTGCCGGAGGAACTTACGAAAGCGTTTTGCATGAAGGTGATGGTTTTAAAGTAGTTTCTAATTATCGTCACAATAGCTTATACCATGGTTCTCCTGCTCCGATTGATAAGTTTTCCGTATCAAAAGGTTCTGGGCAATTTGGAAATGGATTATATTTAGCTCACGATGAAAATACGGGTCGTTTTCATGCTCAAGGGCAACGTCAAGGTGCTTCGGGACAACGTCCAAAAGGCGAAGGTCACTTGTATAAGGGAACTTTGCACGCGCCTATTGCTTTAATTGTTACCGATGATGACGAATTTGGCAAAACGGCTCTTGGCCATGAAGACGCAGAAGAAGCCCATTCTGCAATCGGTGACCATTTACATCCTTTAGTAACAAAGCACTGGGGAAATTACGCTAAAGATTACCACGGAGCAAATGCGCTTGTATTTAGCCCCTCTGAACGAAGCGTTTCAACTCCGTTTACTCAAACATTGGCTTTGGATGGTTCAAAAGTAAAAATGAATTTAATGAATAAACCAGAACCCATTAAAAAATCAGAAGACCTCTCCCGCGTTTCTTCTATTGTTGTTGCTACTGACAGCAAAATGTTGATGCTCCAGCGCCGCGACAATAACAAGTGGACGTTCCCTGGTGGTCACCTCAACGACGCTGAAACTCACCTTGAAGGGGCTGTTAGAGAGCTATGGGAAGAGGCTGGCATCAGAGCTAACCCAGACGAGATGATTCTTCTTGGAAATAAAAAGACTTTTCAAAATAAAGACATTTGTGTTTATCTTTACAAGATAAATTCAGAAGTTAAGCCATCGGCTGCCAACGACCCGGACAAAGAAGCTCAGAAATTTGCATGGTTGCCGCACGTACTGCCCGAAGATATTAAAGAAAACCTCTATATTCCCGTTGGAGACAACTCTTCATTGTCGTTGTTTTCGGTATGGTTGTTGAGACAAAAGACGAATAAACTCAAAGAGTTGATTGAGGCTAAGAAATCAGTTTAAGTCGTCTTTATCGTTTGGCCTATTTTCAATCGCTCTAATAAGCCTAACAGCAAAATGCTTATGAAAATCGTGGTTTGTTTGATTGGCGGGATTTTTAGCTAACGCATCTAGATAGGCAGTCAAAATATCCTTAGCGACTTTGTTGTCATCTTGGATTCTTTTGATAAGAGACTCGTCAATTTTATAAGTTGTTTGATTCATTTATTTTTCTTTAGTTGATTGTCTTGAATATGATAATCGGCTGCGCGATATTTAACAATATCCTTTCCGTAGATATACCACTCTCCATTATTTTTTTGAATATTTTCAAGCAACTCTGCGTGAGTCATCCCCATTCTGTTTGCCGCTCGCTTTAGCAAATAAGTCTCTTGAACAAACCCTTCTAGGCCAGCCAAAAATGCCTCGGTGACTGGAATGGTTCCGTTTCCAAAAGAAATAGAATGGTGGTGAGTCATAAGCAATGTTCTGTCTAGATATACTCTTACAGTGCAGGCTTCGTAAATTTCAAACGCTGCGCTCATTGCTGTATCAGCAACGCAAATGGTTTTAAACCCACTCATAGTATTCATAATACTTTCGGCAGCATCAACCATTCCACCGTTGCTGTTGATATAGATAAGCAAGGTGTCTCCGGCTTTCATTTTTTCTGTGCGGCCCTTAAGGTTGTCGTCTACATACCAGTTAATTTCGCCGCTCATATTAAACATGGCTTGTTTATTGGTTTGCAACTCAGCCAAGACTTCTTGAGGTATCTCTGGATTGGGTTTAGATTTTCCACAAGCGGCTAAAATCATTAAAAATATCAAAAAAAGTTTTTTCATTTTTTGTATCTCAATGGGTAGAAGACAGAGTGAACTATTTGAATACACTGCTCTTTTGTTAGTATTTTATTATCCATCAAAGTAAATACGGCATTTCTTGCTGCAATTGATGGGGTCCATGATAAACACATATGAACAACATTCAGCAGCGACTTTTCTTCGTCTGAAAGTAGTTCTCTATACAATTCCATGCTCTTTTCTAACTGTTCTCTTATAGACGCAATTTGACCGTCGAGTTCACGGCGTTCTTTGATATTTTGCTTTAAGACTCTTTCTATTCTTTTTGCAACCAACAAATCAACACTGAGTCTTTTTTCTACTTTTTTCAAACAAATCAACAATATACGTCTAGCTGCGTAATTGTCTAAAAAATTACCTGACAATACAATGTCTATTTTGTCTAAAGAATCGACATTTGGCAACTTAAGAAAATCAACTATTGTGCCGCTCCATGTTGAGTCCAGTTGTTTCCAGATTCGAGGGCCTGATTCAGAAATATAATACACATCGTATCTATTAATTTTCCTAGATGTGTCTAGTAGTTGACTCTCTTTCATAAAATTACTTTTTAACGCCCTTCTTCTTTTTAGGTTCAATCAATACAACTTTATCTTCTAATATATCAACGGCCATCTGGGCCGGCATTGAAAGCCATACAAACCCGCCGTCTTCTGTATAAATAGAACAGTGTTCTTTGCGGGTTAGGACTCGACAGACTTTTTCTGAATTTAGCCAGACCTCGTTTCCATCGCTGTCCACAAACTTAATTAACTTCATTTCTTGCCTCTTTTCTTTCTCTTAGTGGCGTAATCGTCTTCTGGGTCATAATCAGCATATTTTTCATAAACGTCTATATCTTCTTCTGCTTCTTGTTCTCTATATCCCGGAGACTTGTAATCTTTTAACTTATCGTCTTTTTTAAGCTCATTTTTAGTTGGCTCTACCTTTTTAACTATTACCACTTCTGCTCCGCCGGGTACAATCCTAACCTCTTGATTTGGGAAGCGATACCTGACGTTTTCTAAGAATTCCTCTATTGTCTCGTTTTCCCTTTCCCACTTACAGTCAAAGATTTCAACAATCGTTCTGCCAGTAATACACGCATGTTGCCTGTTAAAAACCTTCAATTCATTCTCCTAGTAGAAGGTTAATTTATATCTATTTTATTCAGGAAACGAGCGTTTTATCCCCACATCAATAATATTAAGCACTTGTTCTTTGGTCATCTGGCCATTTTTGAGGCATTCTAAGACATGTAATAAAATACACGCCATTGCTTCATTTCTTATATTTTGGTTCTTGATAGCATTCATTCTATTGGCAAAGTCATTCGATAATAGACTCACCAAAATTGAAAGTTGGTCAACTTTTTTCTCTCTTTTTGTCTTTTTTTCATTAATATCAATTACTTTCATAAGTTGCTTTAAAAGCATACTCCTTTCTTTTACAGAGCGTAAAATGGCAAAAGGCTAGTTAATTTGACATTTAGCCAAGTTATGGCCATAATTCCTCCTATGGCAACTTTATAGTAATTGAAAGGACTACGCAATGGAAAAGAAAATTTTAGAAGCGGCCCTTCCTTTGGTGAAGGCTTATGAAGGATGTAAGCTAAAAGCATACAAGTGCCCTGCCGATGTTTGGACTATTGGTTGGGGACAGACAGGCAAAGACATCAAAGAAGGCGTTGTGTGGACTCAGGAGCAGGCCGACGCTGCGCTGGAAAAGAGTCTGTCTGAGTTTGCCGAAGGTGTGCTGAAGTTGATTAAGGTTAGACTCAGACCAGAACAGCTCGGCGCTCTCGTTTCGTTTGCCTATAACGTCGGCTTGGGTAACCTATCTAAGTCCACTCTATTGAGGCTAGTAAACGAAGGCAAGGACACAGACGCTGTTGTTGCTCAATTCCTTGTATGGAATAAGGCCGGTGGTAAGCCGCTATTGGGGCTTTTGTACAGACGAGTCTCAGAAGCATTGATGTATTCCACCGGAACATTCAAAAGATTTAATAACTTAGAAGAAATTAAACCCTATATGAATGTTTCTAATGAATTGTTGCCACCAAAAGAAGAGCCTAAAAAATCCGTTGAAAAAGTAGCAACAACTCCAAAACCTAAAACACCTAAAAAGAAAGCCTAAACAATGTTGAAAGAACTTTATGAAAAAATCCCTGTCTGGGGCAAAGTTGGAGCCGTAGCGTTGGTTGCTGGATACTTTATCGGAAGAAGCGCTGTGCCCGTTCATACCGAAACAACTTCAGAAACTAAAAAAGAAACAAGTGAGTCTGAAAACAATAAAAAATCTGAAACCCATACAGAAGATAAAAGCAAGACGTCTGAAGAATCGTCTAAAAAGACTCAAGGGCCGATTAAGATTATTACAAGAGAGACTAAGCCAGACGGTACAAAAGTAGACAAAATCATAGTGATTGGACCTAAAACAGAAGAGAAGAACAAAAAAGAGACAGATAGTACAAAGAAAGAAGATAAAAAAGACGAATCTAGCAACAAAGACAAAAAATCTTCTGAAACAACCAAGCAGACAACGGTAACGCAACCACTTCCTTCGTATTCAGTTGGTGCCCACATCAAAGCACCTGTAGACGAAATTACATCCAACCACTTAAAGAAAGAGTTGGATGTAACCGCTGGATATAGATTATATAAAGGATTGTGGCTGGAAGGTGTTTTGTCTACGCCGATGGACTTTAAGAAACCCATGGTTGGAGTAGGCTTTAGGGTCGAATTTTAACGCCTACGGCCCGGCCCACAGTCGATTTCTAGATGAGCGTCTTCAACGCCCAAATTTTGAAAAGTCATTGCAATCTGCATGGGGGTATAAAAATCCCCTGCATTCACTTTGACCTTAACTCTTTCTCCATTGATGCGAAGAATGAGCCATGCTGAGCCGTTCTCACGGCCCATCTTTGCGTTGACTGCTTTTTGAATTTCATTAATAAGAACTTTCATAATTCACCTCCATTACAAGACTTATCGTCACATGTAGAAATAACTTTAGGGTGTGTTTAAAAAAATCACAAGCCCTCTAATAATTCAGGGAAATCTGCAGTGCGTAAGATGCGGTCTTTGATGGCCGGATACTTCTCGACCGCCTTTTTATAGGCTCTGCGATAGATGAATTTATGATACGGCACAATGACTTTGTTTAAAGCCTGCATAATAGAACGACCATACTTCAAGTCCAAGCCATACAGCCATTTTGGCCAGCGGACATAGACATGGCCGGGATTAAACAGTCCATAAAATCCCCAGTATCCCAATGTGCAGTAGACTCGGACTGTGCCGAACTTCTCTTTGCTTTGCGTGACAGAGATGCGCCCATACTTTACAAGGTACTGGTGTATGAACCAGGCTGCAGAGTCGCATGCAACCTCGACTTGTTCTTCCTTGTTCATTTCTTTTCATCTTTTGGATTTGTTGCGTTAAGTCCATCTATCTTGTTTAGCCGAGTATAACTGTCGTCAATAGAAACTTTTAGGTAATAACGAACATTATTTAATACAGTACGCAGCACTGCAACCTCTTCCATCAGTGCGCGTCTTTGCGCTCCTAATTCTTTGTTATTATTACGAAGAATCTCATTTTCCATTGTAAGGGTAGAAAGCTCATCAATCAGATTACGTTTGTTTTCAGTATTCACGATGACCTCCGGTTCTGCTAGTACGGCGCGGACTACGCTTGAACCATGGCGATGAATAATATGGATTTCTCCGTTATAGCTATCGAAAATCCACGCGCCCTCTCGACTGAAAGATGAACTACCAGAGATGAACTCCGAAGCCGTCCAATAAACAGCATTTCGGCAACTCTTTCTAAACTCTTCCTTATGGGTCCATAAATCACACCACTCACCGCGAGTCAAGAGACGTAGGCCACGTATCTTAGTCCACTCTATAGCTTCGTCGTAGGTCATCGCGTCTTCTGATTCAAAGTAGTCAATGCCGTCTATGGTCATGTAGCTGAACTTGGAAACTGCTTTCATTGCGATTCTCCATTCTGTCTGTTCTGTCCATGATAATCACCTATAGCAAAAAAAACATTTGCCACCCAACCAACGTCGTCGGGAAACGCTGTTATGTATCCTATAAGTGAGATTGAATTGCTGTCTTCGTCGTCGTTATCGTGGCTCAACGGAACCCTGCCGTTTTCCAAAATATACAACGCGGAACGACTATTGCGTTCTTCTTTTTCAATCAGCTCAACGGCTTGGCATAATCTTTTAAGGCCGTTGTCGGAATAAACGACTCTATCGAACTTTTCCATTTCTAAAATAGACTTTTTGCTAGTGCCTAAAAGAGCAGCGAGTCTGCTGCGGTCAATGCTTAGGGTTTTTAGTAAGTAATCTATTTGGTCTTTTTCATAGTGACCCATTACTCGTTCCCTTCTGGTTCCCATTTGTGCCAATAAATTTTTTCCACATCCCAATCAACCACGAACCCAGCAAGCGGCGGCGGCATTCCTTGCTCTTCTACTAGAAAGAGCAATTCTTCAGCCATCTCGCAGGACAATTCGTGAATAACTGTGTAATCTTCAATATCACTAAAAGAAGAGTCGTTGAGTCGTTTGTAGATTCTGTCTGCAAGTTTCTTTTTTAATTCACTTCTCTTCATCTTCAAGCTCTCCCAATTCTTTGGATAACTGCTCTGTCTGCCAGTCAAAGCCCCCTGAGTAGACCAAGAGCACTTGACTACTATTAATCTCTACTATGCCGCAAGAGTTCCAGCAAAGCTTTGCCTCCTTCAGCTTCTCAACTGATGAGAAGAAGGGCATACGCCCCTCAAGGTCAGGCGCTTCGCCGATTTCGTGCAGCCAGTCGGTGGCGCAGCAATATAGTTTGCGGGTCATGTTATTTATCCTTAATTTTAGTAACGTCCGGCTCGGCTTCTGTTACTTCCGGTTCCCATTGGTTTACCATTGCACACTCTTCAATTTCATACCACTCCTCTTTCTCAGGGTTCCAGCGCTTATTGCGTACTCGGAATGGGCCGCCCGGCGGCTGCATGCCGTGACTTTCAATGCAAATGAGAATTTCTTCGGACAACGATTGCGACACTGCCCATGTTTCGTAGTCAGTTGAGTCTGTCGCAAAAATGCCTTCTTTTATGCCGGTTTCAATAAGATTTGCGATTATCTGCTGTAAATCACTGCGTTTCATCTTCAAGCTCTCCCAATTCTTTGGATAACTCGTTTTCCCATTTGTTCGAGTGGATTCTCTCCTTAGTTAGATACCACTCCTTCTTGTCAGGGTCCCATCTGTCCCAATCTATCACGAAGACTGCAGATGGCGGAAGCATCCCAAATCCCTCAATCATGTCCAGCAGGTCGGCTGCTTTGCGTTGGAAGTAACCTTGGTACGCTATGTTGTGTGACCTTTCATCGACAGTCATATCAATCAGCTCTTGTGCAATGTGTTCAATCATCTCCGACCGTTTCATTTGTTACTCCCTTGGTTAACAGTCCTATCGGACATAATCGAAATAAACTTTAAGGCTTTTTGTGTCTTAAATCAACGATTATTTAAGACGCAAATCATTTTGTTTACGGTTGGCCGGACTTAATAAAAAAAGAATGTTACTAACATTCTTAAGAACATTAGTAACATTCTATAAAGATTATACTTTTATCAATCTTACTTGCTGTCTACTCCTTTGTTTTCGTGCCCCAAAAAAGTACACTTGATTTAAAACCACTCATGTCTGTTCGTGCCCTATAACCTAATTTCATAATAGTTTCTCTTAGGCAATCATGAAAGCAATACCCCGGATATCCTAGCTCTTCCACTTGATTGATAATCTCTTTTGACGGTGGATTTATTGTTACGCTAAATTCCCCTTGAGCTGCGGCTTCTTTAACCAAATGTGCTTGGGACTCCAAATACTGATTAACTACACGTTGCAGTTCTCCCCAGCGTTTTTGTGCATTAGGGATAGTAATATTTGTAGCTTCTTCTGCTGTTGGAAATGACATAATTTATTCCTTGTCCATTAAGATTAATTAGTTTTTTTTGCTGGTCCATATCCAGATTCAGTTAAATTATCCAGACGATTGTCTCTTTTGTTTCCGTTAATGTGCACCAATGTAGCTTCTGGGAATTTCCCGTGCGTTAATGCCCATATGACGTGATGCACCATGTACGTTTTTCGACAAATTCCTACTTCAAGATGCCCATTAGTGTGCAATCTTCCGGCAATATAGCCCTTTTTGATATTAAATGCAGGGCTGCGCTTCCATCGCAAAACACCGGTAGATGGATTGTATTCAAATGAATCTTTAAACATAGAAAGGACTTCTGCCGACAATGTATGTTTTCTCATTAAACCTCCCCTTGAATCCCTATCGGCAGATTAAAATTTTGTTTAAGCAGTATTTTTAAGAAACAACCACATTATCGTCTTCATCGTCTTCATAATCTGCGTGCTTATCGCCGGGCTTAATCTCAATATAAACCCTATGAGCAGAATAACGAGAATCTGACGGCCCCATAATGCTTTTAACTGCCCACAAAAGACTGGCAAATGCTTCAGCTTCGCTCTTCTCGACATCAAATCCATCGGCTTCCTGAAATACGTGTTTTCTTACGTTTTCAGTGTCGCTGTGGTCGGTCAACACCCATCCATTGTCTGCTCTCTCTATCTGAATCATGGCTCACTCCTGTTCTTCTGACTTTTTCTTTTCAGACAAAACAAATGCTGCCATCTGAATAGTTGCTTTATAGGGGGCAATTGCTTCTTTAAGACCACTTTCCAGTAGCTTCTTTGCTTCTACTGCACGTTGATACTCTTCATGAGCTTCCAGCTCTTCCTCACCGCGCTGTACCTGCACTGCAGCCCCCGCAATAAGTTCTTCGAGTTCTGGTTGGCTCATTTTTAGAACTTCTTGAATGCGGTCAAAAGACATAAATTTAGCTACCTTGCCATGAAGCTTCTTAGGTACGCCATATTCTTCGAGCATACCTTTCTTTTCTTTAGAAGAAACATCATCGGTAACGGACTCATTTGAATGAACTCTCTTTAATCTAGCCATAACACATCTCCTTGTTAATAAAGTAATTGGCCGTCTTCGTCTTCTTGATACACTTCGCCTGACTCATAAACTGGCTGCTGTCTTCTGACTACAGCCTTCGCTGCCTGCTGCGGAGCAGGCTTCCTTACCTGCTGTTGCTGAACTGGCTGTTGAGGTCTAGCCTGTGGCTGTCCTCCGCCAACGACTTGTTTAACAGACTGCACCAGCGCCTGCTGCAACTTAACGCAGGAAGTGACAATCTCGTCTACCTTTTGCTGAGCCAAAGACAGGTCTTCTTCCAACGCTTCGTTGCCCATCAAAGACTCTACGTGCTTTTCGGCAGCTTCTACGAAAATCTTATGGATAGTGTCACCCTGTGGCATACCCAGAAAAGCATCTCGAATCGTCTTGGATTCTACTGCTTCGATAATTTGATTTGCCAACTTAACCTTCTGCAAGGTTGACAGTTTCTTTGGCATCTCAGGCACTTGCTCTGCACTCATTGTTTCCTCCTCAGTCGGCAACTTCTTCTTGGCCATTTTCAGCTCCCCAACTTTCTGTTAGTTCTCGGATTTCGGACAGGAGCCGCTTGTTAAACTCCTTCATAAAGTTACTCTCACTCTCAAAGAGAATATACTTGATTTTGGAAAAAAACAAGCTATGAATTCGTTTTTTTGGTATCCTGCCCAATACATGGCCATACACGTCAATATCTTCTACAAACCCTACATCGTCCAAAGTAGACTCTGCAGCACCTTTGACTTGAGAAAGAGGAAAGCCGCCCTTATTAAAGGGCGTATATGCGATTTCTGCAGCTAGAGCCAGACAATCTATTGCTGCTGACTTGTCTCCACGCATAATCGCTTCCCTCACTCTTCCAAGTCAATATCAATAGTGTCGTTCTCGACTGGCTTGGAGGCTGCTGTCATGCACTGCTTCTCAACAGCTAGGTATGCAGGAGAGTCGGGTACAAGAGAGTCTTCTGTCTTTTCCTGTCCATGGAACTTGTACTCCACGCCCTTATCGTCCTTATATGCCCACCAGTGTAGAGAAGGCTTGCCTGAGTCACCTGTTGGGTGATAGATAACGCCGAGCTTCTTAGCCAAATTGAACAAAGACTTGTTCTTGTTGACAATCTCACATGTTTCCATGTTGACTTGAAACTCTACAGTGCGTCCTTCTACTGTATTACGGCTCTTGAGTACGCGAGCACGGATTGTCTTACCAATTTTAACGGCGTCCTTGTCGCTGTTTTCAATAGCGCTGTTGTCTGCAGTCAAGCCAGCATCCTTACGCTCAACTGACTCCATAAGAAGCATAAGGTCTGCTTGGTGCTTTAGCTTCTGGCCGCCTGTTACAATCCACTTCTTGGGCCCATTAGGGTCAGAAGCCATATCTTGAATGGCGTGCTGAATCAAGAAACATGCAACTTTGTTCTCTGCCGAAATACGGGTCATTGCTTTGACAAGAGGTCCCATGACTTTAGCCATACCGCCAAACTTATTGCCTGCTTGCTCAATCTCGCCTTCTTTAATCTTCTTTTCATCGTACGCAGCGGTGGCACCGCCAAGCGAGTCTACACCAATTGCGCAAAGACTGTTAGGAGACTCTTTAACACCCTCTTCGAGCATAGAAAGCTTGGCAAATACCTTGTCTGGTTCGTTAGAGCTAATAATCAATAGACGATTGAGGTCAATACCAAACTGAGCAAGACGACGTACACGGTCAGGCTTGTTGTGCAGATAGTATTCGATGTCAAAGATTACAGCGCCCGCTTCTGGATTAGCCTTCATAAGTTGGCCAATCCAATAATACATTAGAAAGGACTTGCAGGCCCCAGGAACACCGGCAAGAATGGTAATACGGTCTGTGGGGATTTTGCCCGTGCCCCAGTTAAGTGCAGGGTCACCTGCGTCAAAGTTAGTTTTATCTTCCTGAGACGCGAGGTTGGCTGCCATTACTGCATAATCAAGGTCGCGGGTCAATTTAGAAAAATAACTTGGAAGCTTAGCCATAATAACCTCCTACAAAATAAAAAAGGGAAAGTCTCAGTTATTCTGAGACTTTGAATCCCATCGCCTCGTCAATCATCTTACGAGCTTCTGCTTTATAGTCAAGAATTTTTGTCATTTGTTTTTGCAAATTTAGTTCTTGCGCAGGAGTTAGTGTACCATTACGTGCAATTTCAACCGATTTTGGTTCAGTTATTAGTGGACACTTTGACCAAGTTATATTAAGGCGAACAAAACCGTTAAATAGAGAGATGGTTTGCTTTTCTTCTTTGTTTACCAAATCCGGTGTACAAACGGCTTGAGCAACGCGGTCGGCGGCTTTTGCTTTGACAGCATCGCGGCCAAACAGCCAATAATCATCTCTTACAAGTTGCTTAAATCTTTCTACTGGCAATTCCATGCGTTTTGCTTGTGCAGCATCAATTGCATTAGTCATTTGTTTCAAAAATTCAACAAACGCAATTGCATTTGGCTGAGGTTGGAACCTTAGTCCAAAAGAGGGAACATGTTGCATCAAAATAGATGATTCAAGAACCACGCGCTCATCGCAAGCTTGAAGGATAACAAATGACATCGAAGCAGAAAAGTCTGTTACACAAACTACTTTTTTATTAACAGAGCGAATTGCCTGTACAAGCTGTACACCATCCATTACTGAACCACCGGGGGAGCTAAGAAACAAATTAACTGTGTCTCCTTGAGCGGTCATCAAAGCAGAGATAGCTTTTGACACGCTGGTTCCGTCAACCTCGCCGCGTAGTACGATTGTATTATCAGAAAGTACAATAGAATTTTTACTAGAAGTAAGCTTTTGTTGGCATTCAAGGCTTTGGCAAGTAACATCGCTGCTATTATTTTTTTGCGACAAAATTGGCTTAGAACTATTGTTTGAAAACTCAGAAGCTGAGACTGACCCAACCGTTGTCAAAGCTAGAATAGACAATGGAATAGAAAGAAAAGACTTAAAAAACACAAAACCTCCAATCGTATTAACAGCATAAGACAACACCATTGTTTCTTATGAAATTATTAAACCATATTTCCTGACATTTGTCTAGTCTCATTAAAACCATATCTTGAAGCTTTAATGCTAGACTGAGCCATAATGAGATTCATCTTAATCAAATTAAGTTGTTCCAGCATAGCTTCGTACATTGCTTCGCGTTGTTGAGCTGTCTGAACATCTGTGTCAAGGTTGACAAAGTGTTCACGTAAGTCAGCAGTAGGCTTGGCAATATTCATTTGTTGGCAGTATTCTGGAAACCGCTCTAGGGCGGCGAGAGCCTTAGAGCGCTTAACCTCGGAACGCGCCATATTAAAACTATAGGTAACTGACCCCAAGTAACCACTTAGGAGACTCATACCCTCAGACAGAGCGGAAATGGCCCTGTTGGCATCGTAGTCTGTCTTCAGTTCATGGATATTTGACGCGATGACAAGATAGTTTTTAAGAGTGTCGATGTACTCAGGAATTACATCTTGAGAATCAACGCGCTTAACTTCTTTCATAACTACCCCCTAGTCTTCCGTGTTTAAGAGTGTTCCGGCATTACCGGAACACTGCATCAAGAGCGTCGTCAATTGACGATGGAGCTGCTGCTTTTGGCGCAGTTGGCTTAGGCTGCGGAGCAGGAGTAGGAGCAGACATCATAGCGGGGACATCAACTTCTTCATTGGTTGGTGTTGGAGCTGCATTGCTACGACGCTCTGGAGTTTTGCCAGCAGAAAGATACTCTTGTACCTCTCCTACAGTCCACATATAGTTGGAAGCAATCTCAATAACGTCTGGCAAGTCAGACTCTTTAAGGCTCTTAAGAGCTTGCGATGGCTCTGCCTTAAAGACAGCCAAAACAGGGTCGTCAAGGCCCTCGACTTTCTGCTCTGTTCTGTAAAGGTCTACAGAATATTCTGTGTTCAATCCTGAACCAGTACGGGAAATGCGCAGCCAACCCGTAGAAGCCATGGTATTAAACAAGTTGGTGCCTTTACGACGCAGGGTCTGATACAAGCCTTCTTGAGCTGGCTTGTCACCGTAAGCTTCTGTGCCAAACAAAATCTTAATGACAGTCTCTGGAACTTCGAGCGCTTCGACCTTGTCTGAGCCCAAGACGTTTACAAGAAGAACGCCCCTGCGTGTTGGTCTGTGAATTCTTGCCTGCGCGTCAAGCTCTTTGTATTCGGCGCTTTCTTTGTTTTTAATTTCTTTTTGCTTCTTCTTCAGCTCCATAAACAGCTCAAACTGTGGGTCTTTTTGACCTTGAACTTGGAGTGATGGCCGTGTCCAGTTGGCCATGGTGCCATCTGGCATCTTTCTCTTATAGGTGAACTTATTGAATCCATAATAAAAGGCGGGATTTCCTCCTCCATCCTTCATATAGACAATAGGAATGATTTTGCAGATAAGTGGCTTACCTTCTGGTACAGTGAGCGCCTTGGGGCGGCCGCCAGCAGCAGAGCCAGATTTTGCAGTTTCAGGAAGAGCATCAGGATTAAAGTTATCAAGAAATGACATAGTAGGTACCTCCAATTAAACATGCTTAGCAATAAATTCAAAAGAAGTGTCAGCGTTCTCCGCTGTCACAATAAAAGTATCGTCAAAAGTGAGATTATCTTTAGGTGAATCAGAAATAAGTAGTAATTTTGAAGACATATTTTTTAGTGTAGAATAATATTCTTCAGAAATGTCGTGAACTACCGTGAAGTACACCTTTGTGTCTGTACGCTGAGTATCAAACATACAGCTCAGGGTTGTTCCGTCTTGGCAGCTAACCAAATAATCTAAAATGCGTGCATAGTCATAAGGCTCCTTTACTACTAAATCAGTTCCATTGTAAGATTTAACAGGGTCATCCGATACCCTGCAGACCTCGTTAAAGTGAATCATAATTTCTTGCAGCAAAAGAAGAGATACAGACTCAGACAACTCCATGATGTCGCCTACAGCTGGCAATCTGTGAGAATAGCCCTCGCCTACAGCTGGCAATCTGTGAGAATAGCCCTCTTCTCTTAAATAATTAACAGCGTCCATAACAAACAAACCATGCCACGGCATATACTTAGCCTGAGCCTCTAACAATGCGTGGACTGTATCTACAAATATGCTGTTGTCTTTGGACATCAACACAACCCACACTGGCACTGGAGTGTGTTTACTGTAGATAGTTGACTGTTTATCTTTAAACGCCCAACGGCTTTTTTCTAGTCTTTTCATCTTTTTTGCCTTTCTTTTTTGGAGTCTGTTTCTTCTTTTTAGGTTTTAGCTCTTTCTCTACGATAAACTGTCCGTACTGGTTGTACCAGTAGCCAATCAATAGGGCATCAATGATGCCCTCATGTGGCTTACTGCTTCTTTCTGTAGCAAGAAAATCCTCTAAAGGGAAGAGTTTTTTTGCAACCTCTAAACTTCTTGCTTTGGGGTCTTCAAGGGGTGACTCTAGGTCATGTAGTTTTGTTGCCCAAGTCCGAGGAGCGACTAGTGCAATATTATTTACAATCGCAGAGGCTGTGGCAAACAACAGTCCAAAGTTATAGCCAGAAGTCCAAGCTGAGCTGACTCCCTCTCCCGGTCTTGGTGCTTGTCTCTCTAAAACAACAACATCTGGCCGATGATTGACCATAAGCCGGCCAACTTCAACCAGATTGATTGTTGACTTTTTGTTCTTAAGGTTTTTGTCAATTGGCATCCTGCCGCGAGCAACGACTATGAAGCCGTCTAAAATTGCATAACCACCCGAAATACCGGGGTCAAAGGCCAAAATTCTCATAAGTTATTCCAGTCAATTAAATTATCCGTCTTATTTATAGTAAATTCTGGCTTCTTTGTCAATGTTCCCGCCTCTTGCATCAACTTATCTATAGCTACGAGTATCTTATCGTTGTGCATTTCGGGGTCTTTAAAGCAATGAAACAGGGCGTCTGGCCCAGTAATGTGCAGGTTGTCTCCATGGTTGTCGCCGCCCTCTTCTCGACAGCACGGGCAGGCTACTTGTAACTTGCCGCCAATCTCTGTTGATAGTCCCAAGTAAGTATTTACATACCAATCTAGCTTTTTGACAATGTCGGCTCTGTTTACTGCTTGCGGCGAAGCTTGAGCATCCTTTTGAAAGATTTGGTGCCACTTTGTTTGTTTGTATTTTTCCTCGAACGCAGGAGAATATATAAGGTCAAACAATTCTGAATTGTCAATTCTGTCAGATATTTCGACAATTTGCTGTACTGTGTTAGACCTGATAGAATTCGGAAACCGAGTGAAACGAGCGGGGTCACTACATGCGCGGTCATTTTTCTCTTCGCATAAAAAATGAATCCTATAAAAGATGTCTTTGTATTGTAATAAGCCATTGCTTTTAAGCTCTCCTGTATGATGGTATAGAGGTTCTTTTAAAGAAATAATAAAATGATATGATTTGCCACCTGAATAAATGCAAGCCGAGTACGGTAAACCAATCTTTTTCATAAATGGAATTTGTTCTTCGAGTGGCAGTTGGTCAAATTCTATAAGAAAATTTCTAAGAACAAATACGTTTTCAGATGTTTTATTGATATTAAGTTGTTTTGCAGCATTTACGGCAATGTAAGCGCCCCTTTCAAAGCTTCTGTCAATATACTGAAGGATAGCTTGCTCTTTTGTCATGGAGAAATGTTTTTGGAGCAGATAGTCTGCCGCCCAGACGTACTGCTCGTCTCCGTATAAAAGAGTCATATACTTAACGACGGGCATCAATATATCTCTTTTGATGCCGTCTCGTGGGGAATGGCGCACAAAGCCCCCTTAATCAAAAATTATCGTAATCGTCATTAAAACCCATCGAACGCTGTTCTTTCTTTAGTCCACCCGATTCAGCCTTCTTACGTTGTAGTAGCACTTCAACCACAGCATCCGCAAGAGGAATATCATATAACTCATGCCGCAACACTGCTTCTTTGCTGTAAGCAGGAGTTAGTTTAGTTCCCACAAACAACTGTTTCTCATCGGCAGTTAGTTCTCTATCCATAAACTTTTCTACAAGAAAAATAATTTCTTCGTCTTTTGGCGGCTCTACTTCACGGACGATGTCAAACCGTCCCGGTCTACTGGTCAAAGTTTTGTTCAATACATCTAGGTAGTTGGTTGTGGCTACAATCAAAGTAGGGATTTTGAATACATCTGCGTTGCCGTCCAAGAAGTTAAGCATCTCAGAATCAACACGGCCTGCTCTTTCTTCAAGGCCAGACCCACCAATATCCTCTATAACCAAAAGAATCAAGCTGGCAGCCGACTCTTGAGCATTTGAGAACATATCAATCAAAGTCTCAAAGCTAACCTGCTGAGAGTCTACCCTAAGAATACAAGCCTTGGGCATCTTGATAATTTGGCGACAAAAGTAGTTAATGAGGCTGGACTTGCCAATCCCCGGCTCACTTCCAAACAAAAACCCTCTTTTGGGGGCAATCTTTCTTTTCTTGTAGATGTCCAGCTTAGACATAAAGACACTGAAGTGCTTCATGAGTTCTCTGGAGGTGTCTGTCTCGTAATACTGAATCTCTGTCAGTTCCATGGGCTGAAGACCCTCTTCAGGGGTAATACGCCATGCTCCTTCGGTAATCTTATAGGATTCTTTGGTCTTTGGTGTCTGAATGTCCATATCCAATAAATGAGGCTCAGATACCTTAACGACGTTTCCTGACTCATCTACAGACTCAATAGTCCTATTGACAACAAGCTGATAGTTGCCTAGCTCAACCTGTAAACCTGCCTGTAACTTAGTAATGCTCCGTACTTTGGCTACTTTAGACATAACGTCTCCATTAATAACTAAAAATCAAATCATCTGCTGTTACATAAGTGTCATTAAAAAATCTGGGTGTTTCTTGGCGCAATCTGGGGTCCAAAACATCGCTGTGCCACACTGCATTATCAGAAGACCTAGTGATGGCCGCTACTGCGACAAACGACTTATCGTCATCAATCCAAAAATTAGAAATAGTTAGAATTAGTCTTGGAGCGTCGTCATCGACATAATAGGCATTTTGCGATGTTTGGTCGAGTCCACCGTTCATATATTTATTTGGACGCATCATTCCTCCTCCACGTCTTCTGCCGGAATCAAGACAAAGTTATCATTCATCTGCCAAGTCGTAATATCTTTGCCGTACTTGTAAGGATAACGAACTTTTTGAATCTTAAGCCAAGTGCGAACTTCATTGTTGGCATTGACCTTCTTAACAAGCATAAGGCCATGGGTCGCGTGGGTCAACGACTCTTTTGACTTTCTTAGGCAGCTAAACATATCCCACTGAAAGGCCGACCGCCCTGCTGGCGGATACATTTGCTGAAAGCAGATAACAGGGGCATACTTAGGAGACTTACGGCTGTTGATTCTGAGGCCAAACTGCTGACTCATAGTTTCAATCTTTTTAAAATCTTCAACCTTGCCCTTGCCTGTATAACCAATATCAGCCATGGCGTTCGACAACTGGTCAACAAAAATTAAGTCTGGATTAAACTCCTGAGCACACCTAAACGTATAGGTACATAGGGTCAGCCAGCCTAATGACAACCCTTGAGAAGACTCGGCATCTTCAATGCGAGAATACTGATAGACTCGCTTAAAAGCTTTTTCATAGGATAGGCCCAACATTGCGGCCAGCTTACGGCTAATTTCATTCCTATAGGCTTCAATAGGCAACTCGTTGGAAATAATCAAGATTCTGCGTCTGTTAGCAATAGCATGGGCAGCGGACTGCATACAAAAAGTTGACTTGCCGTTACCTGTAGGAGCACCCACAACGACAAAAGACTTTTTATGCAAAGTAAGTTGAAACTCATCTGAAAAGAAGGGAATGCGGTCTTCGACCATGTCTTGAAAATCTTTTGCTTCTGACAACGCTTGTTCAACGAGGCGCTCTTTAAAATCCTCTTCCGCTTCTTTTTGCTGACGTTCAGATTCTGCCAAAATTTCTTTAAGCTGATTTGGATTAACAAGAATATCTTTTTGGGTGTCTCCGGTTTTAATAGAGACACTCCATGGAGTATCGGCTCCGACATCTCCAAACTGTGGGCTAGACCAATTTTCGTCTTCGTCGTGAGTGACCACAAAAACCTCAACTTAAAGTTGCCATCCTATCGGCATCACAAATCATAACTTTAGTTCCATTAGCGGAACAATTCTTTTTACATCTGGAAAATGCTTTCCATTCCATAACTTAGGAATCATTAAAACCATAACAATTTTCTTTGTTTGCAGATGCTCCTTGTATTTGTCCACCGAAGAGCCAAATACATTGATACCTGTAATCTTATCTGTGCCTGTATCCAAAGTAAAGCTCAAATAAGGATTGCCGTTCTTTGAAAGTTTTGTCTCGACGTTAGTAATAATTCCAACAACTCCGGCTAAGATTCTTGGTTCGTTGCCATATGTAATGTATCTTCTAGCATTTTCAGAGGATTCAACTACTTTTGACCAAGACTCAATAATATCCATACGAGGAGCTTTGATGCCACCCTCTGTGTTTTTAGCGTCTGTAGGCTTAAATTCAATTGGGCGAGTAAATAGAATATTGTCTTCGCTATCGCCCTCAATAAAACCAAATTTATCAATAATCATCTTCTGAATATCTTGGAGCATGGCTACGCTGTAAGAATAGATTGGGTTATTTTCAGCTCGCCACAAAGACAAGGTAAATTCATCTTCAATCATAGACAAGCTGACTGTTTGAGTTCTTTTAAGCTTTCCGCCCGTTGATTTAGAATTCATAGCATCACGAAGTTGAGTAGCATGAATAATAATATCTTTTGGAGTGTCTGTTTGCGACGGCAAAATTTCTTTAAAAGCTCCGGCGTATAATAGGTTGATTACGGTTGTAGCCGTAAAACTAATTGCGGCCTTGGCTTTTTTAGAATCAGCCAATGCCAATAAAAAACTGCCCCACTGATGGTCTGGGTTAGACATATCAACGTGTCCACGAATAAACTCGCCAACCGCTTTAGCGGCCTCAACGCCGACGCCCTTAATCATAGCTAATGGAGCGCGAATCTTGTCACCTTCAACAATCCATTCGTGAGAGTGGGAATGCAAAACCGATGGCTGGAGAACATATTCGCGGCACTCAGACAAAAAGGCTAGAATCTTTTCTTCCTTGCCACGATTGACTGTTAGCTTGCCAAGCCAATAATAAGCGGGGTAGTAACATTTAATCATTGCTTCAATATAAGCAATTACGCCGTAACTTGCGCTGTGGCTTTTGTTAAAGCTATAGCGGGCAGATGCAACAACCGTATCAACCAATCGTTGAGCTTGCTCCTCGTTCCAGCCTCTCTTTAGTGCTGCCTGCTTAAGGTCATCGCACAGGGCATCCATTAATTTTTTATCTTTTTTGCCTGTAGCGCGACGCCAATCATCAGCTTGTTGATCATTTAAGCCCAATACAAGCTTGGCAATAGCCATAAGTTGCTCTTGATAAACAAGAACCCCATATGTTTCTGACAAAATTGGCTCTAACTCAGAATGGACATAATAAGGGTGTTTGCGATTGTTAGAACACTCAACATAATAATCAGCAGCAGTAAGAACGCTGCCATCAGGAGCTGGAGCATCAAGAGCACCAGGGCGGCAGAGAGCAATAAGGGCTGCAAGGTCTTTGACATTTTTTGGAGGAGCTTTTTGAATGAAGGGGGCAACCGCTCCTCCACTAATCTGGAAAATGCCTGATATTTTGTTTTGATGAATAATATCGGCAAATACGCGCTCGTCGTGCTCAGGTTGTTTCCACTCAAACGAGACGCCCAAGTTTCTTTTAATTGCTTCAAATGAGTACGACAGGCTTTCAAGAGTTTTAACACCAAGAAAATCGAATTTAACGCCGCCAACATATTCGACCCATTTCATTGTGTAGGCAGTTGCTAATTGGTCATTTACCTTTGTAATAGGAATAACATTTTGAATCGGCACTGGAGTAATGACAACGCCGCCGGCATGGACGCCGCGAGCTTTAGGAATACCTGAACAAGCCAATACGACTTCCCAAATCTCTTTTTCTTCTTCAATATATTTCTTAAATCTTTCGGCAGCTTGCGTGCCGCTTTCTAAAAAACCTTGTACATGCTCGCTTGTAGATTCGTCTTCATATCCAAACAAAAAATGAAGGTCAGAAACACCCTGCGGCACAAAAGGCATATCGTCCAGCACATCTTCCGTTGATGAGCGTACCTTGCCAAACATCCACCGCTCGACTTCGCGGATAGTCAGCTTGAGGCGCATAGCTACGTCTGTTGAAATAAGAGCCATCTTGTCTTGGTATTTAGCTTTGAGATAATCAAGGCAGACTTCGCGTACCGAAATATCTAAGTCAATATCAGGAAATGAGCCTCCTTTAACGCGGCCTTCGTTCAAGAAGCGCGAGAAGGGCAGCTTCCATTCAATGGGGTCAATAATTGAAATACCAATCAGGTAAAGCGCCAATGAACTACAGCCAGAACCACGAGGGTTGGCAAGGTAGCCACGCTCACGCATAGCGTTACAGACGTCATGTACCGTAAAGATGTATGGTAAGAAGTCATAGCCAAGTTGTGTCAGTACGCGGATTTCTTCTTTGAGACGGTCTGCATAGATGGCTACTTTTTCAGGGTCTTTAGGGAAACGACCATTCTCAACAATCAGCTTCTTAAGATGCTGAACAGATGAAGACTCTGTCGATATGTTATAGACAGACTCCATAGTCGGCAACAAATGGCGAGTCTTACTTGTTGCAAACTTATAGTCTTTAAACTGTTCAAAAATCTTATATGAGTTATCAACCCATTCTTCTACGTCTCTTGATGTAATTTCAGGGAGTTGTTTTAGCAATGCTTCAGCCCATACGTCTGGACTTTCTAGGGAATAGGAACAACTAAACCGCCAGTTGTCGCCAAGGCGAACGTCCTGTACAACTTTATGCTCTTTAACGGCAATATGAGCATCTTCTGAAATGACGATAGGGTCTTTGTACTTGCGAGCCATCATAATCATAAACTGATTAGTGGCTTTTTGAAGGTCAATAGGCAGACCGCACTCGTCAAGGTCGTTTGGAACAAACATACCTGACTTAATAATTTCTTTTGAAACTTTGTCATATTCTGGCCTAATCCATTTTTGGTCTAGGATATGAGGCATAACTTCTACAAAGAAAGATTCAGGCCCAACAATAGACCTAATCCTTTGATAAATCTGCTCAGCTAGTTCAGGATTGCCAGACTTTAATGCTTTAGAAACAGCCGAGCCATAGCAGCCGCTACCTAAGACAATCTCGCTTCCAATCTCTTGTAGCTCTTCCCAAGTAATCAAAGGCTTCATATCGCCGTACTTAATTAAAGCACGGTCATGGGCAATAGGGGTTAGTGAAGAAAAGTATTCGTATGCCTTCTGTGTCTTAAACAAGACAGTCATGTGGCAAGTTGCAGGCTCTTCTTTGCCATTTTTATAAATCTTTGGTGGTTCCCATGGGGACATGAGATAAGCCTCAACTCCGTGAATAGGAGTGAGGCCAGCTTTCATTGATTCTTCATACAATTCAGCCAAGCCGCCCATCTGGCCATGGTCTGTCAGTGTAGCAGACTTGCGTCCCAACTCCTTTGAGCGTTTGACAAGAGCCTTAACCGAAGACCCTCCGTCAAGAGATGCCTGAGCACTATGGCAATGAAAACACATGCACAGTGGGCGGTACTTAGGCAATTTAGGAGTTAGGATTTCCATTTAGATTACTCTTTATGGCTGAGTTTTTGATGGATTCTGCTCATCTTGTCTGCAACCGACTCTTCTGCAATATCAGTAAGAAACTCAACGACTCTCTCCATATCATGAGCATGATATGACATCAAGTGCATTGCAAGATTCTTTACTGAGTCTGAGCAACTTAGAATCATAGCAACATCTTCCAACTCTTCACCAGTTACTGGAAATGTAGTCTTAAGACCAGCCTTTTCACTGACCAAAAAGCCATGACCAACATCATCGAGCTGAACGCTCAAAGGAGCGTCTGCTGTTGGGCGCTTAACATCAAGGTGCGGCATCTTGTGCAAAGAAACTTTAGACATAAATCACCTCATCAAAAAGGCCATCATCTAGGCCGTGTTCAACAATAATTACAAGCTTTCTGCTTGCTACACTGCGTAAACTCTCAATACAATCATTCTTCAGTTCAGTATGCGCTCCGGCAAAAGCTTCGTCAAGCAAAAGTATTGGACTGTTAAACAAGTCCGACAAAGCCAACTGAAACGCCAACATTGCTCTGTTTTGTTCACCTCCACTGAGTTGTTCAAGACTGTCATACTCAACCCCTTTATGAAAAACCGTTGTACTCATTTTGGCACGAACCGTATCGTCCTTATTCTGCTTCACGTTGTTCAGCGTAATTACTGTGCCTTGATTGGGAAACAGCAATTCGGTGTACGCCTTAGCGTGAGCGTTGATTGAGCTTAGAATGGCTGCGACAGATTGTGTCGCGGCAGCATCGCTTAGCTCTTTCAACTTTAGAGCTTTCTTCAGCTTGTTCTCTGCAGCCAATTGGCTTTTGAGCTTAGCTTCGTAATTGCCCTGAGCCTCCTTGGCTCTCTCAATACTCTTTTCGACATCTTGTTGCGCTTGCTTTAGCTGTTTTTCATAAATTTCATCAATTTCAACTACTTGGAGTCTTTCTTTTAATTCGGCAACGTCCGTTGCACAATTGTCTAATTCTATTTGAGCTAATGCAAACTCCTTGCTAAGAGCCTTACACTCTGCCATAAGGGAGTCTACCTTG
>Ga0129333_10001154_pt1 | contig 23610 bp, 14 predicted proteins | sample CPB6_08_DNA_FD_94474 | JGI IMG/M metagenome (GOLD analysis project Ga0129333, IMG submission 94474) | Freshwater to marine salinity gradient microbial communities from Chesapeake Bay, USA - CPBay_Sum_0.6_0.8_DNA | ecosystem: Environmental > Aquatic > Marine > Coastal | place: USA: Chesapeake...
GGAACATCTGCTTCTGTAGTTCCAAACTTTTCTGGAAATCAGAATGCATACTATGGGTATCCAGATGGTTATCCACAAAAATCTTCTTCTGGAATTGGTACAGATGCTAAATTCAGTGCATTTATTGTTTATAATTCTTCTACTGGGCAACCAATATCAACTTCTATTGTTTTAAATAGTGGTGGAAGTGGATATAGGGTGGGAGACACCGTATCAATATCAGGAACTTATTTTGGTGGTTCTGATACGGTTAATGATTTATCATTTACTGTTTCTAAAGTATCAAGTACAAGAATTCCAGGTGCAGCAAATAATTCATATTTAAATATTGGTGGAATTAATTCTGGAATTGGAACTAATGCTAGATTTAATATTTATAGAAATTCTTTGGGAGATTTAAGTAAAGTTGAAATAGTTGATGGTGGTGTTGGATATGCACTAACTGATAGAATTACAATTTTGGGTTCAAGTGTTGGTGGAACAAATGTCAATGATGATATACTATTGTCTCCTGTAGGTCTGGGAACTAATAAATTACCATCAACTTTATACATCAACCAATGCAATGACGATTCATTCAAAGTTTCTGGTCTTCCAACAGAAAAAGAATTAAATATCAATTCTTTAGGAATTGGCACACATTCATTTGAATTTGACAATGCAAATGCAAGTACATTAATTTTATTAGATAATATAATTCAAAGTCCTGTTTATATAAGAGATGTTAATGTAAGTTTAGCATCATCAGTAGCAATTGGTACTAATTTTGTATTCTTATCTTCAGGAATAACTTCAATAACTTCTCAAGATATTTTCAAAATAAATGAAGAATTTTTTGAAATTAAAAATATAGGTATTGGTTCAACCAATTCTGTTGAAGTTACTAGAGCATTTTTAGGATCAAATCAAGAATTCCATAGTAAAGATTCAACAATTACTTTATATAGAGGAAACTTTAACATTGTAAAGGATGTTATTTACTTTGTAGTTCCACCATATGGAAAAATAGGACCAGAAGGACTTCAAGTCAGTTCTACTTTCCAGGGAAGAGTATTTAGTAGAAAATTTGATCCAGGATTACCAAATGATAAGAATATTATATTAGATGATATATCACAAAACTTTACTGGTTCAGATGTTTTTGTTGGAATAATAACTGGAACTCTTGATTCGTCAAATAAAAAAATAATTTCTGGAATTAATACTTCTGGCATTTCAATTGGTGATGTAGTAACTCAAACTACACCTGACCCTAGATTTATTTTGCCCAATACTAGAATAACTTCTATTGGTTCTAGCTTTATTGGAATTTTACCAGATCATAATGTTTTTTCTGGAATAGCAACCACATCATTTAGTATAACTAGATTAAATTATATCTTAAAGTCAAATAAAGAAAATGTTGTTGGTTTATATACCAATACAAATAGTTCCGTCAGTATAGATGCTTCTGGTGATATTAATAATAATCCAATAATTTTAATTAATAACATACCTCAAGTTTCTGGAACTGACTATATTATTGATACACCAAATCAAAATACTTTTAAATTTATTAGTGGCATTCCAAATGCTGGTAGAATAGTTAGAGTTGGAATAAACAGTGGATTTGGTTATCAGCCTTTAGTTGGTGCTTCTGCAACAGTGACTGTTTCTCCTTCGGGAACTATTTCAAATATTACCCTAACTGGAGGTGGTTCTGGGTACAGAATTGCCCCAATAATATCTTTGAATTCTTCTCAAGGAATTGGTGCCTCATTCTCTGCCTCAATTGGTGCTGGGGGGACAATTACTTCATTATCAATAGTCAATTCTGGTTCTGGTTATACGTCAAATCCTTCACCTAATGTTTTAATAGACTTACCTTCAGGTTATAGTGATTTAGAAACCCAATATGTTAGTGGGTCGATTGGTGATGGTGAGGGTGCAAAGGTTTCAGTAGTAGTTGGTTCTGGGACAAGTATAGTTGGATTTGAATTAGAAGAACCAGGATTTGGTTATAAAGTTGGTGATGTACTATCAGTTGTCGGAATAACCACAAGACCAGGTGTTGGGGCAGCATTTAGTGAATTTAGATTATATGTTCAAGAAATATTTACTGATAAATTTAGTGGTTTTTATCCAGGTCAATTCCTACAATTTGATGATATAAGTCAGTTTTTTAATGGTGTTAAGAAAAAATTCACTCTAACTGTTACAGAAAATGGAATTAAAGATGCTATTAGTTTAAGAGTTTCACCGACAAGTAAATTAAACATAGAAAATAATTTATTTGTTTATATCAATGATGTATTACAGCAACCTGTAATATCATATACTTTCTCTGGTTCCAGAATAACTTTCAAAGAACCTCCATTAAAAAATAGCAAATGCACTGTATTATTCTATAAAGGATCGGATTTAGATGTTGAGCAGGTCGATCCACCAAAAACTATAAAATCTGGTGATACTGTAATAATTGAAGAAAATATTTTAGATCCTACAGATAGAGCACAATTTGAAAGAGTTGTTAAAACTATTATTTCTACAGATGCATTTGATACATTTACTTATAATAGTATTGGCATAAACACTGACTTGACAAAGGATAGACCTTTGACTTGGATCAAACAAACTCAAGATAGAATAATTAATGGAACACTTCAATCAAAATCTAGACCAGATTTAAAAACTAGAGTAATGCCTTCTTGTCAATTGATAAAAAATGTATCTGACGTTGATTCTTTTGTATATACAAATAATGCATTCCCAATTTTTAGTGCTGTAGATAAAATAAAAGAAGAATTGAGTGATATTATAATAGTAAATGAAAGAGATATTTCTCCTGCAATTGGTACTGCTATAGTATCTTCTGGATCAAGTATTTCTGATATATCAATAAGTTATGGTGGTCTTGGTTATTTTGAAAACTTAAATCCAGAGGTTTCTATTTCATCACTTTATATAAAGAAAAAGGATCCAATTTATAACTGGCAGACTGCTTTACCACTAACCTCACAAAATTTCAACTCTGTTTCTTTTGGAAATAATGTAATTTCTGTTGGTCAAAGTGGAATAGTTGGTTACAGTTCTGATGCGATTTCTTGGAATGTTTCTAGTCTTGGATATGGTTCAACTATTTCTTTTAATTCCGTAGTTTCAATATCAACAAATAAGTATGTTTCTGTTGGAGATAATGCAAAAATTATTTCATTTGTTTCTACTGGTTCTTCAATTGCGAACTTATCAGAATATACTTTATCAATTTTAGTTCCAGATGTTACTTCCATTCTCAGTGGAACTTTAATTAAAGAAGCAAGTCAATATAGTGAAGTATTTAATGACTTGGCATATTCTCCAGTTCAAGATAGAGTAGTTGCTGTTGGAAATAGTGCTGCTGCTTTTGTTTCTGTTGGTATTGGTTCTGATGAATTTTTAGAACAATCATCAAGATCTTTTTATGATTTATTAAGTGTTGCTAATAGTGACAAAACTGTGACAGGAATTTCATCTCTATCTGATAGTCGTTTTGTTGCAGTTGGAAAAAATGGAACAATTACACTTTCTCCAAATGGTGAGGATTGGTTCTTAATATCTTCACCAACAGTAAATGATTTAAATAAGATTATTTGGGATGGCAGTAGATTTGTTGCAGTTGGAGATTCTGGTACTATTGTAGTTTCTGATTCCAATTTAAACTGGAGTTTAATATCTACAGACCCAATTTTATCCGAAAATATCACCAATATAAGATATTATGATGGATTGTACGTTATATTAACTTCAAATTCAAAATTATATTACTCCTTTGATTTAATTTATTGGTCAGAAAGATCAACAAATCAACCAAATAAAATAAATGATTTAATTTTTATTGATTCTCTTGGTGTTGAGGGTAGATATGTTGGTGTTGGTGATACTGGAACATTTATATATGCAGAACCTATTTTTAATAGAGCAACTGCAAATGCTAATGTTGTAGGTGGAGTTGTAGATTCAATCACAATATTGAATCCAGGATTTGGTTATTCTAAGGATTCTCCACCTCCAATTATTTTCAGTTCAGATGCATTAACTTCAGAAAAATTAGTTTCATATAAAGTTAAGGGTGATTTTGGAAATATAGTCAAAGTGTCTATTGGAACTAGCACAATTGACTTTGAATTGAAAACTGAATTTTATGATGGACTTGCAATTGGTGCTGGAATTGGGTATAGTGCTTTGAATTCTTATGGTGTTGAATTTAGTAATTTAGAAGTAGGAGATCACTTTGTTATATTTGAAAGTTCTCCAACTGTTGGACACGCATTGACTTGTATAGATATTGACAATGGTGGTTTATCTAATTATCCAGATTCTATCGTTGGAACTGCTACAACTTATTTGGATGGGGCATATAGAGTTTCTGATATAATCGGAACACCATCACCTATTTCTGGAATAACCACTGTTAGATGTCATTTTGCATATGCTCCAGGTGGTGGTCCAATTCAAGTTAATACGTTAAACGTCACTAACGGAATTTATGGAAAATATTCTTGGTCTAAATTCTTTGACTATGAAACTCGTTCCACTACAAATTCGAAGGCATTTACAGTAAATACTAATAATGGATTAGTTGGGTTATCAACTGCACCAAAAATTTATAGAACTCGTGGATTAATCTAGAATAAATAGAAAAAAATGTTTATTAAAAATGCCAGCTATCATATCTGATCAATTTAGACTATTGAATGCTGAGACTTTTGTAAAAAGTTTCGTTTCTGTTGGAAATACATCGAATAATTATTATACTTTTATTGGACAACCAAATTCATCCAGTGTTCAGGCAAATGGGACAATTGATTGGATCACAAATGTTCCATCACCACTGGATGGGTTTAAAGAAGAGAATGAAATAAAAGAAACTATTCTTTCAATGAAAAGGATAACAAATGATGATGTTAGGAGAGTTGTAAGGAAGGTAAATTGGACTTCTGGTGAAGTTTATGAAATGTATAGAAATGATTATTCGATTTATAATTTGACACCAAATACTAATGCTTCAAGTTTATATGAATCTAATTTTTATGTAATAAATGAAGACTTTAGAGTTTATGTTTGCCTCCAAAATGGTACAGATCCAGAAAATCCAAAAGGAAGACCTTCAGTCGATCAACCTTTATTTGTCGATTTAGAACCAAGAGCAGCTGGAACTAGTGGTGATGGATATGTTTGGAAATATCTCTATACAATTAAACCATCTGAAATTGTAAAATTTGATTCTATAGAATTTATTCCAGTACCTGAAGATTGGGGAACTGAGGGTAAAGAAAGTTTTTCTGTAAAAAATAATGCTATCGATGGAAATATAAAAACTATTACAATTAGAGAAAGGGGAACTAATTATCAACCAATATCAAAATCATTTGCCAATATACCCATACTTGGTGATGGTGAAGGTGGAAAGGCAACTATTACTATAGATTCTTTTGGTAAAGTTTCAGAAATTTTTGTAACTGATGGTGGAAAAAATTATACTCGTGGTATTATTAAATTTGAACCTGGAGCACCTGGCATTCCATCAGAATTGACAAACTCTGGAACAATAGCACAATTTGATGTTATCATACCTCCTAAGGGTGGTCACGGTTATGATATTTTTAGAGAACTTGGTTCATATAGAGTTTTAGTTTATTCTAGATATAAAACAGATGAATCAAATCCAGATGCAGTTGTTGGTAATGATTTTTCTAGAGTTGGAATCTTAAAAAATCCACAAAAAATAGGAGGAGATATTTTAACTGAATCTGAAGTGAGTGCATTGAAATCTTTAAAACTTGCTGGGACTGCAACTACTTTAACAAATTATGCAGTAGATTCAATTATAACTCAAACAGTAGGTTCTGGAACAACGGCAATTGGATTTGTTGCATCTTGGGATAATATAACTGGAATCCTTAAATATTATCAACCAGTTGGTTTAGCAACATCAAGAGTTGGTTACAGAATAAACCAATTCACGTCATCTCCTGATGTTGGTGGATCTTTATTAATAAGTGGGGATAACATTTCTGGATCACCATTGTTAATTGATTCTTCATTTAATGGTAGCAGTATCGTAATAAATAATAGGACATATCAATTGGGAAGTAATTTTATTTCTGGCATTTCATCATCAGAATATGATAAAAAATCTGGTGAAATAATTTACATAGATAATAGACAACCAATCCCAAGAACAAAAAGTCAAAAAGAAGATATTAAAATCGTATTGGAGTTCTAAAGAAAAATGCCTCAGAACAGTAATTTAAATGTTTCTCCATATTTTGATGATTTTACTCCATCCAAAAATTATCAAAGGGTATTATTTAAACCAGGATATCCAATACAATCTAGAGAATTAACAACATTACAATCTATTTTACAAAATCAAATAGAGAAATTTGGACAGCACTTTTTTAAAGAAGGTGCGATGGTCATTCCTGGACAAATTTCTTATGATAATAATTATACTTGTGTTGAAATTGATGATACTCATTTAGGAATTCCCGTATCAACTTATATTGATAATTTAGTTGGTGTTAGAATTAAAGGTGAAATAAGTGGGGTAACAGCAAAAGTAGAAAATTATATTACAAATTCGCAATCAGATAGGTCAAATTACACTCTTTATATTAAGTATCAAAGTTCAAGTGATACTAATTTTTCCACTAATACATTTGTAGATGGTGAAAATTTAATTTCCCTTCAAGATATTGATTATGGTATTTCTTCAATACGTTCAAATACTACTTTTGCAACATCTATAATTTCATCAGCAATATCAGTTGGTTCTGCAGCAAAAATTACAGAAGGTGTATATTTTATCAGAGGATTTTTTGTAACTGTACCAACTCAAACTGTTATTTTAGATCAATATAATAATAAACCTTCATATAGGGTTGGTTTGAATATTAATGAAGAATTTGCAGCACCATCTAATAAGTATAATGATCTTTTTGATAATGCTCAAGGATTTTCAAATTATGCTGCACCAGGTGCAGATAGACTTGTAGTTGATGTAGAATTAGTAAAAAAAGACACAAATGACTTTAATGATGAAAACTTCATCGAATTGATGAGAGTTGAAAATGGAATTTTAAAAACTTTTGTAAATGAAACAAATTATAGTTTAATTTCAAATGAGTTGGCAAGAAGAACATATGATGAATCTGGAGATTATTATGTAAGACCATTCTCATTAACTATTAAGGAATCATTAGACAATAAGATTGGAAATAATGGTCTATATTCAGATAGTCAAAAAACAAAGCAAGGAAATATACCTTCCGACAACATTGGATGCATAAGCATTAGTCCAGGAAAAGCATTTGTTAGAGGTTATGAAGTAGATGTAAAGGGAACTACAGTAATAGATTTTGATAAACCTAGAGACACTGAAAAACTTTTTAATCAATCTGTTCCCTTTAGTGTTGGTAGGCAGATTGATGTAAATAATGTTCATGGTTCAGTAATATCTGGTTTTTCAACAGTATCTCAGATTTCTTTTTATACTAATAGAACATTAAATGCTGGCATTTCGTCGGGGACAAAAATTGGTGTAGCAAGAGTTTATGATTTTAAATTAAAAAATGCAGAATATGCAAATGATGCTACAAAATATGAATGTTCTTTATACGATATACAAACATATACAACATTATCTTTAGGTACATCAATTACTCTTTCTGCTCCTGCTTTTATTGAAGGAGTTAGTAGTGGTGCAAACGGATATCTTGTTGAAAGTGTTACTAACAGTAGTACAATTAATCTATATCAAGTATCTGGTTCATTTAGAACTAATGAAAAAATAAAAATTAATGGAACTGAAGATGGTAGAGTAATATCTTCTTTTAGAGATTATAATTTATCTGATGCTCATCAATTTGTAGGAACATCAGGAACCGGTTCTTTTACTGCAGACACTTCTTTAGATGTATCAATTCCTTTATCAGAACCAAGTACAAGATTTACATTTACTCCAAGTGGTAGTAGAAATATAGTAACTTCTTCAAATGATACATTTTTTAGAAATTTGAATATTGGTGATATTTTATCATATACAAAAACTTCTCAAACTGTACCAACATATAACGTTGTAGATCAAATTGATATTTCAAATAATAGAATATTTGTAGCACCTACACCAACAGTAACTAATGTGTGTGATGGTACTGTTTTCGGTTCAACAACCTTTGTAAATGATTTAAAAAAGGTTGTTTTAAATTCCAGAAATGTAAATGAGTCTTATCTTTATTCTAGATTAAATGTAAATAATATTTCAAACTTGGATTTGACAAATTCAAGTCTTGTAGTAAGAAAAAGTTATGAAGTTACTATAAGTTCTGGTGTTGGTCAGATACTAGAGACAGATCCAAACTTGTTTTTTGAAACATTTGATGAGGAAGACTATAATTTAACTTTTGTTTCAACAGGAAATGTAGAGTCTTTATCAAATCAAAATACTTTAATTTTAGACAAATCAGTAACATTTCAAAATATAAGTCAAAATGGCAAAGCAATTTTGACTGCATCATTAAGAAAGGTAAATTTAAATGAGAGAAGAAAAAATTTCTCCAGATGTTCTTCATTAATAGTTTCAAAATCAAGTTCTCCTTTATCTGGAATTGGTTCAATTTCATTGAATGATGGATTAACATTTGATTCTAGATATGGTTTAAGAGTTCAGGACAAACAAATATCATTAAACGTTCCTGATGTTGTAAGTGTTCTTGGAATTTTTGAATCTTCAACTACACAAGATCCACAATTGCCAAAAATATTTTTCTCATCAACAGGTTCTAACATTAATAATTTAGTTAAAGGAGAACTTTTAATTGGGCAAAATAGTGCTTCTGCCGCATATTTTGTTTCATCTAGTGGTTCTAATGAAGTAGAAATTGTTTATGCAAATGAAAATAAATTTGTTTTAGGTGAAACAATTATATCTAAAGAATCTAATTTTTCTGGAGTAATTGGAGCAATAACTGTAGGTGATAAAGAAATAAAAAATAATTTTACTTTAGATAATGGACAAAGACCAGAGTACTATGATTACTCAAGAATAACTAGAAAAAGACAATTTAATTCTCCAACTAAAAAAATAAAAATAATTTTTAATAATTACGAAATTGATACATCAGAACAAGGTGATTTTGTATCTGTTGATTCTTATGACAACGATAGATACACTAACGATATTCCAACGATAAATGGAATAAGAAATACTGATATAATAGATTTAAGACCAAGAGTTAAAGCATATAATGTTTCTTCTGGGACAAAATCACCATTTGAATACGAATCAAGAGTATTTGAACCCACAACCAATTCTTCGACTAACATTTTAGCAAAAGACAGAAGTTTAAATTTATCTTATAGTTACTATCTTCCAAGAATTGATAAAATATTTTTATCAAAAAATGGTGTATTTACTGTAAATAAAGGAACTCCTTCTTTTTCACCAAAAGCACCAAATGCACTTGAATCATCTTTAGAAATTGCTACGGTATTTTATCCCGCATATGTTTATGATATTAAAGATGTAAAAATTTCAACTTCTTCACACAAGAGATATACTATGAAAGATATCTCTAGACTTGAGGATCGTCTCTCAAACGTTGAATATTATACGTCACTTTCTTTATTGGAGACTGATACTAATAATTTAGTAATAAGAGACCCACAAACAAATTTGGATAAATTTAAATGTGGTTTCTTCGTTGATAATTTTAAATCTTATTTTGGTGGAGATATTTCAAATATTCAATTTAGATGTTCAATTGATACATCATCAGGTTTATTAAAACCTCAACATTATTCAACTTCTTTGGATCTTTTGATTGGAACACAATCTGCAATTGGAATAGGTCAATCACAAAATTCTTCTGCTGATCTTAGGTTCTCAAATGATTTTGGTGATTCTAATATAAGAAGAACTGGTGATTTAATAAGTTTAAATTATCGAGATGTCCTTTATACTGAAAATAGATTTGCAACTAGAACAGAAAATGTAAATCCATTCAATACACCAAGTTGGATTGGTTCTATAGATTTAAATCCATCTTCAGATACTTGGGTTGAAACTAGAAGATCAGAAAGAGTTGAAGATGCCGAGGGGAACTTTACTGCTGTAATGCAGAATTTAAGTGCAGATACAAATACTGGTCTTTCACCTATAAATTGGAATGCATGGGAAACTAATTGGACTGGAGTAGAAAATATTGAAGGTCCTGTTGTTGCAAGACAAACAGAAACTAGATTGGTTTCAGACAATACTGTTCCAGATTCCACTTGGTGGTGGTGGTGGTGGGGAGGTGCTACAAGAACACAAATTTTTGAAGATACAGAAACTACCGTTAGAAGAGATCAAGTAATAACCACTAGAAATCAATCAAGACAAGGAATACAATTTGGTGTTAGTGAAAGATTTGATAGTTTCTCTGTCGGTGACAGAATTGTTTCAAGATCTGTAATAAACTTTATGAGGTCTAGAAATATTGAGTTTGTTGCCAGAAGACTGAAACCTTCAACTAGATTTTACGGATTTTTTGATAATTTTGCTATAACTAATTTTATTGTTCCAAAACTTCTTGAAATTGAAATGGTAAGTGGAACATTCCAACAAGGTGAAACAGTCTTTGGACGTATCTCATCAACATCTAGCAATAGAACAATCGTTTTTAGATTAGCAGCACAAAATCACAAGTACGGTCCATTTAATTCACCAACAGAAGTTTTTACTTTAAATCCATATAATCCAGAAAATTCTTTATCTAATTCATATTCTTCAACTAGTACAATACTTAATGTTGATACTGCAAGTTTGGAAATACAAGCAGAGTCAAGATTTTTTGGTAGTGTAATTCCTGGAATGCAACTTGTTGGTGAATCAAGTAATGCAGTTGCAAGAGTTTCTGATATTCGTTTGATAACAGATAATGCTGGAACTTTAATTGGATCAATATTCATTCCAGATCCAACTTTACGTTCAAATCCTAGTTTTGAGTCTGGTTCTAAAACATTTGTACTAACAACAAGTTCAACAAACTCAAGAGTAACTGGTTTTGCCGATAGTTTAGCAGAAACCAATTTTGTATCTAGTGGAACATTAGATAATGTAGAAAACTTAACTTTGAGAATTAGAAATGCTGATATTGAAAGAAACATAAGACAAGAAGACAGAACAGAAACAGAAACTGAAGATAGATTAGTTTCTGATACTGCAACTACTTCCAGATTTACACAAACAAGGATACAAAATAGGTGGATTGATCCACTTGCACAAACATTTGAAGTTACTGATCCAAATGGAATTTTTATAACAAAATGCGATATATTCTTTAGATCGAAAGATTCTGGAAGCATACCAATAACTCTTCAAATAAGGACTGTTGAGACAGGATTGCCCTCACAAACAATTCTTCCATTCTCTGAAGTAATATTGGAACCAAAAGACATTTCAGTTTCTGATGATTCAACTGTGGCAACAACTTTTACTTTTGAATCTCCAGTTTATTTGGAAACAGGTCAATCATATGCATTGGTTTTAATATCAAATTCTGATGAATATAATGTTTGGATATCTAGAATGACTGAAGTTGATGTTACTAGTTTAGAAAGACCAGAATCTGAAAGAATTATTGTTTCACAACAACCAACTCTTGGATCATTATTTAAATCACAAAACGGTTCTACTTGGGAACCTTCTCAATTAGAGGATCTTAAATTTAAACTATATAGAGCAGAATTTACATCTGAGTCTGGTTCAATTAGATTATACAATCCAACATTAAGTATTGGTAATAGACAAGTAGTTTCCCTGAGACCAAATTCTATTTCATTATTTTCTAAGAAGATAAAAGTAGGATTAGGTAAGAGTTTAAGTTCTGGTGAATACTCAAGTTTATTAATTGGAACAAGATTGACTCAAAATGGAGTAGATAATACTTTTTCTGGTAATTTAGAGAATATTGTTGGATCAATAGGAATAGGAAGTGAATTACAAATAACTAATGCTGGATTTGGGTATAGCATCTCTTCAATTTACAATAATGTACCATTAGTTTCTATAACAGGAAATGGTTCTGGTGCAACTGCAAATATTAACATAAATCCCGTTGCAATCGCAGCAACAATTACTAATGGTGGAAATGGTTACTCTCCTGGAGATAGTTTGACATTTGATCCTTCTAGTATTGGTGGTTTTGGATATAATGCTATACTCACAGTTCCAAATAATGTAGGAATTATTTCTGCGTTTAATGGTCTTATCATTAAAAATGTTCAAGGAACAATTAATGATTCTGGAACTGCAAATGAGATTAAATATGTAAATTCTTCTGGTGTAATTACTGATATTGTCAATGGTACTGTCATTTCAAGTGTTAATATTACAAATGGTCGTGAAATAAAAGTCAGTCATAATAATCATGGAATGTATTCTTTTGATGATAAAGTTCAATTGTTTAATATGGAATCAGATATAACACCAACAAGATTGGGGAATGACTATCAAATTAATTCAACAGATCCTATAAGATTGGATTCTATAGACAATTTTAAAAATTTTGAAGGAATTTTAGTAAGTCCATCAAACCCAGGTTATATTATTATAAATGATGAGGTTATTCAATATACTGGTTATAATGAAACAAACTCTACTTTAACGGGAATAACCAGAGCAATAAATAGGGATACAATTGATGCTTTAGGTGCAATTTCAGTAATTTCTGGTTATCACCTTGCTGGTTCATCTGTGTTTAAGTATGAATTGGATGGGATATCTTTATTAAGAATAAATAGAACTCATAATATTTCTTCTTCCAATCCAATTGGTTTAGATGAATATTATGTTGATATAGACATGAGCAATTTTTCACCTCTAGTGAAGAATAGATCTACGGATGATGCAGGAATTCCTGCTCTTTATTTGAAAGAAACTAAAAATGGTGGAAATTATTCAAATTACACTCCATCGGCAAATTCTTTATCTGGACCAAAGGCAACTCAAAATATTTCATTCTCAATATTGAGACCAAATGTCCAAACACTTTTACCAGAAACTACCAATGTAGAAGCAAAAGTCAGAACATTTACTGGTTCTAGTGTTTCTGGAAATGAAGTTCCATTTGTGGATCAAGGTTTTGAATCAATTTCTTTAAATTCGAATAATTACTTCACAACTCAAAGAGCAATTTTATCCAGAGTTAATGAAAATAATTATCTTGAACCATATCCAGGCAAAAAATCTTTTACTATGGAACTTGAATTATCAACAAGAGATACTAAGGTTTCACCTTTTATTGATTTAGATAGAGTTAATATAATAACAACAATGAATAGAATAGATAAACCAATTGATGACTTCATTAATGATTCAAGAGTCAATAGTATATACGATGACCCACATTCTTTCATATATCTTTCTAGACCAGTTAGATTGGAAAGAAGTGCTGACTCACTAAAAGTTCTATTTGATGCATATAGTGAAGACAGTAATGAAATTAAAGTTCTTTATAGAATTTTTAGAGACGATTCTCCAGATTCCCAACAAATATACGAACTATTCCCTGGATATGATAATTTAGATAACGATGGAAATGTTGTTGATGAAAGAAATAATAGTGGAAATTCGGACAGAATTGTCAATAGTTCAAATTATGTTTTTGATTATAGAAACTATGAATATACTGCAAGAGATTTACCATTATTTACTGGTTATCAAATAAAATTAGTGGTTACTGGAACAAATCAAGCAGCAATTCCTTCGATTAAGAACTTTAGAGCAATTGCCACAATATGATACCAGTAGAAGGACATAGTAATCTTTATAGAGATGAAATCACAAATGCAATTATTAATTGCAATGATTATGAGTATAAACAGTATTTAAAAATAAAAGATTTGAAATTGAAAGAAAAAAATGAATTGAATTGTTTAAAAAAAGAAGTTGAAGAATTGAAAGATTTGATCAAACAATTAATTGATTGCAAATCATAAATAGTTTTAAATGGATAATTAAATCTAATGTCGGTTTATGTAAGTAACATTACTATTCCAGTTGGTGCTGATTTTAATCAGACTTTTATCTTATCCAATGCATTTGGCAATAGTTTAAATTTATCTGGTTATACTGCTTCTTCTATATTAAAAAAGCATCCAAATTCATCAAAAACTTCTGCGGTTTTTGATGTCACATTTCCAGATCCAAGAATGACTGGGCAAGTTAGAATTTCTTTAGCATCTACTATTACATCTACTTTAAAGTCAGGAAGATATTGTTATGATATTTTAGTAGATGATGGCAATGGTGAAAGAACTAGAGTTATTGAGGGAAGTGCTTTAGTTACAGCAGGTGTAACAACTACCGTCACGTAAAATGGCAAATCAACCAATAAAAGTAAAGATTTCAAGTCATAACATTCGTGTAAGACTTGGTGACGAAAATAAAAGAAAGGTTATTTCTTCTCTTGTTGGAATTACTAATTTTACTGATTTGTATGACGTTGATATTGAAAATTTAAATGAAAATAAAGATAACTATGTTGTTGTCTATAGTAATACCTTAGGTAGATTTACTATCGTAGATCCAGATGCAGTTCTTTCTGCCGCATCAACCTCGACAGGACCACAACCAGGTCTCCCATCCGATTTTACAACTGTATTAGATAATTTCTTAGATAACAAAATTGACGTTGATGCTGGTTTTTTCTAACTAATAAATACTAGTAAAAGGTCAAAAAAAGATGTCAGTATCTTCACCAATTATTCAATTTAAGAGAGGTTCTGCATCTCTTATTTCTTCTGGCATTGTATCATTTCGTCAAGGTGAGCCAGGTTTCACTACCGATAAGTATGACTTTTACATTGGTTCAGATGAAACTAATATAGGAAATAAATTTTTTGGTTCCTCTAGATATTGGACAAGAGAAAACGGGACAAAATCTGCAAGAATTAATTTAGTAAATAAAGAAGGGACCAATTACGTTTCACTTGCTTGCACGGATGGGCACTCTGGTATAACTACATATACTTTGCCATCATCTCCCATAGATGGTTATAGTTTAACTACTGATGCTAACGGAAATTTATCTTGGACTAATGAGTTAAGAGGTGGTACATTTACCGGAAATGTAGCATTTACATCAACAACTGTTTCTACAAGTTCTTCTACTGGTGCAGTTGTTATAACAGGTGGTTTGGGTGTTGGTGGAACTTCTTATTTTGGTGATGATTTAAATGTGGGTGGTGACTTAAATGTAACTGGTATAACATCTATTAACAGTTCTGGATTTTTAGATGTAAATTCTAATGCTGATTTTTCTGGCATTACCACATTTTCCAGTACAGAAAATAACGTATTGGGAGATGAAAACACTGGAGCAGTTCAAATTGATGGTGGAGTTGGTATTGCCAAAAATTTAACAGTTAAACAGAATTTTTATGTTGGTGGTGTGTCTGAGTTTGTTGGTATTGTTACCTTTAGAGGTGGCACAATCAACCTTGGGGATGAAAACACTGACAATATTAATGTCTCTGGTGAATTTATCTCAAATTTAACTCCAAATGCCGATAATACTTATGATATTGGTATTACTACTCAAAGATGGAGAGATGCAAGATTTTCTGGAATAGGTAGTTTTGCAACTGGTGTGTATGCAGATAAAATTGAAATTGGAATCAACAATCCCAGTGAAATTAAAGGTGTAGATGGATCTATACAACTTGTTGCTTCAGATCATGTTACTATCAGCAATGATTTACACGTTAATGGTAATGTGACGATTGGTGGAACAACTGTAACTTTACTTGGTGAAGATGTTTATATAAAAAATAAAGATATTATACTTGGTTATACGACAAGTGTTACTGGACAAGACATATCAGATGATGATACAGCAAATCATGCAGGTGTTGCAATTGCTTCCACAGAAGGAACACCTTTAGTATCATTTTCAGTATCTGGAATTAATACTCTTCCAGATACCTATAAGCAATTAATGTGGTTCCAAAAAAATACTCTGGGATTTGCAACTGATATATTTGGATTTAATTATGGTGTTGCAATTGGAACAACAACAGTAGCAGATGGTGTTCGTCTTGCCGTTGGTTCTGGAATTAGAATGACTGATTCAAATATCACTGCTTCTGGTGATATTGCTGTCAATGGTGGAGATGTAACAACCACCAATTCGACATTTAATTTAATAAATTCTAATGCAACAACAGTAAATTTTGCAGGTGCTGCAACTAATATCAATATTGGTGCTTCATCTGGCATAACTACAATTTCTAACAATTTAGATGTTAGAGGAAATACTACTTTAGGAACAGACCCTGCTGATTCTTTAACCATAAATGCTACCACATCATTTAACTCATCAATAACAGGAACTATTTCAACTTCCACTCGTTCAACACAAGTGGATACCACTGGAACTTCTAATGCCTCTACTTATTATATGCTATTTGCTGATACTTCAGCAGGTCAAGCATCCGAAACTGTAAGAGTTAGTACTGGTGCTTCTTTTGTACCTTCAACAAATACTTTAAGTGTTTCTACTCTTCATGCATCTACTATAAAATCTGCAAATGGTGCTGAAGCAATAACAATTGCAAATTTATCTGGTGATGTTGGAATTACAACTAATTTAACGGTTGATGGAAGTCTAACAGTTAAAGGTGATATTACATCTGTAAATACTGTAAATTTAAAAGTAAAGGACCAATTAATTGACTTGGGACTTGTAGATAATGGTTCTGGCACTCTTGTCCCACCATCTTCGGACTCAAATCTAGATGTTGGAATATTATTAAACTATTATTCAAGTAGTGCTAAAAAATCTGCAATTTACTGGGATGATAGTGCAACAAAAATTGTATTTGCTTCAGATGTCACAGAAACTTCTGGTGTTCTTTCTCCTGTAGGTGGTCAATCTGGAATGGCAAACATAGAAATAGGTTCTCTATCAGTATATGACTGTGCTGGTCAATCTCAAGTTATAACTTGTAGTAATTCACAAAGATTCTTAGAGAATATAACTATAGATGGTGGTGCTTTCTAAAATAATAGTTATACTATAAATAAAGGTGGGGATTAACTCCACCTTTTTTTGTATATAAGTAAAAATGAACGAGATTGATTTTAAAAATTTATTAGGTTCATATCAGCAAAAATCATTTGACTTATTTACTCAAGTTATTGCTCTTGAGGCAAAGATTGCTACCGCAAATCAGACAATTGAATCTTTGACATTAAAAATAAATCAACTTTCGGCAGAACTTGATAAAAAAAATAAGAGATCAAATAAAAATAACGAAGATTTTTCTACTTCTAGTATAGAATAATGGCACAACCATCAACTCGTCAAGGTCTAATTGATTATTGTTTAAGGAAACTGGGTTACCCTGTTTTGGAAATAAATGTTGAAGATGATCAAATAGAAGATCGTGTTGATGATGCATTGCAATATTTTCACGAAAGACATTTTGATGGAATTGAAAGAGTTTTTTTAAAGCACAAACTGACAGGGAATGAAAAAAATATAATCACTGGTGTTCCAGAAACAACTATAGGAACGTCAAATTCTGGAATAACTACATCAATTTATGAAGAGGCACAAAACTATCTTCCACTTCCAGATACTATTATTGGAGTAAATAATGTTTTTAAAGTTGATTCTAGTACCATATCTAGTGGTATGTTCAATATTAAATATCAAATATTTTTAAATGATTTATATTATTATGGAGCATTAGACTTATTAAATTATGCAATGGTTAAAACATATTTGGAAGATATTAGTAGGATTATTACACCAGATGTTCAATTGAGATTTAATAAAAAACAACATAGATTATATTTGGATATAGATTGGAAGCAAGTGCCACAAAATCAATATATTATTATAGATTGTTATAGAATCATAGATCCGAGTGATTTTCCAAAAATTTATAACGATTTTTGGTTAAAAAAATATCTTACTGCCTTAATTAAGAGGCAATGGGGACAAAATATGATTAAATTTAATAATGTTCAACTTCCTGGTGGAATTACATTGAATGGCAGACAATTGTATGATGATGCAGAAAGAGAAATAGAAGAAATAGAAGCATCACTCAAATCAGAGTATGAACTTCCACCTTTAGATATGATAGGTTAATATGACACCATTAAATCCATATTTTTTACAAGGTTCTCCATCAGAACAAAGATTAGTTCAAGATTTAATCAATGAGCAGTTGAGAATGTATGGGCAAGATGTTGTTTATATGCCCAGAAAATTTATTGGTGAAAAAACAGTAATAAAAGAAAATATTTACACTAAATTTGATGACAGTTTTAGAATAGAAGCATATGTATTAAATTTTGATGGATTCGGTGGTCAGGGAGATATTCTGTCAAAATTTGGTGTTAGATCTACAGACGAATTGACACTAATCGTATCTAGAGAAAGATATGAAGATTTCATAACTCCATTTTTATCTAGTGATTCAGATGTTAAAGTAACAATTCGTCCAGAGGAAGGTGATTTAATATATTTCCCATTAGACAATTCTTTGTTTGAAATTAAATATGTAGAGGGAAAACGTCCATTCTATCAATTAAATAATTTATATGTTTATGAATTAAAATGCGAACTATTTGAGTATGAAGATGAAGTTATTGATACATCAATCAATGAAGTTGATGAATCAGTACAAAATTTTGGTTATATAGTAACATTAAATATGGTAGAATCGACAGCAGCACCTTTGGAATTAACCAATCCATCTATACTCACACCAAAATCAGTTAGTTATATTGATTTAATAAATGATGGATATGGATACAAAGATATCCCAAGAGTAGCAATATCGTCTGCTCCTACAGGAGGAGTTACTGCTTCCGCAGAGGCAATAATGAGAACAATACCAGGAAGGAATGGAAGTTCTATTGATAAAATTTTAATCACCAACCCAGGATCTGGATATACAACTCCACCAACTGTTCAGATTATTTCATCATCTGGTTCTGGTGGAATTGCAACTGCAGTTATTGACACAGGTGTTCTTGGTCCAATTGGAATCGTTACAGGTGGATTGCAATATACTTCTCCACCAACAATAAGTATATCTTCTCCACCATCAGTAAATGGAAGGGTTGCAATAGCTACTGCATCCATTAATTCTTCTGGTTCGGTCACTTCTGTTAGATACATTGATGCAGGAAGTGGTTACCTTCAGGCATTCTCTAGAACTATAACTATTCAATCACCAATTGGAACCTCTCAGGGTGATTATAAATTTAATGAGCAAATTACTGGTCAGATATCAGGAACAACTGCATATGTAAAGGAATGGAATTCTATTACAAGAAAACTTAAAGTTTCTATTGTAGATGGTACTTTTGCACTTGGTGAATCTATAGTTGGTTCTGCTGCAACTTATAAGTTACTATCTGTAAATAATATGGATGATTTTTATGATGCATATGCAGATAATATTAATATAGAAAACGAAGCAGATAACGTTATTGATTTTTCTGAAAGAAATCCTTTTGGTGATTACTAAATAATTAATAGAAACTTAATTTAATTAAAATGCTTGGGTCTTATAGTTATAACGAAGTTATAAGAAAGACGATAATTTCGTTTGGGACTTTGTTTAATAATTTATACATCAAACATCAAGACGAAAATGATGTTGATACCAGTTTGATAAAAGTTCCTATTGCTTATGGACCAGTCCAAAAGTTTTTAGCAAGACTTGAGCAAAAACCTGATTTGAGAAAAAGAGTTGCTATAACTTTACCTAGAATGTCATTTGAGATGACAAGTCTCCAATATGATCCAGGGAGAAAGGTATCAACTGTTCAAACTTTCAAAGCAGTAAAGGACAATAAACAGACAAAAGTTTATATGCCAGTCCCATATAACATTGGAATTCAATTGAGTATTATGGGAAAATACAATGATGATATGTTACAGATTGTTGAGCAAATTTTACCTTATTTTCAACCTCATTTTAATTTAACAATTAATTTGGTATCAGCAATAGGTGAGAAAAGAGATGTTCCTGTTACATTAGAAAGTATTCAAATGAGTGATGAATATGAAGGTTCTTATGATTCAAGAAGAATTTTAATTTATACATTAAACTTTACTGCAAAAACTTACATATTTGGACCAGTTGCTGATAGTACTGATAAATTAATTAAAAAAGTTCAGGTCGATTATTACACAAATACAAATATTAAGAATTCATCAAGAGAATTGAGATATGTTGCAACACCAAGAGCACTAAAAGATTATGATAATGATCAGAGTGCAATTTTAGCAGAAGACATTGATGAAACTTCAACGATAATTAATGTAAATGATTCATCATCATTGTCAGAAGACAGTTATATCATGATAAATGATGAAGCACTTTATATTAGAGAAATTTCTGGAAATAGTTTAGTTGTTGATAGAGGGAAGGATAGTACAATTCAATCTGTCCATATTGCAGGTGATGCAATAAATGTAATAGATTCTTCTGATGATGAATTAATTGAGTTTGGTGATGATTTTGGTTTCAATGAGGATAGATTTGATTTTGGTGATGGTAAAATTTATAGTCCATCAAAAGGAGTTGATGTAGATTTATGAAAAACAAATTTGATTCAATAGAAAATGCTTTAAGTATAGATACTACTACTATATCCAAAGAAATAGTTAAAGATAAAAAAATTTCTATAGAAAAAACCTCATCTAAAGAAGAAAACGCAGAGACAGATTATGAATATACGAGAGGAAATTTATATTCACTTATAGAAAAAGGACAACAAGCAATTAGTGACATATTAGATGTTGCACAGCAAAGTGATAGTCCAAGAGCATATGAAGTTGCTGGTCAATTAATTAAAAATGTTGCTGATGTGTCGGATAAATTAATAGATTTGCAACAAAAAATGAAGAAATTAAATGAGGAGGAACCAAAGGGTCCAAAAAATGTCACAAATGCTTTGTTTGTCGGTTCAACCTCAGAATTGCAAAAACTTTTAAAGAAAGGTTTTGACACTTCTAAATAAATAAAAATCAAAAGTTAAATGAAAACTTTTAATGCTTTTATTTTTGAGGCATCTTCTCTTTGCAATAACACAAGGAAGAATGTAGATTGCCCCATGCACGGAAAGGAAACTTGTCCCGGTTTAAAACCACACAAATCAATTGAAGAGATTTCAGCAAAACATAATGTCAGTTTAGAAAAACTGACAAAACAATTGAAATTGGGAATTAAAGTTGAAAAAGAGCATACTAAGAATTTAGAAGTTGCTAAGAATATTGCATTGCAGCATTTAGATGAAGTCCCAGATTATTATACTAAGTTGAAAGCAGTAGAAAAGTCTTCTGTAAAGGAACAATATACTAGGATACAGTCTTTTGGTTCAACATATGCTATTTTATTGACTTGGAAGGGAAGATACATACAATCTCAAATGTTTTTTCCACAAACAAAAAGACCAACTAAAAAGGAAATTTCTGATGAGGTTGGAAAGATTTATCCAGGTGCTCTTGTCATTTCATTTGCACCGGCAATTAAAGACCCAACCAAGCCATTGATGTTAATAGGAAAAAATAATGAATCCTGAAAATATAAAGATAACAAATTTGAATAAACTTTTAATCTATGAACAACAGGCAAGAGTTATCGATAAAATGGATTTGGATGATGCTAGAAATTTTGCCAAATCTTATTGCAAATTATATTTGCAGCAACAAGAATTGATAAGTGAATTGGGATCGTCTTTTAAAACTTTATGACAGAAAAACATTATAAAGGTAATCCAAATTTAAAAGCAGAAAATGTTCAAATTGAATTTACTCAAGAACAAATTCAAGAATACATTAATTGTAAAAATAACCCAATATATTTTGCAAAAAAATATGTAAAAATTGTTTCTCTTGATGAAGGTTTAATACCTTTTGAAATGTATGATTTTCAAGAGGAACTTATTAGCAATTTTCACAACAATAGATTTAATATTGCAAAATTACCTAGACAAACAGGAAAATCTACCACGGTTGTTTCTTACTTATTACATTATGCATTATTTAATGACAATATAAGAATTGCCATTCTTGCAAATAAAGCAGAAACTGCTAGAGAACTTTTAAGCAGACTTCAATTATCTTATGAGAATTTACCCAAATGGTTGCAACAAGGTGTTGGATCTTGGAATAAAGGTTCTTTAGAATTAGAAAATGGCAGTAAAATTGTAGCAGCATCCACATCATCATCTGCTGTCCGAGGGAACTCGTTTAATATCATTTTCTTGGATGAATTTGCGTTTATTCCAAACCATATTGCAGAACAGTTTTTTAGTTCTGTTTATCCTACTATTTCATCTGGAAATAGTACTAAAGTTATAATCATTTCTACTCCCAACGGGATGAACATGTTTTATAAACTTTGGCACGATGCTGAAAGAGGGAAAAATGGTTATATTCCTTTAGAAGTTCATTGGTCTCAAGTTCCAGGAAGAGATGCAAAATGGAAAGAAGAGACAATAAGAAATACATCAGAAAGACAATTTACTCAAGAATTTGAATGTGAATTTTTGGGTTCGGTTGATACTCTTATTGCACCATCAAAACTGAGAACCTTAGTTTATGATGACCCAATAAAAAGGAGTAAGGGATTGGATGTATATCAAGAACCAAAAGATGAACATAATTACCTATTAACAGTTGATGTTTCTAGAGGTACAAATAATGATTATTCTGCTTTTATAATCTACGATATTACAACGTTACCTTATGTTATTGTAGGAAAGTATAGAAATAATGAAATAAAACCAATATTATTTCCAAATATAATTAATGATATCGCAAAAGCATATAATAAAGCATATGTTTTAGTTGAAGTTAATGATATTGGTGAGCAAGTATCATCAATGCTTCATTTTGATTTAGAATATGATAATATTTTAATGTGTTCTATGAGAGGTAGAGCAGGTCAATTAGTTGGACAAGGTTTTTCTGGAAAAAAATCTCAACTTGGAATTAAAATGTCCAAAACTGTTAAAAAAATTGGATGCTCCAATTTAAAAACTTTAGTTGAAGATGACAAATTACTTGTAAATGACTATGACATAATTAGTGAATTGACTACATTTATTCAAAAAAATCAGTCGTTTGAAGCAGAGGATGGATGCAATGATGACTTGGCAATGTGCCTTGTGATTTTTTCTTGGTTAGTTGTTCAACCATATTTTAAAGAATTAACAGATAATGATATTAGAAAAAGAATATATGAAGAACAAAAAAACCAAATAGACCAAGATATGTCCCCATTTGGTTTTATTGTTGATGGAACAGATAATGAATCAACTTTTGTTGATTCTGATGGTGATAGATGGTATACAGATGAGTATGGAGATGTTTCTTTTATGTGGGATTATAGATAAGGAGAGATAAAATTAGTAATTTATAAATACTTCTAGACTAATGAACTTCTTACAAGGGGAAAGCAGATGGCATTAAATTTAGTATCTCCAGGCGTCAAAGTAAGAGAAGTTGACTTAACTATTGGAAGAATTGATACTATTAATGATCAGGTTGGCGCAATTGCTGGTCCATTTCA
>Ga0129333_10001156_pt1 | contig 23600 bp, 11 predicted proteins | sample CPB6_08_DNA_FD_94474 | JGI IMG/M metagenome (GOLD analysis project Ga0129333, IMG submission 94474) | Freshwater to marine salinity gradient microbial communities from Chesapeake Bay, USA - CPBay_Sum_0.6_0.8_DNA | ecosystem: Environmental > Aquatic > Marine > Coastal | place: USA: Chesapeake...
TAATTTTGATTCTTCTTCGGATAGTAAATTATATTTTCCTTGTATTGGAGTAATGTAAGACTCTTGCACTTGGACATCTGAAACTGAAGATAACTCTAAAGCAAAATAAAGAGGTTCAATCAACGAACTAAAATTGTATTCTGGCGAGAATTCATTAACGCCACTTATTGAAGATACAGATAAATACAGGCTATCATTAACCCCTAATAGATTTAATATTCTAGCTCTGTCAGTTAATGAAAGGTAATTAGCTGAAGAGGTTTCATTTACTGTTGGTAATGGCAAATGATCATAGGATACCGTTGAAGCATTAATGGAATAACCTCCCCCATCTCCTATATTTAAATAATTAAAAGAATTGTCTACTAATAATGACGGGATACCTGCATTTTTTAAATACAAAGGCTGCGTTGTCCCATCCAGTTGAATAGCGGGGAGTTTAGCTTCTAGATCTTCTAACAAAAATCTAGTTCTTTTTAAATCATTTCTAGTGGTAGATTGCTCGTAGTTGCTAAACTCAGAATTTATGGATTTAGTTCCAAATGTATTTAAAGAAATTTCAACAGACTCAATTTGATTAGTAGAAACTAATTGAACTATTGGTTTGTTTTTATAAGATTCGTTTAATGATATGAAGTAATCGGCATCTATTTCATTTAATGTTCCTGTCATTAAATGAGATTTTACCATCAATATAAATTTATTAAAATTAGAATTTAAGATTGAAGATCTTTGAAGGTTGTTAAATGATTCTAAAAGATCTTTTCTTAGAGAAATTATTAGTTTTTCATTGGTTATGGATTGAATTATGGCTTCATTCCAAGGCTCTGACGTATCAGCATGGTCTAAGAAATATTTAACTTCCTCTGCTACAGACTCGTTAAATATATTAAGATACTTGTCGTTAGAAACTATCCTAGTTGTTGGCTTAGGTTCAATTTTAAAGAAATTATATTCCTGGTTGTATACAGAAGCAGACTCATTTTCTGTATACAAGTAGCTTTGTCCTTTTATAGTAGATGAATTTTGTTCAATAATTTGCCTATTATTTATTTCTGATATTATTGAGGTAGATCTTAAAGCGGCATTGTCTATGGATCCAACTCTTGGAACTTGACTTGAGTTAATTCTTCTGTCGAGTCTTTCTTGATTAAGCCAAGCAGACTCTTGAATCCTGCCATTACCTTGATTTATATTTGGCTCTTGAGCATTAGGATCATCTGGGGGAGACTCAATTACCTGAATAGTTCCAAATATATCCCCAGGATCTCCATTAGGAATTATTGGATCTCCTGTATTTGGGTCTTGAGGGCTTTGTTCCTCCCCTGTAGTTGTTCCAGGTCTTCCTCCGGTTACGGGTATCCTTCTACAATTATTTGGGTCGGGAACACAGCCAGCAAACAAAGTCCCTACATCTGGTAAGCAAAGTCCTGATGCATTATCATTCCAAGGACCGTTGCTATTCCACCCATTCCCAGACCTTCTTCTTCTATTGGCTTCCGCGTTATCTACATTAGCCTGTGCTGCTGTGCATGCAACTTTATTCCTTATATTAAAAGGAGGGCCATAGAATCCTTGAGGACATGTATTAGGGACAACTATACACCTTGCTGTTGGAGTTGCTGGACCTCCAGTCCCTGGACCGAGGGGGCCTATCTCTGGCCCTGTATCTCCCCCAGTAGTTGGCCCTGGTCTTCCTACGTCCACTGGAGTAGAAGCATCTACACAAGAATTTAAAGGTCCATTTACACACTCCCTAAAATATTCTAAATTAAAATCAGTGCAAATGTTATCGTAAACATTATTATAAGGAGGAAACTCGCTTACTAAACTATTCCAAAAATCTCTTGATGTTCTATCATTATCAAATTGTATGCGAGTGCAATCTACTGGCTTTCTTTTAATTTGTTTTAATTTTGTTTGATTTGGGGCATCGCAATACTCGTAATCAGCTTGACACTTAATAAACCCAGTGTTCGGTGTGGGATCATTATAATTAATTGGACAAGGAGGATAAATTGTATCTATGCAATAAGTAAAAAATCTATTACTGTAATCAGTGCATACGTTATCAAAGAGATCATCGTAAGGGGATGTTACAGGGTCTATACCAACAACATCAGTAAGAAAGTCTCTATAGGGAGCATCTCTAGTATAATCATCTAATAAGCACGGCTCTGGTCTTCTTCTTACGCTCTTAATTGTAAACTCAAAAGGAGGATCACAATAAATATCCGTTCTTTTGCACCTAGTAAATATTAAAGATCTAGGAGGGCCGCCGGATGGAAGATAAAATCCAGGTAAATCTAAAGGAATCCAAGGTATAAATATTGGAGGATCTTCATTGTAACCACTTGGATCTTGAAGATAGCACTCTACTCTTTGCTCTGGAAGTTGTGGGGCCATTCCTCCCGCAGGGCCAGGAGGAATAAATAAAAATGGAATTCCTGATGTAGATGATGTAGACCCAGGGCCTGAAGTTGGGGGATCATAATCATCAGGAGGATCCCAAGGAATATAAGTTCCTCCGTCTCCTGGGGGATCCGATCCAGTTGGTGGATCCCATGGATTACCTAGTCCAGGTCCGCTTACTCCATTCCCATCTGCCGGTGGTCTAAAACCACTTGGATCAAATGGATCCCCACATTTAGTGATTACAACCATACTACGCTAACTTTATAGTTGGATTCTGATTAAACATCTGCCCAGAACTCATAGCGTTTCTTCCAGCAAAATTTGTTGGAATTCCAACAACTTCAAATTGAACTGTTGGATATATGGCGACACCGACAGTTGATTCTCCCTGTCTATTATTTGGACCTCTTCCTGAATCTATCACTGGGCCTGGGTTGTGATAATGGTGCCTAGTTATCCAATCTTTATTAAATACTGCAAACCCGGCAAAATGATTCCCTGTTCTATTTTCTCTTGGAATTATTGGGAAATTAACTGTATTTCCAGGAACTTGTGCAACGTCAGCTATATCTGCTCTAAAATCTTTTGCAGTCCAAGCGGCATATATTATAAAGTGATCTGTATATTTTTCTACCCATAAACCTGCCGCCCCAGCGATAGTTTCCCCACCCCCATGATTGTCTGGATGCCCTGGCCTTCCACCAAGATTTCTAGAAGTTTGACTTGTTAGCGGAGTGCAATTCATAAATTGAACATTTACATTATAATCACACATCCATGGAACTCTGCTTCTATCCAAATTAACTCTTTTCTTAACGAATAAGAGATTAACCATGCCGTCTATCAATAATTCACCTCCGCTTACAGGATAAGAAGAGGTAGGAAATTGATAATATCCTGATCTGTAGGATACAGTCCCATCTCGTTCGTATTGAACAAAATTTGGAATTGGAGTAGTTCCAAATCTCTTTAGTTTAGAACTTAAAGTATAATCAGAGTAAGCAGCATATTCATATACAGGAAGGCCCGCCGAATCTTTATTTCCATATGAATTCATTTTAAAGCTATGGAAATTTATTCTATCATTTGGATATCTTCCTGGGTCTGAATATCTTGTTCCACACCAAGCCGCAATATCCCACTCTGGATAGCACTCTAGTCTAGTGTAGCCATAATCTCTTACTAATCTTTCCACAGCTTGATCTCTAGTTAGTGTGGGATTTTGTTGCATTATGTAACTAAGCAATGCACCTTCAACGCCGAAAGCCCAACCACCTTGAATAGTATTTGAATGAACTACTCTAGGGAATGTTCCATCAAAGCTTTGCTGCTCTGGCATATTGCTCAACACTCTATTTATTTCATATCCTAATTCAGCTTGAGTAACGACTGGGTTAGCTAAAGATGGGGCAGGGATTGAGGCGGCCAATCCGGCTCTTTCATTATATGTTAATTCAGTAGTTCTAAAGAAAGGTCTAATATCTATTACATCAGAATTTGTAATTATTGTTTGGCCTTCTTCATTTAATTGTGATGATTTTTTTACTACAATATAGGCTATAGGCAGAATGCTTTGTCCAATTAATGGCAAGCTTTGCTTATCTAAAGTTAAATCTAAAAGTGGAGCTAAGTTCATTAAGTCATCAGGGGATGGGAATGAACCTTTTACATTTATACCGTCAATATTAAATCCAGTGTTTATTCCAGATGTATCCCCAAAATGTGATAGCATCTTTGGAGTTCCATCTTCAAGAGTTGTATCATCTCCATCTAGATACTGACCCTTGTTAGTGCCTTGAGGGGTCAATACCTCTTGAACTCTTATTGGGCCAAAGTCTTTAAAGTTTACTCCAAGGCCAGCACCATACACCAAACCTAATTGGGGTTGAGTAATAGTTTGTGGAACACCATTTGTAAATTTAGCTATGGTGGTCGAGCTTGCATCTATTGGTTTAGAATATATGAATAATAAATCTATTCTTTGAGTTGCCGCATCTAAAAGAACTTTTTGTCTTGATTCATTATAATAAAAATAATCTTGAGGATTGAACGCAGGTATGCTTACACTAAGCTCTTCTGCAACATCTACTATAGCGGTTCTTGCGACTCCTCTCCATCTTTTTACAAATGCAGTTTCAGCAGCAGGCAATCTAGCAAATCCAACTTGAGGATTTGAATCTCCTTGCTGTCTTATTGTATATGAAAAAGGTATTACAGGAAAATTTATTATAGGACCATTAGCATCTATAACTCCCCCGTTAGTCCCAGGGAGGTTAGCCGCGCTTTCAACTTTATTCCATAATATCGCACCTAACATAGGATAAGGAGGTTGCCCCCATAATCCATCATCTCCCGGGATGGCTTCAATAATAATTTGTGAGTTACTTAAGAATTGAGATCCTCTTCCTGGTGATTGAGCAGGCCAAGTAAAAGCTCGTTCATATAATCCGTTCAAATCTAATTGAACAGCTTCTTTAAATTTGGCTATGGATGTCTGTATGGAGGGATGTGTCAAGCCTCCAGCTAACCATATATTATTCCATCTAAATTTTTCTTGATTTGGACTTCCAGGCAGAGGCGATGGAAGCAGTTTGAAAATTACTTGTAATGGATCTAAGTTATATGCATCATTTATTCTTGCACTGAACCTTCCTGGCTTTACCTTCACTATGTTATCTCTACCATCAACGTAAGGTTTAAGCTCTGTAAATCCGCTTCGGTCTATAGTTGAATCCCCGGCTATTCCAAATATTTGATCTTTCAGCCAAAGATCGTTTTCTTGAAGTTGCTTTAATGGTATATTATCAACTTCATAATAAATTGGATCGTTAGCTTTAAAAAATCTAATAGGACTTGTAAACCTATATTGGCTATCCCTGTAATTTCTAATAATATCCATTAGTTATTTCTCTCCATATCAAACAAATTGAGCGACCCTAATCCTAAAAGTCTTGCAGAATCTCCATATCTAACCTGAGATCCCCCAGGTTCATAATTATATGGATAATAAATTGTCACTAATTTAGCATTATTTGACTTTCCAGTAGAACAATGTTTTGCATTAGCAAAAGTTTCCGCCGCTGATTCATCAAGAATAGCTCTCACACTATTATTTAATATTATTTCTTTTCCATAATAGTATCCAGAAGGAACATAATTTCCACTAGTATTTTGTTTAATTAATGATTTATATACAGAGCTTAAAGACCCACTACAAATCATTAAATTAGACGAAGGCTGATACCCTTGTGAATATAGCTGAGGTATAATCCCATAGCCGCTTCCGTCTAGATTAACTAAAGTATTTGCAGCAGTGTCTATTGAAAAGTAAAGCCTGAAAGGACCAAAATTACTAGCTGAAGTTGAAGTATATGGAATTGTAGCAGCAGACAAATTAGCTCCATACAAATCAAGTATGGAAACAGTGCTTGTATCTGGAGTTGAAGATGGAACTCCAAAACAAATAGAGCTTGCTCCTGTTCCACTAGTCCATGCTCCATATGGACCTCTATACCCTGACGTTCTTGGATATAGCCCGCTTACTGAAATATATGATGCCTTTAATAATGAGTCATCGCATATGTTCCATATAAATGAGTGATAAGCGGCCCCAGTGACAGATAAAGGTATGTTAGAATCAAAGTAAGGAGCAGATGCGTTCCACCATCCACATGGAAAGTTTACGTTGTGTATATTTACATTACTATTATTTACTGCTTTAACACATACCCCTCCGAAGGTTGCAGCACTCATAGATAAGCCAGTTAATGCTAAATTATGTAAAAAGTAATAGTTTAATCCAGCAGCAGTAAATTGATCTACGTCCTCAAGCTCTGTAGAGAATGATTCAGCTATTTGATTGTTAGTAAGTGGTGAAGGTAGCGGATTAGGATAAAACTGTAAACTTCCACCACTTGTAAACAATCTTTGTGGAATTGAAATATCATTATAATCAAGTCCACTGAAGTTAAATATAGAGTAGCCCACAGGATCTCCACCATCCAATCCCCAAGTTGATGCAACATCTCCTAAATCCCTTGCTTCAAATATTGAATGGTTATCTACAACAACACAAGATCTTGTGCTATGAAGTTCTACTGCTGTGTGGTTGGCTGGATCTGTTGTATCTATGGTAAATATATCTAATGAATTATCTGCTGTTTGTCTTGGAGGGGATATTAAAATTTTTGAATTGTTTTCCGCTAAGAGGTCTACTCCAAATTGAGCTATGACGGTAGGACCATTCAAATGAATGGCAGAGTTCTTATCTGCATACAAAGCAGCTAGGTTTACAGAATAGTCTGCATTAGCTGGCCCGAAAATTTTTGTTGCAAAAAATTTGGTTCCACGTAAAGTGGCTTTAGAGTTATCTAGAACACTAATCTCAGAGCCCTTTTTCGAATATCGACTATCGTCGGGTATCGCTATAGTAAAATCATTAGTTCTTATAAATTGTGGAGCTATAAAAGTTGCTTCTGAATTATTTTGTATTTTAACTGCTTCTGGGATAGCAACACCAAGGAAAATCGCAGGGTCACCAATTATCTTTCCTATTGAATTTTCAAAAACAATTCTTGCAAAAGTTTTTTCCATTGAAGATGTCAACACTGGAGACATTATGGAATTATTAAGAATTAAATGTTGTCCATTTTGTTTGAAATAATATGGATGAGTGTAGAAATCAAGTAATCCTCCTGTTGAATGGAATATATTAAAATTTTTGTTATATATAATCTTAGAATTTATAGAGTTTATTCCTTGTTTTTGATTTGCAGCACAAGTTAATTTGTCTAATTCTAAAATTGAATTATTTAATTCAGCACCAACAAGGTTCTCTAGTAATCTTAGTCTTCCATCTAATGAAACTTTTGAATTGTTTGATATTATTCCATGTCCGACATTGTGAGCAAAATCAAAGTATGACTCATACAATGATGGGTATGCTTTTAATGTCTCTTGAATTTTTCCACCTTGAACAATGGAATTATTTAATATCATTCCATTAGCATTCTTAGTGAATTCAAAAACATAATAATTAGCTGTAAATGGCGTAGCACTAGCAGGATTCCAACTAGAGCTATACAATTTATTTTCTATCTCATGTGTAGAAGAGAAAGTTATTGTTGAATTATTGGCTACAATTCCCGCTGCTAAATCATCCTGAGGGTAGCCAGATGCGATATTGAATGACAAGAACTTTCTTCTTACGTCATAATCAGCAGTTAGTCTATTACCACTAGAGTCAAAATCATATATTCTTGTAGCTACACAACCTCTAGTAAGTATCACATTAGAATTGTTAAATTTAAATCCAGCTTTTCTATATCTTGTGGCTACAATGTTTTCTAATACTATGTTTTGACAGTTGTTTACTTCTACGCCGTGGGAATTATTTGTCTTAGTTGATCCACCGCCTTCTAGAAAAAAGTTTCTTATAAAGATTTTACCATCGCAGTTATTTACAAATAACTTGTTTAGTTTGTTTCCGTAATAAAGGCCGTTATATCCAGATAAGACAGGCCCACCTTGCCAAGCGTTGCCAAGATAAATATTTAAATTAGAGAAGTAATTTAATGTGCTAGGATCCTTTGTCGTTATTTGCTCTGATGGATGAGGATTTAAATCATATGGTTTAAATTTTAATGAAAACTGATCTCCTACAGTGTATGGATTTGTAGTATTAAAATCATCTATTACTAAAGTAGATCTACCATAGTTATCTAATGATTTTTGTAGAGATACATAAGCGTTTAATTTAGATATTGATCCTGTCCCAGACAACCTAGAGTCTGTTGTTGAACTAAATACAGGAGCAGATATTGACAAACAACTAGCTTCTAGGAAGCCCTTCAAAGGAGCTATTCTAGACGTTGAAGCATCATAAAATGCAGAGTTTGGATTTCTAACTACAGAAGATACGTAACTAAACGTATTAGCTATTGAAGAGTCAACAACTCCAACTACAGGAGAATTTAATCCATACGAGTTACCTGGAGAAGATACCGACACTTCTTGTTTAGCAAAATTTCTATTTATAATTTCAAGAGAGCCCCTAGGCCCAAATCTAATATTACTTAAAACTAAATCACCTAATTGACCGAAGCTTGCAACTTCTACTAATACAGGGAAATTTATTCTTTGGGGCAATGTTTCTATGGCTGCACTTAAGGATCTAAATATTCCTTTATTGCAGGCTATTGAGGAGTCTGGCGCATCTGCTGACACAACAAGCGTTACTCCCGGCATCGAAGACGTTGGATATCCTAATTGCTCCCACAGGAAGAATGTTCTATCTTCAAGATCGTATATCGGTAAGTTATCTTGCTCCCAGTTATAGAAAGAGCTAGAGTCATATTTAGTTACTTTATCTGTCCAACAGCCATAAAGTTTTAGAGATCCACTGCCTGAATAAATATCGCCTGGGAAAAACATATTAGAAATTAATACTCCATCTAAAAATTAATGCGAAGTCTGTAGTCTTTCTTATTGGACTAAAAACTCTATATGCAACTAATATAGGTGCTACAGGATTGTTATTTTTTATATTTTTAATAAACAATCCAACTTCTCGTATATTAGCATCTCCTGATATATCTGTCAGATTGTTGCAAGCAAACTCATCTAACACAATTGTATACCGGACAGTATTTGCGTCAACTCGGGTTATGTGATGCTGTGGGATTATGCCGTAAATTTTAGAGTTATTAACAACTGAGTTATTAACTATTTGATATCCTGAGGCAGTTATAACATTGCTGTTTAATCCATATGAAGATACTACCCCTATGGGAAGGCTTAACATGGTAGTAGAAACGCTCTCAGCATTAGCAGAGGTTCCTATTTGGAATCTGTCTATTTGATAGTCTAATATAGAATTTGATCCTGATAGGGCAAACAAGTGAGCTAAAGCCACACCCATGCCGGAAACAATTATATTATGATCATCAAATACAATTTCTTCAGATCCATCACGATATAATTTAGATATCGTAAGGTGTCCATTAACATCTAGTTGTTCTAATAAATTTAATTCCATGTTACACAAACTTTATGTTCCATTTTAATACTATTACAGGAAGAGCAAAATCCCACCCAGATCCATCTTGAAATAATACTTTAAAAGATGACAATCCAAACTCATCTTCATTAAAAGTTAAATCTTTATTGAATGTTTTCTTTGCAAATAATTTATATCTTCTTTTATTATTTAGAGGATTAAATGAATAAGGTGGACTATTTCCTTCTTTTAACATTTGTTTTATGTCTAAACACCATAAACCTATGTGATATACCCCTCCAAATAAACTTAATGCTCCACATTCCCCGCCAAAAAGACCCCATTTTAATGAAACCTCAGATGGAAAGTTAGATTCAGCAGATCTAATGACCCCTAGACATATTGAATCTGGGTAAGTATTCAAGTCTTCGCTGTAAGTATACAAAAATTGTTGAATGTCCAAAGGAGCCTGAACAAAATTTAAAAATCCAGAGGAATCCATTAATCCGCTTAAATTATAAATACTACCCAAAAGAACACCTGATAATATTAAATTATTAGATGTATCAAATATTTGATATTTACTTCCACCAGCAGATGGGATTCCCCCGATAAGATGAGCCATGGAGGATAGCTGAGGATGAATGGTTGGGTTTAAATATTGTCCAAGATCAGGAACACCAGATGAATAATTAGGAGCCGTTGAGTTGGGCTCTAGCCTAGTGTCAGTTGGTTTTGGTGAACTTGGATATTGATTATAATTTAAATAAGCTGCTGTAGCGGATGGACTGTAATTAGATGCAGACTTATTGCCATAAGATATAACTTTTATAATTCCATCACCGGAAGGTGTTAAGATAGTATGAGCATGGTATTTAAATCCTGCTGCATCCTTCCCATAAGATATAGCTTGAAAAGTATAGTTAGAAGTATCCAATATGGAAGATGCAGATGGAATAGCTGATAAACTCCGATTGACGGTCATTATATCTGCTAAGTGTTCTCCGGCTTTGTCTACAAACATTTTAGTTATTAAAAGTATATGCTATATTTATTCCATAGAATGAATTTGCTGTATTGATACTCCAGTCTGGATTCTCTACATAATTTATTCTACTTCCACCGCTAGCCTCATAGAGAGCTTGTGTTTTAGAAGCCTCTCTGCTGGCTAGCCCTGCATTATGATACGCTCCACGAATGTCATTAAAGTATTTAAATATGTTAAATATTTCTTGTTTTGTTAAATCAACTTTAAATTCTTTAGAATACAAATTTCCATAGTCAGCAGCATTTCCAACCCCTGACACTAGAATTTCTGACATCTTCTTTAATGTTAAATCCTGCATATTAAAGTTTGTAAATAAAATATATTTATCATCCTGAACAGGTAACATAAAAACTTCTATAACATATTTTTGATTTAATCTATGAACTTTGTTTTGATAATTATTTGGAGTTTCTATTTTATAGTTTAAAGTATTAAACTTTATTTCAATATCTTCAAACTCTGATTGAGCAAAAGAATTGATTGCGTCGTTTTCTTTGTTTGGATTATTTGGAATCAAATACCGTAAACATTGAGTGGTAGGCAATCCTAATTCAGCTTCTGGTGCTCTTTGAGAGTTTGATATAAATGTATTTATGGAATAATTACTTATGATTGATCCTCTGGTTATCCCAGATGCATCATGCTGTATCCATTCTTTATTTTTATTGAACGACCAAACTTTTCCATCCTCAACATCAGTATGAATCCATACTCCTATCGAAGCTCCGCCAAGACTTCTTGCAGTAGGTTCACTTACCAAGCATTTGAATTTAAAGGAAAATTCATGATCTGGACTTAGGAAGTTATATGTTGGCGAAAAGTTGTTTATCGTATATAAAGAATCTGTCCAAGGATACTTAGAAATATTAAATATTAATCTACCAAAACCGTCAACAGAAGTTTGCTTTACTATTAAATTATCATAAATAAATTTATTAATAAAATCTTCTGATCTGTTACGCTTATCTAATTTAATTATTGAAAATCCATTTTGTCTACTGGACCCTGAGGTTTGACATAGCTCTACCTCCGAGATTAATGATGAAGATCGTATTTCATTTATACCAGTTCCATAATTTAAAATTGAACTTGCCAAGTAGCATCCGCTAGCTAATCCACTACTAGAGAATATTTCTCCACCATAGTTTAATGATTTGAAGTTTGTTAAAGAAGTTGTGATAAAATTATATGGACTGTTAGATTGTTTATTAACGTCTGCTATCAAAGGTCCAAAAGTATGTGAAAATATGTTTGGGCCATGCATGTCTAATATATTTGGAAATAGATTGTGCTGTTGGAAAGCATGGCAGTATTCGTAATAATATTTATGGAAATTTTTACCAAACCCAAAGTTCAAATAATCATCAAATGAATTAGGGAAATTTCCACTAAATTCAGTTGAACTGTTAGCATAGCTACCAATCACATTATACCAATTTTTATTCTTTATATAAAAATTTGGATTTGTATAGTAGAATGCTGACGCTTGCTGATCTTTGATTCTCTCTCGGATAGAATGTAATGTAGCAATAAAAGGATTTAAAACACCTTTTTCAAGTGTGCTACTAGATTCCCAACCTCTGATTGGGTATGTATTACTAACCATTACTTGATTGTAAGAGTTAGGAGAACTAAGGTTTTCGCATATGCCGTATATAGCTGGCAAGTCGTTGTAATTTGGTATAGGAACGTATTGAAACGAGGAAGGAACAAACCCTAAAGGAAGAAATCTATTTATTGAATCTGTGTAATTATTTATAGGAACAGGCATATTGAATCCTGTTCTGTCATAGTATCCCTCTGTTGGTATTATATTTTTTAAATTTCTTCTTCTGTGAGATCTTCTTGGTAAGTTAGCTATTGTTCCTCCTGGGGAAACAAAAGGATCTACTAATGAATCTACCTCCCGACGAGAGAATGTGGGTGTAGAAGTTGGTGTCAACCCTCTTTTATATGATGACATCGCTAATGCTGATGCCCCATAAGTAGACATTATGTTTGAGCTAGCTGTTAGAACTGCCGCATGATCTGTCTTGTAAAAACTTATATAATTATTGTTTCTATGAAAATTAGTGTAATTATCTTCGTCCGTTATTTTAGCTAAAACATGAGGGATAGCATGTGCAGGAGAGAACTCGCCAGCAATTTGTGCAGCAACTTTGATAGTTTCTCTAGTGTCTGACTCTAATGAATTTTTGTTGAAATCAAATCCTGATGCATCAAGGACTACTTTGAAGTGAGAAGATTTACTATTCCATAATGGCAGGTATTCTGCTTTTGTATTTGTTATATCTTTTATTATTGAATCCCAGTTAGGCGGGTATTGTGTTGCTGAAGTAAAGAACAAAAACCCATTTCTTATTGCAACATCATCAGTTAAGAATAAGTTTGTATTTATATAATCTTTGACTTTTAAAGCAAACTCTTGTGGGACTGAATAGCAAACTAATTTATCTGCTATAAACTCAACCATGTTTTTTGTTATCACTGATTGAGTGTAATAAGGATATTGCTCAAAAGGTGGAATCTTTCTATCAATTCCTCTATAATTAAAAATAAAATCAGCAGAGCTTAATGGAAATTGCTCTGTTCCTAAAAAGAAATTAGAAGAGAATTGATAAACTACATCTTCTAATATTTTATCTGTGCAAGCTCTTATGTTGTGGTCAAAATTGTCAAAAGAATAATTTGTTATTCCTAAAGAGTTGGCTACTGTTTGAGTAAAGACATCGTAGTTCTTTAAAATAGTTGATTCTGTTGCTAAAGAATAATAAATAAGATTTGGTATATAAGATTCCCACTGTTCTAGAATAGTCGAGCTTATATCAAATACTTCCTGCCCGAATACTGAATCAACTGCAAACTGAATTGATTTCTTTGTTCCTGTCGTTCTGTAAATGTCAACAGCATTAGCTAACTGGAGTCTCCACCTATCAGGCTCAGATCCGAATAACTTCCACCCTATCAACTCTGCTATCCTAGGTAAAAGATTGTCTTCACATCTATTAAGATCATTTATTACTTCTAGTCTATCAATAGTGTTTTGATAGTCAGCAAATGCCATAGAAAAGGCTTTAATCAGTCTACTAAATGCTCCGTAATTAGATTTTACAGTTATACGATCTCCTGTAACTAAGAAATCGTCAATAGCATTTTTTACGCGATTATCTGAAGAATCTATGTATAAAGGGGAATAAACAATATCAATTAGAGTTTGTAGCTTTTGAAGTTGTTGAGTTCCGCTTGTATAAGTTGTCGATTCCACCAACGGAGTAAGACTATTTGGTAAAATTCCTAAGCTTTGCCAAGGAGTGCATACGCTGTAATTTCTCCAAATGTATTCTGCAAAAGATTTTATTCCATCATTTATTAGTATTGGTTCATTTACATAAAGTTTTCCAATAATCAAATCATGAACTATGCTGGATGGACTGTAGGCTAATGAAGGTGAACCAGTATTTAGAAAGTATAGCCAAGACAAATTAGTAATAAGATATTTGTGATTTGCCGAAGTGGATCCACCTTCAAGGAAATCTAATGTTGGATTATTAAGACGTATTCCAGGAAGTAAAGTAGTATTTAAATAGTCTGAGAACTCCGCGCTCCCAGCAAAATTCTTCAAACTTATATCTAAAGGAACTAATACTTTTCTTTCAAAATCACTAAGGTCTAAATCGGTTAGATTGTTTTGTTTTACAAAATAAGGTGCTATTGATTCTGGTGTAGTCAGTGTGCTTACGTTTAGTATCGAGCTAAAATTTGCTATACAATTTAAATGAGAATTTATTACTTGGTCTAATATATCTACTTCTTTTTGGGTGCTCTTATTGTCTTCATCAAAATAAAATGGTGGTATTACATATTTCAAAGCAGCATCATAGTTAGATTTGAAATATTGATTATTACTTGTTAACTTTGAAATATTAGACATAAGATATATTTAAAGTATAATTATTTAATTGAGCTATTTCGTTGAAGTTGAGTTTTATAGCATCTTTGATATTGTCAATCGTAGCATACCTAACTTCTTCAACTTCAAATACCTTATACAAAAGTTCTTGTGGATTGAACTCTTTGCCAAAATCATTGTTGTCTACATTGAAATACTCTAAAACTTTTTGACTTACTTTACTCTTAATAGAATTTTCAATCGTTTGATACTTATCATCAACTTTTAAAGTTATTATTACATCCAGGGTTCTTATCAATCCGTCAACAACTACAACTTCATCAGTGAGCATTTTCCTATCTTTGATTGCCTCTGCTAGCTGTCTCTTGTATTCAGGAGTAGCTTTTCTTAGTTGTATGTTGTTCGACTTTTCAAGAACATAAAGGTCGATGATGTTTGCCGAAGAGTAAGCCCTTCTAGTTGCTGCTGTAGCTTTACCTACTGATCCATAAGAGCTTATGTAGCTATTAGCAAATGCTTTATAGTCTAGCAGCGTCACAAGTCTGCTTTGTGATCTAAACATCAAAGGACCATATCTTTTTGCGTGCTCAACTGTTTCTGCGTCAGAGCCACCTGTGGCTTTAGACATATTTTGAACTGTCATAGATATCTGCGTTGGAGTAGCTGCTATTGACGAATAGTATTGGCAATTTGAATTAGCGTTTATTAATTCTTTTACAATATTACCTCTAGTTCCTCCACCAGCCCTGTAAATTATTGTATATGTATCCCCGATGGCAGGAACTTTGCCTAAGTTATTATCTCCAAATACCACTGTGCCGCCGTAGTTTTCATCGGATACTAGCTGGAATATCTTATCATCTCCTGATGAAGCATAGAACAAATTGTCTACTTGCCTATACTGACCTTCAGTTTGAGCGGTGCCTGATATGAAGGCTTGAACGCTCCCTTCTATAACAGGCGATTTTTGTAGCCTTACAGCCTTTAAAGCCTCGGTATCCGAGAACTCTCCAGTCTCTTTTACTAAAGAACCCTCTAAAAGGATTAGGCTTGATAACGCAGTATTAGATGCTCTTTCTGTATCATTTATAATTAAATCCCCGTCTTGATTTGACAAATCAAGATCTCCGTCCACACCAATTTTGTATAGAGTGTAAGTGACTGGATTACCGTCCTCTGGGGATTGAATTGTTATAACTCTGCTATCAGCGGGTATTTTAATGAAAGATCCTGCGGGCCACCCAGGAGCAGTGGACAGGGTAGCTCTAGCATCAGCCGCAGCGGCGATTGGACCCTTCATTCTAACTCCAATTAAATTAAATAACTTTCTAATGCTCTCTCTAGATCTAGCTGTGCTTAAAAAATTCTCATTAGCTAAATAGTCAGCCTTGTAAGACATTACGTGTCCCATGTAGGCAACTAGTTCCACCAACATCATTCCAAGGTCTGACTCAGCAAAGTAAGTATAATCTAATGGGTAAACTGCTTTTATGTAATCAATTAACGACTGTCTTAAAGTTAAAAAATCTACTGAGGCAAAATTAATTAAAGTATTTTTATCAAAATCTTCAATCTTTGCTAATTTTAAAAAATCAGATTCTATCTTACCGTTGAATACCATTAATTTACCTCTAACTTAACTTCAAAGTTTACATTGTCTTCCTCTGCTATTGAGCAGAATAATTTAATTATTAGTGTGCTTCCCTCTGCTAATTTAGAATTTTCGTCAAATAATATTTGTAATTTATTTACTCTTACGTTAGTTGCATAAGTATTTATGGACTCTAGTATTTCTAATCTTATTTGATTAAGTAAATATTGATCCAAAGGTTCCATTAAATAATTTTTTAAATTAGTTCCAAAGTTAGGAAGCATAACTCTTTCTCCCCTGGTAGTCTGGAGAAGTTGCCTAAGGTTGGATTTAATTAATTCTAAATCAGAAGATTTCTTTAAGAAATTACCTTCTTTGACATCCCCGAATGGAAATTTTAATCCATATCGTTTTCCACCCTTTGATTTGGAATCATATGAAACTGACTTAACAGGTTCTATGCCATACAGGGTTGTCTGAGAATTTAATGCCATAATTATTTATTAAATGAAGGATACCAAACGTCTATGTTCTTAAAGAAGTCTTTTTGAGACTTATAATTATTTAGTATTTCGTTACTATTCAATGGCTTAGAATAGAATTTTAAGCTGCCAATATATCCTCTAAGCCCACTTATTATTCCTCCATACTCTCCACCCATAAAGTTTCCTCTTAGAGACATTCCATCAGTGTAACCTCCACCGACTATCCATGGCGTGAAGTATCTGTCCAGCTTTGGTCCCGCCTTGAGACTAGCAGGAGCTAGGGATCCGACAGAGCTTGAATTATATTCAAAGCTGTTGGCTTTCTTAAATGTTGGAATATTTGGCATTGAATAAGCAGGAATTCCAAAGACATAAGACAAACTAGAAGTGGCAAACTTCTCGCCGTCAAAGTATATGGATATGCTATCCTGAATAGGGTCAAAAGTTACTGATATGTTGCAGAATTCTTTTCCACATGCAGACAAAGCTCTACCTTCATTTAAATTGTTGAGCTTAACAACCATTGAGTGATACTTGTTTGCATCAGTGCAGTTATCGTTATCGTAGAAGTTTCTATTTATTAATCCCACAGACGATGCTGTTAAGGATTGCGTTGGGGCTAAGAAAAACACAGACGCACTTACTGGGTTATCGTTTGTGTTGTTAGATGCAGGAAGCTCAGAGCATAGTCTTCTATCTCTTGTGAACCCCATCATGAAGCCTCTAACCACCTTGTCTCCAAAATCGTTTCTGCTGGCCTCTGTTCCACTAGTGCCTGAGCCTATGACGCCTGTGTTTTCGTTTGCTAATACCAACCTATACAAGCTAGAGACGTTCCCAGAATCGTATCCTAGAGAGACAGAGGAAAGGTTTGGCATGTAAGTCCAGAAGTCTATTGTAGCCCCTGTCTTGCTATACAATAAATCGTTGTATTGTGGAATGTTAGGCAGCTTTACATAACTTCCTAATGCACTTGGATTTGTTGGAACTGCGCTCGAATTTATAGTTATTCCTTTAAGGTATGGAATTCCTAGCCCTGATCTAAATATAAAATCTTGATCATCAGATACTAGTTGAGCATAGTTCTCAGATGAAACTGCTATGTAATTCTTTAAATTGTAATTAGTTGAAGAAGGCTGATCTAAGGTTGTTTCCAAGAAGTTATACATGGAAATCATAGAATCAGTTACTATAGAGTTCTCAGCTTGTAATATAACTGAGTCTACCGAGGATATGGAGTAACCGTCATAGATTATTGCACCGTCTCCAATGCTTGGAAGAATTAGATGCTCTACGGACGATTGCTTTGTGTATATCTGGGGGACAGTTGTTGCTGCACTCGTTTGCAAGGGGGATACTACCCCTGATATATCCACTTGAGAAAACATCAAAGCTTTTTGCTTTTGAATATCAAATGATATATTTAATCCAGCAAGATACGAGAAATCATTTACCGGGATCTCTCCTGGTTCAAATATAATCTCTCCACGATAAATTGACGGCAGGGTTACAGCTAGTTCTATCTGCTTCTTTCTCTTATTAACAGCTTCTAAATGATATGCATTCTCTGATATCAAAGATTGTTTAAGATTATAAATAATCGACTGGGAAGCGTTGTTAAGTTCTAAATCAGATATTTGACCAGAAATATCGTATATTCTCTTATTCTTTACTCCGATTAAATGTTGTAACAGCAAGTCATTATCATAATAAGATTTTAGTAAACTGGAGTCATTTACCTTGTTTGGGTCTAATACAGTATTTACATATGATTTTAAATCTTCAGTTGAGAAAGAATCTCCTCTCCCTCCCAAGTTAGGGGCATAATCAAATTTCCATTTTCTGTTAGATTGAAGCTCTGCTTTCTTTTGATTTATAAATATTAATGCTGGTAAAATACCACTGGATTGAGAATCAAAGTAGATTCCGTCATTTGATAATACGAACTGGCCGTAAGTAGACTTTGGTGGTCCGTATACTAATCTGAATATTTCTTTTTGCTCTTGAACTTGAGGAGCACATTGAACTGACAAAGTTGTTCCAGACAAGAATTGTAATGCTTCACAATTAAACACTGGCTCTAAACTGGGATCTAATGCTCTAGAGGAAATTATATCGTCTATAACATCTATTTGAGCATTGGCACTTACTATAAAGTTTTGAGCTTCTTGCATCTGGGCTATCTCTACAGAATAAAGATTATTAATGTAATCATTATATTCTTCATCAGTTAATCCGGCTAGCTCATTAGCCGAGTTGCCGTCTCTGTATTTCAAATAATTTCTATAGTCACCAATACAAGTTCTTATTCCATTAATTTGATTTTCCGCTGCTTGATAATTCTGATATAGCCTTCCCCCTAATGCTGTCGCTGCGTTTAAAAGACCTAACACGTTAGATAGCGGACCGAGGCGATCATACCCATTCTTAGAGGATGCCGATATAAATATAAATCCTCCGTTCTCTAAATCCCATTGTATAATTCCTAACTTATTTCTTAGAAATTCATTTATACTTTGCATAACGCTGTCGGCAAGGTCAGCACCAAGACCAAGCTCTTCTGCCATGCCACCCAAAACGGATGTTGGAAGAATGTTAAGAATGTCCCTGCCTAACCCAATTATACAATTAGGAACCCCAAATCCAGTTCCAACTGCTTGAGGGAAATCTCCTCCTTGCCCAGCTACTTTTGCTGCTGCTCTAAAATCAAATGTTGCCATAGTTACTTACCATAATCATTTATTATTGGAACACCTATATTTAGGTTGGGTGCAGTTATTCTTACTGTGGAGTTAAGATCTAATGGGGTTGCAGATCTTCCAACCCTAGTTCCGGAAATCCCAGCAATTGTAGCCGTTCCGCCTGCTGTTATATTTATTCCTGCCGTCGCTCTAAGATTAATTTGTCTTCCAGCATCTAAATTAATATTTCCTGTGACAGATTTTAAGTTAATATTAGATGCGGCGTTAACATTTACAGTAGTTCCATAAACATTTATTTCTTTACTTTTAAGCTGGATGACCCCTAGTGGAGTAGAAATTAAAACATTACCATCGACTCCTTCAGAATAAATATTAATATCTTTAAATTTGCTAACTAAATTAACATTACCGAACTGGGGTATGGGATAAGAGTTATAACCTGCGGAATTGTTTACAATGCTAATATCTCTTCCTTCAACTAGACCCATGTATATCTCTCCGAAATAAGATACACACCTGTAATTACCTTTTGATTTTATATCTATGGAGTTACTGGGATATGCTGCATTTTTATTTGCAGTTATAGTTATTCCATCCCCATCTTTGTTTCTTAAAATTACGCAATCTTTTATTGGAGTATCGCTTAATTTTAGCATGTGCCCCTGAGTGCTCTTTAAGCTTACATAGTTATTTGGAATTGACCCTTCAGTAAAATCATTTACTATCTTTAACCCAGCATTCTTATTGTCTTTAAAAGTCATCGTTTGAGGTCTACATTCACTGTTGTAAACATATTTCTCAATCAATGGCTTCTCATTATTTTCTTGTTTTATGCCTGTCCACTTCGGATCTGATACAATAGTTGATATGTAATAGTAATCGTTAGTATCTTCATCATAGAAAACTAAAACCTCCGACTCCAATGGCGGTATAGTTATGATACCAGTCTCATTTCTGGTGAAGTATGGGGAGGTGTATATAACCGTTTTGGCTTGCTCTGGGTCGAACTCTGGGGATACGGTTATCTGGAACCTGCCTTTCTTTTCACAGTCTACAATCGAATGAACTCTACCTTTGATTACTTTCATAAAACTTCTACATATTTCTTTAACAATCTAAATTCTGAATACATTCCCTCAGGATTTATAGTATGTTTAAATCCAACTATATTATAAACTCCAGAAAAGAAATCTAATTGATTAATTAAATCTTTTAGGTTAGGATTATTTGGAGTTATCTGTCCTACCGTCTTTTTAGATATAAGTATTGCATATTTGTTAGCTACAGTTCTAAAATCTGAAAGGTTAAAGTATGGCAATGTTCTAATTTGTATATTTGGTGACCCGATAGTATAGAGTCTCTTGAATATTGCTGCCCTTCTGAACTCTTCAGATGAAGAACCGTAGCTATCTTTTAATGATATTAAATAGTCTTTATTTTTTAGTAACTTATATACAAGGTTCACCAGAGCATCATCTGTCGAAGCTGTGGACTGACCCTCTGGGCTTGTCTTAGATGATATGTATTGTAAAGTTGATTTTATAACTTGCTTTAAATCTTTTTGATCTTGCTTATTTGTTTGCATCAAATTTTTTATTTGTTCTACATCTTTATTAACTTCAGAATCTGAACCCGCACTGTCTTTAAATTGTTTATCAGTTTTTGAACTATTTATTATTCTTGAAACTGTATCAACTAATCTATTTAATTCAAGTTCAGTGTTTTTATATTCTTGTTTTTCTTGTAATTTAGATTGAGCTTGTTCAATAAGAAGGTTGTAAAAATCTGTCTCTATGGCGTAATTAATCGCTAAAAGATATGAGTTTTTATTATTTTCTAAATTTATGGACAAGACGTTAGAGTTTACAAGATTGTGTGTAAACACTGGCGTATCTGTATCCTCATATTGCCTCACTGCTTTTAATAATTGTTTAACTACAGGGTCTATCACCCTGTTTGTATTTTGATTGGGTGAGCTTTCAAGAGAGAATTCATCTAAATTTATTTCTTCTTCGAATCCAGAGCTATTCTTTTTCTTTCTAAATATACTTCTAATAGCTTCTTTGTATGCATTTTGTTGTATGTTTTTATGTTTGCTTTTTTCAAACAAACTCAACACGGGTTCAGCGGTATTTGTAATTGAAAAATTGTTTAAATAAATTAATTCACTTATTTGTTTTGAAAGTCCAATAATTACACATCTTCCATCTGAATCTTTTATTAAACCTTGTTCTTTAAATTTGTTTAAGAATTTTACACTTATTTCTTCGGATGCAATAACCCCATCTGAGTCTGCCAACTTTAAAAGTTTTTGAATTCCTAATGATAGACAATTTATTGGAGCATGAAAATCAATATCTACCAGAGAGTTTGGGTTTAAGTTACCAAATTTATGCTGGTTGAAAGTTGCTGTCTTTTCTTTTGCTTTTCTGTTTTGTAGTTTATCTTTTTCTAAGTTAACATCCGCTTTTGTAGTTTTTGTTTTCGTTATGGCAGATTGAGTTTCGACATCAGATCCAACGTCATTTGACGGTTCTATTAAATCTATAAAAAATGTTTCAGAGAATATTTTATCTGAATCCTCATTTCTTTTAAGGGCAATCTCTGATATTGCCTCATCTATACCAGCAGGAATTAAAATTATCACATTTTTAGTTTCACAAATTTTACTAATATATTCGTAGTAGTATTTCTCTAAAATTTGCGAATAAGAATCTCTTTCTACTTTAACCTTACAAGTAACTAAATGTTGTGCATTTAGGAATGGAGTTCTCTCTTGTTGAGGATTTATTTCATCTGCATCAATCGTAATTTGCTTTCTAAATAGTGATGAGTTGCTTGGGCTATACATTAATTTAAAATATCTAATGCCATTTTCTAAATCAAGGTCAGCTTCTCTCAGCTCAAACTTTAATGGATCAGACCAATTTCTAGCCTTGTCGCCAGATCCAAATGAAACGTAAATAGTATCTCGATATTTAGATTTTAGTTCCTCTGGATCAATGTCCTCAAACTTCCTGGCCTCTATTTGTGCCTTGATTAAGGTTGTCATGAGGTCATTATTAGAGAGATACTCAATTTCAAACCTACCATCAAAATCTGCAAACACAAGAGATAAGAAAGTATGACTATTAGAGTTATAATTTATTTCATACTCTAAAGAAACTAAATATTTATTCCTTTTAGGAGATACTAAAAACTTGTCAGGATCAATTGATTCAAAATCTAATGTATCAGCATTGAATAGATTTTCCAATGCTTTTTTATCTCTAGTTATGATAACATTAGATGTAAGTATCTTCGCCATATTAAATAATTGGAATTAATAATCTATCCCCTACATTAAGTTGCTGAAAAGGATCTGAAATATTATTATACATCATAATCAACCAATCATTTTTTACTGTATTGTAAAAATTAAATGATATTAAATCTGGTCTATGCTCATATCCTGCGGGAATATACACTACCTCTATTCTTTCAACATTTATTGATTCAAGAAAATCATAAATTTTGTCTGAGTCAGCTTTAACTATTTTTTTGTCTTTGTGAACAACTGACTGTGTTCCTAAAGATAAATGATTAATGTAATCCATATTAAGCTAAACCTCCAGTGGGTAATAAGTCTGGAGGTTGCCCATAGTTCTCGTAAGGATCCATAGTTCCTTGATCTATGACACATTCCCACCCAGCTAGGTTCTCACCTTTAACATGATTAAATGGTTGAAACTTTCCAAAATCTCCTGTTCGATTCTCCATAAGCTCTAAACTTACTTTTATAGTTTTAGGAGTTAAAGAGAATATCTCATAAGTTGACTGTTCTTCAACTGAGATGTTGTAGTTCATGCAAACACATGGAATATTGTTATACATAGTTCCATGATTGAGATAAATTGTTGGAAGTCCTAGACTAGTGTTAAATGAATTTCCAACTGTTGAAGTCCTTATAACATTTATCAATAATATCAAAAGATTTACAGAGTCATCTTTTAAATTTGATACTTGCCCAATATTCGATTTATTTTGTGAATTAGTTTGGAAAAAATTTGTAAGTTTAGAAATTTCTTGAGGTAGAGTAGGGTTAAATAATTCAAACGACAACATTTTTTCTATTTTTTCGCCTGTCCCTCTTATAAAAGAGGAAGATATAAATTCTTTTTCAAATGAATTTGTTGTCGCTTCTTCATTTTTTAATTTTGAAGTTGCTACTGTATAATAATTAATTTTAGTATTAACTCTATTTCCCGTCCTAGTTTCCCATTTTTCTTGTTCTCTAACTTTAGAATTTGTAAATTCTATTTTAGGTATCCCAACTTCATTTACATAATGGTAAATATGATCTAAGTTAAATGAAAATTGTAATTTGAATGATCTTGAGTTAGCACCTTGAAATGTAAACAAGTTACCTGATCTTCCTAATATTTCAAGCTGACTCAGCCTTGATTTTTGAGA
>Ga0129333_10001157_pt1 | contig 23595 bp, 31 predicted proteins | sample CPB6_08_DNA_FD_94474 | JGI IMG/M metagenome (GOLD analysis project Ga0129333, IMG submission 94474) | Freshwater to marine salinity gradient microbial communities from Chesapeake Bay, USA - CPBay_Sum_0.6_0.8_DNA | ecosystem: Environmental > Aquatic > Marine > Coastal | place: USA: Chesapeake...
TCTGTGTCACTAATTAAAATTTTCATATATTATCCTTGGTGGGCGGTGAGAGTCTCGAACTCCCGACCTACACGGTGTAAACGTGCCGCTCTACCAACTGAGCTAACCGCCCTGATTCCATTTTTTATCTGCCAACTCTTTAAACTGTCTATTTTTAGAATAAATTTCAAATTGACCGTTGTTATTTACTACAATATGATTACTTAAGCTTTCTAAAGAGAAATCGTTAGCCCATTTTTTAACTTTAGTATCTATGGTTGATCCCGCTGCTACAATCATATAGTATTGATGTTTCTCTAAATATTTTTTCAATATTATAGCATTAACCTTATCAGGTTTCAACCATTCTGGTAAACTTCTATTGCTTTTCCATTCACATTCAAAAGACTTACACGGGTCATCTGGATGGTTTGGATATATACTACAGCCTTTGTTAAGGAAAGCACAGCGTAATCCAGGGCTAAATTTGTAACCATATGCCTCTCCGGATAACCATCCCTCACAGCATTTGCTACACCCGTCGCAGCTTCTTCCTATAATCTTGATTTTAAAGTGCATGAAATAATATATATTTAAAGAGACTATTTATATGAACAATATTGAACCCAATGAGATAGTTGTTGTTGATCAAGAGATTAGTTTGACATTTCCAGTATATACATTCGATTTAGCTGATTATCTTGATATTGAATTGCTTAAATCTAATATAAGAGCATTACAAGAAAAGTTCCCAGTATCTACTAAGACTAATGTTATATGTGACAAAGGCTGGCGTAGTCCTTATTTTTTCACAGGTGTAAATCAAGAAATTGAATTTTTCAGTAGTGCAATTAATATAATTCAAAAGACAACTAAAACCATAGATAGCACATTAGATGTAAAGGTAGTTAATTTATGGGCTATGATTTATAAAAATTTAGATAGAGCAGAATGGCATAACCACGGATCTTTATGGGATCGTTTATGTTTTAATGTTGTTTTATATCTTACTAAAAGTCAAACACCGTTAATCATTAAGACCAAAGTAAATAAAGATTTGTGTATATATCCTGAAATTGGAAAACTAGTTGTAATGCACCCTTTGACCATGCATTCAGTTCCAGCTGTAAAAGATGAAGAAAGAATAGTTTTGGCAGCTAATCTAGCTTTTTAATGGATCTAGTAACTTGAGACAAATTAATATTCTTAGTAGTCAGTAGTTTTTGCCAATTTTGTAAAACAGTGTAAATAGTCGAATGAATTATTTTGAATTACCTCATGTTATAGTTGTATTTCATCCTGGGTCTGGAGGAAATTTTATAGCTAATATTTTGAATAGTTTAATTAATAACACACTGGATAATCTTTTAATTTCAAATAGCGGAGATTCTAGTTTTATTAATTCAAACCCTATGCTATCTTTTGGCAGGCATAGCTTTGAAGATCATAGATTTGAAACTAGAGAAAAAAAGATTCAATACTACTTAAACAGTATTAATAATTCAAATATCAATCAAAGGGTAGCATTACTTACTCACAATTATAGCAATATTGAAATATATAGACAATATTATCCTAATTCTAGAATAGTCTATATTAGTCTAGAATCTATAGAAGAAAAAATTATATCTATTCTTTTCCAAATTGAAAAAACAAAATTTGATAAACTATGGCAACATAATTGGGAAGTAAATACTTTTAATCAAGTTAAGGCAAGATGGAATCAATACTGGTATGACCATCTTTTACCTATTTTAAAAGAGAAAGAGTCTGTAATAGATTTTATTAAAAATAAACAAAAAACAGAAAATAAGTCAATTTTGTTTTATCTAGCTTTGAACTATTATGTTCAGAAACTTAATCTTAAACCGATTTTTAAAGGTGTTTCTGATCAAGATTACGTAAATTATCATTTCAAATATACAACAGTAGATGATAAGATAGTAAGAATTGTCGATAAACCTATAGACAGCTTTATTGACTCAAACTGTATTAAGTTACCGTTTACTATAATTTATAAAGGTAATGTTAAAGAGTTACTTAAAATTATGTCTAATTTGCTTGGATCCGAGTTTGATAAACAGCAAACAGATTTTATTAGGACTCAAGTTGAGCAGTTTGCTATAAAACAAAATCAGGACATAGTTAAAAATCCTTTTTTATTTTGTGCAGAATTGGAAAAAAGTTTTATAGAATTTTTAGGAAATTACGGGTATATTTCTAAGAATTTCATTAGTTTCATCTTGGACAATAACTACTGATAATTTATGATTGTTGCTAGTAAAATAATTCTTCCTATAGCTAATCACATCACCATCGGTTTCTATAATACTTTTAAAAGTAACCCATAGTTCAGGAGTTTCGACAATATAAGTAACAGTATAGGTTAGCTGATCAGGGCTAATAGTTTCTGTTAATGTAATACCTAAAGTTCTAGCATGATCACTGACAATTTGTCTATAACTGATTATAGTAGGATCATTTGATTCCCACCAAAAAGCAGCATTAGTGTTAGGTCTAGTTGCAACGAAATTAATTGTAATGCTCATTAGTTTTTCCGATACGTGGTTTGCTGTGAAAATGCTCAATAAGTTTAATTTAATTATTTATCATGATGAATTTTAGAGTAAGATTTATCAACAAGAATGATACAGATTTAATACATTTTTATTTTATAATTTCAAATTGTGTTTGATCACCTATAGCATATGCTTGCCAAAAAGCTCGATAACCAGACTTCTGTTCATTAAGATATTTTGGTTTTAATATTTTATAAAAATCCATAAAATTACTTTTCATCATGTCAACTATCCTAGTGTTACCATGAAGTTCAAACATCCAATCATTAAGTTTGGGAAAAAATCCATTTTCATTATCTAGTTTAATACATTGAAACAAATTTTTAGTATGGGTTGTTGGATAAATGTAAGGCACTATACCGCGTTGATATGTGTCTTTATAAGAAATCCTCTGTCGTCTATCAGGTCTGAATAACCTATCTAATGGATTATTGTAACTGTTATCTTTGGCTTTAAAATAATTTTGTACAGAGATCAAAATATCTTTATTTATAGGCAAAAATAAAGATTTAGCAACAGTGTGCGCCTGCTTTACCATTATTTTAGGCATCTCATGTGTATGATAGAATAATACACGTTCTGCATTATTATCTGTGTGTTTAAAACATTCTCTTGGTATACCAGAAGGAAGATCGGATAGAAACAATATCAATTCAGATTGCTTATAGGGATTGAACATTATGGTAGGTTTATCTATACCAAAAACAGATCCTATCCTCTTACCTTGCTCGTCTAATTTAACTAAGTGCGGAAATTTATCTAGTCTACCAAGAATAGATTGGCCTGGTCCTATAAAATGTCCTGTGGAATTATATAACCACTCGTCGTCTTTAAATGATAGCATTTCATCAAAAAGATCATACATAGTTATTTTAGTATTGGGGCTTTTATTTTTTATTTCGTCCAAAATAGGAAACAAGGCAAATTTAGTTTCAGATATAGTATTTGCTACCGATCTATCTTCTGAATTCCAACGCCAGTTATTCAATCCATTTATAGGGGCTATAGAGATAATTTCGTCTATATAGATATTATTGTTAAGAAAGGATCGTATTACATTATTACTGTCAGCACCGCCACTAACCCAAACTACTATATAGTCATATTTTTCTCTAATCTGCAAAGCTCGTTGTCGATATAACTCATCAAGTGATTCTTCTGGTTCTTGTTTCCAATTAACCTTTGAAAATATGTCTTGATAAAAATACCAGGACAAATCTGAATCACTTTTTTGTGCTTCTAAAATAGCTAATAGTTTACTAGAGAATTTTTTACCGTTAACATTGTAATAACCTAAATCAGTTTTCATCCATTCCTGCTTTCTTCGATTAATTTAGTATGTTTTGGCCCTACTGGCCCTACCCATTGAACAGCAGCACTAGTCATTTCAGAAGGATTTTCCCATCTTTCAAGCGTTAGCACCATAAATCCATCTCCGAGTATTGTTCCAGTTTCTCCTCCGTGTGAGTTACCAGGTAATAAGTTTTCTGACGTTTGCCCCCAAGAACTGCATACGCCGAGGTCATCGGGCGGAAATAGGCTTCCTCCACCTAGGTTGAATTGTATAACTTCCATACGAGGATGACTATGTTCTGGAATAACCATTTCGGGGTGTATTAAATACAGCTCAACTTGATAATGTCCTTTTCTAAAAATGCTGATAGCAGTAGCATCATCAGTTACAAATACTTTACTATTATATGGAACCATCAATGGCATTTTAGAGTTTAGGTACCAGTCTGCGAATTCTTCTAGAGTAGCCCAGTCATCAGGTATTTCTAAATACGAAAAATACTCACATGCTTTTATTTTTTTAATTATTTTAGACATTTTCTATCTCTATAATAGTTTGTATATTGTTCTCCATTTCATATTCATATTGTTTCATACGGTCTTTATAAATTTCATTATCTGTAAGAAAGTCTTGAAAATCTTTCCTTGATCTCCATGTTGTAACTTTAATTTCTTTTAATAAGCTATCCGAATCTAGGTTAGAAGAATTAATAAACTTGCCAGTTTTTTTAAATTTCTCATTAAAGTATTTCATATACTCTTCGTCTTTTGGAAAAGATTTATCATATGATTTTGTCTGAATATCTTGTTTAATTTTAGTTATCTTAATTTTAAACATATTACTTTGTATATTGTTTATTCTAATTTAAAGTTTTGGAGAATTGGTAACCATTGTGTTCGAAGCTGCATCATGCTGCCTTTAAACCCTAAGGGTGTTAGTTCCCTTTCGTCAAAAAACATAAAATTTTTATCAAAAAAGTCCTTTGCTTCAATACTTCTAATCGCCTTACTAAAATTATCAACATACCATTTGATAATGACTGGTGAAGTTCCTTTAGGTAAAATTATACCCCAAGCAGCATAAACATTCATGCCTGGAATATAAGTATTCATCAGTGGTGCATTAAGACCAGTTAAGGGTTTCTCACTACATATACCTAAGATCTTAACTTTTCCAGTCTGTGCTAGATTAGCAGCTACCGCTATGGGAATGATTCCAAATTCTACATGCCCACCTGCAACATCTTGTCCTGCTTGTGCAGGTCCTTTATAACTAACAGTCTTAACTAGCTCTTTATTGATAGAAATCTTAGTAGCCATATACTCAAATGCTAATTTATGGGCTCCACTTCCTGCTGCAATGCTAATGGGCTTAGATGTGGAAGTAAGTTTATTAATAAGTTCTGGGGCTGAATTAACTGAACTTCCACTCCAAGCAATTACCGCCAACGGGCTTTTAGCGATACTGACTACATATTCAAAATCATCTAATGTGTATTTTTTAGCCTGTGCATTAAAAAATTCAGCTGTAACCCAAATGCCTTGGTGGCTTGGGATATAGATATGGTATCCATCATTAGGCTTAGAAATAAAATCGTTCATAGCTACAACACCATCTGCTCCTGGGCGATTTTCAATGATAAAGTTAAGTTTAGGGTTAGACTTTTCTAAAATACTACTAACACCCCTAAAACTTAATTCATTGCCTGACCCAGGAGCAAATCCTATAGTAACGTTTATTGGTTTTTCAGGAGACCAAGCATAACTAAACAACGGAAATAATAGTAATAATTGTATTAAAATTCTTTTCATAGTCTTTTCCACTCTGCATAATATCTAGGTTGTGTAGTATGATGCTCTAATTGTCCTAGCTGTATATAGTTATATTTTAAAGCAAAATGCTCTAAGGTTTCTAAAGTCCAAGGAAAAAAGGTAATTTCTCTACATTGGTCGTTATTGTGGTCTTGCCTTCCAGGATTTAATCTCCAATAAATTTTTGAATTTTCTCGAAGACAATTAACCACTTTACCAACCTGACTTTCTATTATATCAATATTTCCAAAATTAATACTTCCTAAGCACAAGGCTATGTCAAATAATCTGTCTGGTTGATATTCTTCAATAGTGCATTTAATGTGTGCTTGATCAGAAGCAGGATCAATGCCAACTAAATTTGGAAAGGAATTTCTAAGAGGATTTGATCCGCAACCTACATCTAAAATATAAGCCTGTTTATCTAGCTTTTGGGCTATCACTTCGTAGGAGCTTATCCCTCTGTTTTTAGCAGGAGTCCAATGTTTAGAAAAATATTCATTTAATTTTTTTTGATCATGCATTTTAAAAATTTCTAACCTTTATCTAGTTCCCCAATTTTATAACTTTTGATATAAGTTAAGAATCCAGTTCCGTTACCATTAAGATATTTAGGGTGTATTAAATTGTATAAAGATTTTACTCCGCTTGTGACCATGTCTGAAATTCTCGAACCTTTATGCAAAATATGAAGCCATGCTTGATCAGATGTAAAGAACCCTGCATTAGCATCTACTTTTTGACATTGAAATAGGTTTGGATTATATGTGCTAGGATATATCCATGGGACGATTGTTCTTTGATATAATGATTTGTTATTGTATGCTAAGGATGTTTGTAAAATCTTTTTACTTATAAATGAATTTAGAACTGTTTCTTTGTTATGTTTTTCATTTAAAAAGTTTTCAAAACTTTCTAAGGTATAAACTTTATCAGAGTCATTAAAGTAATTTTTAAAATGTTGGTAAAATGGAAGTTCTATCATTTTTTTAATTACATGACCCTGCTTAATCATAATTTCAGGTAAATCGGCTGTCCAGTAGAATAGCACTCTATCTAAGTTTTCATGTTCACGGTGCTCTGGCATATTAAGATAGTTAATACCGGAATCGGCTAGGACAATAAACAATCCCCCAGAGTCACTTATTCTAAAAATTGGTTTGTCAGTGCCGTAGATTAACCCAATTTTTTTTCCTGCATCTAATAAGGCTCTTATATGAGGAAATTTATTTACATTTGTGAAGTGTGATGTTAAAACAGTGACAATGTTTCCACACGCTTGATATGTCCAATCGACATCGTTGTATTTTATAATATCTTCAAAAAAATCATTGACAGTAATTTTAATTTCTGGATTAGATCTAGATATGTCTTTAAGCAAAGGAAACAAAGCAAATTCTGTTTCTGATATTGTATTTGATTCATCTATGTTGCTCTTATTAAAGTTCCAATTTTTTAAACCAGACTTAGGTGCCAGAGCCATGATCTCATTTACACGAATATTATTATTAATAAAAGTTTTTATTACATTAGTACTATCGGCTCCTCCGCTACAAAAAACTATTATATAGTCATATTTTTCTCTAATCTGTTTTGCCCGATACGCATAAAGCTCGTCTAAGGTTTGTGCAGGCTCAACGGTCCAGTTAGCTTTAGATAGTTGTTCATCAAAAAAATGCCATTTTACATCATCCTTATTAGGCATAGCATTTAAGATAGCATCTAGTTTGTTTGCATAAATCTTGTTATTAACTGAGTAGTGTCCTATTTCAGTTTTTATTTTAGAATTCATAATTTTTGGAGCGGGTAGCGAGAATCGAACTCGCGACGAACAGCTTGGAAGGCTGACACTCTACCACTGAGTTACACCCGCATATTTGGTGCTGAATGTCGGATTTGAACTGACGACCTTTGGTTTACAAAACCACTGCTCTACCACTGAGCTAATCCAGCAATATTCTATTATATATCCTTCTTTATCACTTGTCAACTAATTTTACATCCCAAGCTAGGCTTGTTCTGCTACCAATTCCTTTCCATGGATAAACTGTATGTGGCAGATAGCTTGGAAATATAACTATTTTTCCTACTTCGGGAGTAACTCTCCACGTATCTGTTAAAATAAATCTTGCAGGGGTTTTTACAATAGGCAACTTAAATTCTAAACATCCGTCAGTGTCTGAAGAATCTTTATCTAATTTTGGTGTTTCAATGTAGATATTACCACTTATATGTGCTTCATGACTATGTAATACTTGGTAATCCCCAGGACTTTGTTTTAAAGTCCATGCACTCACAAGCATAGGTTTAACTTGAAAAAGCTCATTTCTGTTATTAATTTGTATTATTTTTTCTAAATATTCTTGGCATTGTTGTTCTATGTATACTCTTAGTATGTCAATATTAAGATTAAACTCATTAGGAAGTAATTGAATTTGTTGTCCTCCCCTTATACTAATACTAGGATTACCTGCATCATTTAATTCTTTATGGGTATGAGCTTGTTCGACTAATAATTTTATGTTTTGTAATGTTCCATCCGGAACTTCGTTCATGGCTACAACAATAGGATTTAAGTATGCAAATTTCATTATTTTATAACATATTCAAAAAGTGTAAATGATAAATTATCTACCCTGACCTCTGTAAGATTTGTATCTGCGCCTTTGATGTTTATTCATACTACTAGTTTTAGGTTTCTGCCCGCCTTGGCTTGTTCTTTTAAATATAGTTTTGTGACTACGTTGTTCTTTTACTTTAGCCATATATGCTCCAAATATATACTTATATTTGGCATATGGTGCGATCGGTAGGTTTCGAACCTACAAAGGTGTAATTATATACGAACCTCGTCACCAGCTTTCCTTTCGGAGAAGCGGCAGGTCTGCCAATTCCGCTCACGATCGCAATTTTATTATACTTATTTGTAAAAAATTGTCAATCATTATGAACGATAAATATTCAATGATTTATACAGATTCACCTCTTTTATATTATAATTTAGCAAATAAATCCATTAAATACTGGATAAGTGGAGATACCAAGCAAAATTATTTACAAAACCTACAAACTAGATATAGTTTAATGGAAAAAAATGGTTGGGTAAATAAAACCTTTACATATTCTATAAACAATCAAGGTTTTAGATCAGGCGAATTTAAAGATAATACAGATATAATGTTTTTAGGATGCAGCATGACTTTCGGTGTTGGTCTTCCAGAAGAGAACACATGGGCTTATCTAGTAGCTGAAAAAATGCAAACTTCTTTTGTAAATTTAGCAATTCCTGGAGGAAGTCTAAAAACAATATTTAGGATGTTATATGGATGGGCAGATAAGCTTAATCCTACCATAGTTATTATTCTTTGTCCGCCTGAAGCGAGAACTGAAGTAATGACAAGTCAGAGGGAATTTTTGCAATATATTTTTCACTTAGATTTACAAAAATTTGGAGAATATGGAAGACATTATATTTTAGACGAACATAATTTAGAATTAGATTCTTTATTAATTCGATTAGCTATAGAAAGACTATGTAATTTAAAAAAAATAAAGTTGATCTATATACCCTTCTGGATAGACCATCATGTTGATCTAGCAAGAGACCTAAGTCATTTTGGAATAAACTCTAATATCAAAATGGCAGATTCAGTTTTGCAAAATTATTTTTAATTTTGTAAATTTCGTTTGACAGTATAAAACTCAGTAGTATAGTTTATTGTTTTTAACGCTTCTAGCATAGGTAAATTGTTAACATGTATAGCAGACCAAATTTCTGTTTTATTCTTGTTTTTTGCAATTTTATCTATACATTTATGCATAGTTTTCCAAATTCCTTGTCGTCTGTATGCAGGGTCTACAAATATACACAGTATAAGTATGCCATGATTATATCTATGAAAATTTAAAAATGAGCCTCCTATAACTCTGTCCTCTGATTCAAGAAGTATACCTCCATTAAGTTCAAATATCATTAATCCAGCATGTCCTGCTTTTTCTAACTCATTATACATAGTTAGATAATAATCATTCAATTTTTTATTTTTAAGATAAAAGATATACTTAAATTCTTTATAACTATCCAATACAGTCAAATGTTGCATAATGTTCTATTTGTCTTAATAAATATTCTTTATTTAAATCTAGAATAACTTTATGGAAATTTTTTCTCCTCAGCATTGTTTACCGATTAATTTTTACATAACTCCTTTTCAAAAACAAGCTCTTTTAGATTGTTGGGCATCTAATCTCGATAGAGTAATACAAGTAGAAGCCAGAGATTTAGATGACGATAGTTTAGATTATAAAAAAATTAATAAGGATAAGATAAAAGAATATGGATTTTTCCTACTGCACAATTGGCCAAGTAAAAAAAAGTTTCTAAAAGATTTATTTTCTCAAAGCATCATAGACCCATACTTAAACAGTTTATCTATTCAAAAAATGACATTGGGAATAGAACCTCATTCTGATCTTGGAAGGACTGTTAGCTTATTGTGCATATTAGAAGGAGATGCAGATACAGTATTTTATCAAGCAGAAACTTTTGATATAGGAACTAGCTACAGAAATAGATTAACAGAGTTAAAATTTGTAGAAAAACATAAACTTGAGCTTGGAAGATTTTATCTTTTTAATAATGTAGAAATACATAGTGTGGAAAATTCATTATCTAACAGAATAGGTATATCCATCGATCTTACTTCTCATTTTGATAGCTTCTTACATGCTAAACAACATTTTAAATTTTACATAAATTACTAGTGAATAAGCTATCAAGATATTGCCTACATTAATCGTTTAATAACCATTTTCATCTATAAATTTAATTATTTTGCTTCTAAAAACTTCTTATCCACAAGACCGCTTAATTTCCATCTGCTTATAATCCAATATCTGTAAGTAGGTGATAGATTTGCTGCACCGTGTATTTTAATATTATCAAATACGTAAAGTGTTCCTTCTTGTAAACAGCTAATTTGGCTTTTCGTATCTTCCGTATGACGCCACATTAAAGCTGCATTATCGGAAATAATAGGTATAATTATTTTAAAATGATGGTCGTCTTCGTAATTGTAAATTTGTTGACGTCCGTGGTGGGTCCAATGGTCTGAATGTTCAGACAAATAACCAAAAGGATTCATTCTGCTAACCAAGGTATGAACATGTGCTTTGATATCAAACCAGTTTTGTATGTAATCACTAAAGATTTTTTTAAATATTAAATTATCACTATCTAAATTAGATACATTCATTAACCAATCAGGTAAATCGCATTTTTTATAAACAAGATTTTTTACTTCATTTTGTAAAAAAGAAAGACAATTTGGCTCTAGTTTTGCTAATTCTTTTAACAAAAAATTATATTTAAAATGATATTTAAAATTATAAAAAGAATTTATTTTTCCTAAAGGCACAACTTGTTTTTCGTAGGTTCCATCTAAAAACTTCTTATCCACAAGACCGCTTAATTTCCATCTGCTTACAATCCAATATCTATAATTAGTTGATATATTTGCCAAACTATGTATTTTAATATTATCAAATACATAAAGTGTTCCTTCTTGTAAACAGCTAACTTGGCTTTTCATATCTTCTGCATGTCGATATATTAAAGCCGCATTATCTGAAATAATAGGTATAACTATTTCAAAATAATGTTCGTCTTCGTAATCGTAAACTGAATGTTCTGGCCAATAACTTAAAGGATCCATTCTGCTAACAAAAGTTACAACGTGTGCTTCGATATTAAACCAGTTTTGTATGTAATCACTAAAGATTTTTTTAAATATTATATCATTTTTATCTAATTCCGAAATATCTAATACCCAATCAGATAATTCTACTTTTGTATAAGTAGAATTTTTTACTTTATCTTGTAACTGAAAAAGATAATCTGTATCCAACTTTGCTAATTCTTTTATCAAAAAGTTATAGTTAAAATTGTTTGGCATAATGTTCAAACTGATTTATTGTTCCAATTTTATAAAATTTTCTATGGGGAACAACAGTGTATGGCTTATCTGACCAAGTAAAATTTTTTGGTGTTGCTTTTATTTTATCAAATACAAGATTAATTAAATTTTTCACTTCAGTAATGTCTTTATGGTTAGTATGTAGCCAAAGACTATCATGCTCTATAAAAGTTTCATTACTTAACATTTTATCAGCCTGGAATACATTTTTTCTATCTAGATCTGGATAAATTGCAGGGACTATTCCTCTTTGATAAATTGTTAGTCGTTTTTCTGAAGACCTCCAAATTGGATCCATGTGTTCTCGCGTCATACAATCTTGTATAGGTTTATTTTCTGGTAAAAATAAAAAACGGGCTGCTACGTGAGCTTGCTTGACCATTAACTCTGGCAAATCAGGAGTCCAATAAAATGCTAAACTTTCTACATTGGGATAAGGTATCTCAGAATCAATTTTTGGTTTCAGTGGAGCTGATTGGATAATTCCTAAGGGTAAATCCACAGGACTTGTGTATATATTGCCTCTAGCCATCCACAACATTGGTTTATCGACACCATATATTACAGCTATTTTTAATCCTTTTTCAGCTAGATCTTTTACATGATTAAGCTGATTCAATGATGACATAAGGGAACACACACTAGACATTATATAAAAATCATCTAATAAGTATTCAAATTTATTATAATTGGATAGAGCTTCTGTGAAATAATCATTTTCTGTAATTTTAATCTTAGGAAAATTTAATCTTACAAAGTCTAAGTATGGGAGTTGAGCGTATTTTGCTTCACTAATCATGTTATGGACAGAAACATCATTAGGGTTAAATGCAAAATTTCTCAAAGCACTAATTGGTTCTGAACATACTATTTCATCTAAAAATATATTATTAGCTAAAAAACTGTTTACTAAATTTGTACTGTCTGCTCCTCCGCTAAACATAGCGATAACGTAATCGTATTTTTCTCTTATTTGCATAGCCCTTTGTCTGTATAATTCACTTATACTTACAGTTGGCTCTTCTTCCCATTTTAATGATGATAATATGTCATCATTAAAATGCCAAATTATGTCTTTAGGGGCTAGATTTAAAGAGTCAGCAAATGCAATAGCCTTTCTTTTATTAACAAATACTTTATCATTTATTGTATAGTATCCTAGAGGAAATTTTAAGTTTGTTTCACTAACATACATAATCAGTTACCATAACAATGTGTATTCTACTTTGATCAGATTTATTTTCGAATGTATGCTTAGTTCTTACGTCTACCCAATAAATTCCACCATCAGCCGGCATATATTCCTCTTCATGCCTTTCGGGAGTAAAAAAAACAAATCTACATTTTGGATTAGACAAAATAGGTATATGTATTCTCGGTCTTCTGTCAACATGAGGAATATATTCCATGTTAGTAGCTAGTGTCATTATTCTTGCTCTAAATGTTTTAATAGGCAAAAAATTCAATAATTTATCTATTTCGGTTCCTTCTAAATCAGGAATAATGTTAATAAATTGTTCTTCTTGATAGATATGATCCAAGCAGCTAGTATTTGCATAGGTTTTATCATGCTCATCTCGCCATTGCAAGGCGATTTGATTTCTTCTAACATTGGTTTTCAAATCTATAACCTGTGCTTGTAGTGATTTGAATCCAGGATATTGTCCAATTTTTTTTATAAGCATCAAGTTACAGGTAACTGCCAAACTCCTGACCAACCATCGTTAGCTGAGGATGACAATTCTACATAAGGGTGGGGAGGAGATGTTATTGTCATATCTAACCATTTACCCTTCCATTTATATATTGAACCATCTTCTGATATATTATATGCATCTCCAAGATTTCCTTTATAATTGAGTTCTAATTCCGCTACAGAATTTTTAGTCCCTAACAATTTGTAAGGAATATTTGGAATAGGTAAGTATTGATTGTCTGATATTCTAATTAACTCTGCCTTTAAGACTGTTATATTATTATTTAAGTTAAATTCATCTCTTTTATATCGGTGCAAATTTAAATGCTGATTACTTATCCATTGATTGAAACCTTCTGTTGTTAAACTTGTTTCCAAAGAAAGCATACAACCATCAGCATCATAGGAAGAATTTCTTGTTAATTTGCCGGAGTCTATAAAATTTTGCATAATTTGGTTTACACTATTATCACCTATTGATACAAGATATTCCTCATAAAATGGTATTGCTATAGTTTCTCTAAAAAATACAAATCTAAATTTATAATCCATTTACGTCTCCAATTATAAAATTTAATTTTTTCTTATAGAATTTATAAGATTTGTGTCAAACAAACTATTAAATTTTGTATAGACTTTTTCTGTTTTAGATTTTAATTGTTTTTTTTCTAAATCAGTTAATTTTATATAAGAAACGCCGTTTGATTCTAATTGTTTAATACTTTTCTCACCCTCAATTAGACTAAGTTTTCTTTCATTTCTTGCTGCTTCTCTAGCTGCATCAATAAAAATTGATTGAAGGTCTTTTGATAAACTGTTCCACCAATCTATGTTTACAACTATGCTTGTTAGAAACAAACTGTGTTCAGTATCAATAATAGTTTTTGTCCATGATTCGCACTTATCTGGCAAAAGTCTTTGGGCGACGTGTTCTCCACCGAGAACAGATTTATTAATTACAGTAGGGGTTAATTCTTCAACCTCTGTAGGAACAGGTGTAAAACCAAAACATGAAATAGTTTCTTGTGCTATCTCGCTCATTCCGCTACGAATAGGTTTATCACACAATTCGTCTAAAGACATTACTTTTTCAGAAAATGGCATTAATCTAAACCCACCGCTGTAGGTATAAGCTAGTCCCTTAAGTTTACTACTTTTATCAAAATTATTCAATAAGTCTGTTCCGATTTTTCCTTCTAGCACTTCTGCTGCATGATCATGATCATTGAAAAGATAAGGCATATCAAATATATGCATCTGCTTATTAAATTGTCTAGCCAAACTAGTAGTTTGCATCTGGGCAATTTGAACTTTATTATTTTGTAATAGTTTCCAAAGATTGTGTTTAGTTACTTTATCACCGGATGAATTTAGTTTGTTGTATTCATCTGCTGTAATTATATTAATTTTAATTTGTGTATCGTTAGATTTTGAATTTACAATTTTAGCGAAATCAGCAGCTACTCTATAAAACAAATAAGCAGGCTCATGCGCTATAATCCATGTCAGGTTGATATTTTTCATATTTGAATCCTTAGATTATTTATTTATGTTAGCTAGAGAATCCCAAACTTCTCCATGGCGTTGGAAAAAAAGATTATTTTCTTCTTCGTTTGTAACTTTATGTATTCCAAAAATTGTCTTTTCACAAAAATCTTTTACTTTTGGAGAGCTTACGGCTTGATTTACTATCTGTAATAATTCACTTTTTAAGTTTAAATCTATATTTTTAGGTAGATACCAGCCAGATGTATTTTCTATTTGTTCTAGTCCTAATAATTTTTGTTTACTAAAAGTTACATTACCCATGGTATTTTGATAGCCTGTAATACCTAAAATACTGATTGTTGGTTTAAATTTTTCTGCTACGGCAGGGAAAATTATGCCATAGTCTAAAATATCACTCATGATATCTTTAATAATATCGTCGTGTCCTTTGTAATTGACATAGTTAAATTTATTGCCAAGTATAGCTGATAATTTGTCACCAGTAAGTTGGGTGCTGGAGCCAGGAACTATTCCTACGCTTGGAAATTTATTATTTTTAAACTCATCCAATGTTTTAGTTTTCTTGCTTACCAAAGCTAAACTGTCTCCTCTACAGTATATAGAGAGAGGTATAAAATCTTTAACATTATAATATCCTTCTTTTGATAGCAAAGGACGAATCCATAATGAGCTTGTCGTAGCGAAAATTCGTAAATTATTGGATTGACTTAGCACATAATTTGCTGCTATAGCTCCTCCTGCTCCTGGTTTAGAGACAAAAACAAAATTATATTTTGTTTGTATTTCATTAGCATTGCTAATAACTAATCTTACAATATTTGCATGAGGTGTAGATATTCCAAATCCATAAACTACTTCTACAGTTGTAGAAGCTAAAGATAATTTTCCAAATAACAAAGTCATAATAATTAAAATAATTTTCATTCTAGTCTCTTATTATTGTTTCTAATTTAAGTAATTTAAAAAATTCATTAGTAGGTCTACCTGATATTCTTAATTGTCGTCTTCTACCCGAGACTCTTGGGACACCATGCACATGATAATCGTTAAAAATATAGCTAGATGCCTGAGTAGAAAAGCACCTATAATAATCGTGCATTTTGCCAAAATATAGCGGGCTTCCACCAGAACTTACATTTAAAGTAATACTTATATAACCTTGGCTTGCTAGTAAATTTTTTGTCAAACTTTTTTCTAATCCATCGTTGTGTATCAAGACTAATCGTCCAGCGTCTAAACATAATAGCCTGGCATGTATAATTTCACTGAATGGTAATTTTTTGATAAATTTTGTAATTTCTAAGTTTTCATATTCAGACTTGTATTGCCAGTTACCTTTATCTAGTAAGTTGTTTCTAGCGACTATACTTCCACCTTTACTAATTTCATTAAATCGAACATTATCAGTTTCACTAAAAATTAAACTATTTACATACCAACTTACTCTCGATTTAGGATCAAGGTGTTCTGCATCCGTTATAATACCCCATGCTTTATTAATATCTCTAAGCGGACCCATAATTGCTTTATCGTCATGCCCTGTTTCTATTAATTTACTATCCGGAATAAGTATTTGATCGATCTCTTCTATAAATTTTTCTCTCGGGTATTCAAGATCTAGTTCACAATAGATAAGTGTGTTTATATCTATCATAATACTAAACTATGCTCTGTACTATAATTAAGATTATCAGTTTCTAAAGGAAAGAATTGGCTTTCATGTCCGATCTTCCAATAATCAAAAAATCTTTTGAAACCTTTTATTTTATTTTGTTTAATATCCAAGTATTTTTTATCTATTTTACTGATGAACATCTGTAGGTCACTGTTAAACATATCCATCATTATTGTAGAATTGTGATTTTTAATCATCCAATAGTCAATTTGCAAACCACCTATAAATCCGCTTTCTTGTTTTTTAGCTTGCCATATAATACCTTTACTATGAGTAACAGTGGGGTATATACAAGGTATGATTGAACGTTGCCAACTCCCACTTCTTATGTAATTACCTTGTATTTCTGGAGGGCTTCTTGTATCCCACATAAATGATTTAGCTTTTGCTCCTTCATCAGTATGAATCCATCTGCCTAATTCGTGTGCCTGTTTTATCATTAACCCTGGCATATCTGGAGTGTAATAAAATAAAACAGTATCTACATTCGGATAATTTTCATAAAAATGTGGACTAACCATTTGAGCTACGCTATCGGCTATTACAGAATATAAATCCCCATTATTGTATCTACATAAAACTGGTTTATCAATTCCGTAAACCACAGCAACTCTTTTACCTTTTTCGGCTAGGTCTTTAATATTGGCAAATTTATCTAAACTATGTCTTGCAGAGCCAGACCAATGAAGCCAATGGCAACCTTTAAGGTAAATCCATTCGTCGGTATGTTTGGTATTAAATGTATTTAAAATATCTTCAAAGTAATCGTGGATGGTAATTTTTATTGAAGGAAATTTTTGCTTTATACTGTTCATTAAGGGCAGTTGAGTTATAAGAGTTTCTGCCACAGTATTTTCAGGACTAGTGTCATTATTATTTAATACAAAATTTTTCATACCCGAAAGAGGTGCACCTGCCATTATTTCATCAACATAAATGCTGTTATCTAGAAAGCTTTGAAGCATATTAGTGCTATCTGCACCACCACTACACATTAGGATTATATAGTCATATTCTTGTCTAATTTGCTCTGCACGCCTTTTATAAAATGAAGCTAGCGATTCTTCAGGTTCTTCAGCCCAGTTAATTTTTTTTAAAATTTCCGGGTTGAATGACCAAGATATATCTGCCTTTGTTTCGTTAGCATATAACACAGCTTTGATTTTATTATCAAAATAAAGATGATTTACCTTATATAGGCCCATTTTACTTTTCATAAAGACTCCAAAGAAGTAAAAAAAGAATTAGAATTTTTATAATGCCACTCTGTATAATCCTTAGTTTGATTAAAATCACCTTCCAGAAATTCTACTAAGTCCCAATAAGGAACACTTATTCTAGTTTCTAATATGTTATAAATATTATACTTTTTGTCTGCTGCCCAATCGTGTATGTTTTCATAGCCTGTTAGTTTTCCATACCAAATTATACTATCTTCAAAGGAAAGACCTTTAACGTAAGGTTTGGCAAAAGTATTAAAATAATCGGTATTGCCTACAGAAATATTTTTAATTGTGCTAATTTCTTTGAAGTATCTAATAGTTTTACAAAAGGTCTTAAGGTTAACATTTGTATAGTAGCTTGTTATAGCTTCGGGACTATATGGAAAATCGATAACAGGTCTATATTTTGACATTAGTCTATGTCTTTGAAGACTAGATTCAAAATAATTAAGGTAAATGCTTGCTTTAGAAAATGTTTTGTTATCTGTAATGATTGCTGGATCATTGGCACCTTGAACTACAATAGGATAATCCTTTTCAAGTATAGACGATAAATGTTCAAAGGGATATTGTAAAAGCGCTGGAGTTTTTTCTTCTCTGCATCTAGATATCCAAGAGTCTTTGAATTTTGCTAAATCTAAGTCTACTATTCTTATGTCGATATTATAAAATTTTTTGCATTCGTTAATTCTTGAAAGTTCAATATTATTAGTATTAACAAAGTTTAAAAATACGTATTCACAGTCTACATTATTATCTTCAAACGATCGTGCGATAATCTGACTGTCTACGCCTGTGCTAAACAATACATAAAAAGGGCCTTGAGAGCGTAAAGACTCTGCATCTTTAAAACACTCTTCTTTAAAACTACCAATGGGTCTACTAGGAGATTTAAATGTTGCTTTAAACAAATTAATGTTAGTAGAAAAGTTAATACCTTTATTCAAAATCTTTAAAGTGTTCATATAAACCAGTTTTATGTAAAAAACTTTCAGAAAATTTACCATCGATTCTTAAGCTATAGGTAGTAAAATAAGGATGTCCAATGCTGCAATGATAATTATTTGTATCAAAAACCACAGCTCTACCTTCAGATTCATATTCTTTATTAGTATCAGGATCTATTACAGACAATTTTTTTCCAGGATTACCTGTTAACCATATAAATGGATCTCTCCTAAAATAAGGCTTATCCCTATTTTTAAATTGGTTAGGGTAATCCTTGTGATAACAGGTTTTTTGATTAGGCTCGTTAATCCATAGAATTATTCTTCCAAAATCATCGAAACAATTTTGATCTTTAATCCACTCTAATACAGGTTTAAATTCTTTAGTCCATGGATAGTCTCTACAAAAGGCTGATCTATGCTTAAAATGATATTCATCAGGATATGACTTATTGCCTGTTATTTGGAAAGACAATCCCAAAGTAACAGCTTTGTTTAATTTAAGATATGTTCTAAGTTTCATATCACTTAGATCACTGTATTTTTCTAACTTTCGATGATCATCAAAGGCTTTGCTGATAATAGTATGATCTTGATTAAAAAGACCAGTTTGACTAGTTTGGCTGGGCCATATATATTCGCTATATTTGGCTAGGTTAAATGTTATATTTTCGTGTAGGTTGTCAAAACTTTTTAAGTCAAGAAACTGATCCAAACTATAAAAAACTTTTTTATTAATTTCTAATAACATTTAATTAACCTTTCTTATTATTTTAATCAACCAGTATGTAGGGTCTATTTCCCACCAGTGTCTTCCGCCAAAATTAGGATTCCTACCTTCGCCATGATGGTTATTATGCCAACATTCACCTTGCGAGAAAAGGAATAAAATAGGAGAATTTACGCTGTTGTCTTTAGTTTCATAATTTCTATAGCCCATAGCTCTATTATGAACTAAACTAGTTTGTATACAGAAGACATGAAAAGTTAAAAACATCGGTAATGCCATGAAGTAGATCCAAAGTTCTATATCTATAAGCGCTATGAGTGTATGACTAACAATTAAAATGACATGATAATACTTATGGAAAAAAGTTAAATCTTTATCTCTAACAAGATCTATAATTGGCTTTACACTAAGATCCTTTTCTCGTATTTTAAAAAGCCAAAATAAGTAACTATGCCAAAATCCATGACTAGGGGAATGAGGATCTTTATCTGTATCGGCGTAGCGATGATGATACCCTCTATGAGTGGTTGCCCAAAAGAATACACTTCCTTGTCCTGCAATGGATCCGCACCAGAGAATGAAAATTTTAACTATTCGGTTTACTTGAAAACTTCCGTGGCTAAACAGTCTGTGATACCCAGCAGCAATACCTATTTCCTTTTGTAATATAAAACCAACTAAGGTAGCATAGAACCACCATATTGGAGCTTTATCTACAAGTATATAATAGATAGCAACTATGCCAAATAAGTTTATAGGAATAATTAAAAAAACGCTTTTAGGTATTTCATTTAGTCTAAGTATCTGTTTCACAATTTATGTTTCCAGTCATTCAAGACAACGTTGTCCCCTTGATATATTATATATTGCCAACAATCATCGTGTGATTCATTAGGACAGGTCAAATATTTACCTTCAGCTTTTTTGAAATTGATGCTAAATTGCTCTTTAAATTTGTTTATACTCCAGTCTCTCCAGCCGTCTTTTTCTCTACTTATAAAAAAAAGTTTAAAATCTGTGTTTTGCTCTAGCCATTTTACTTGGCTGTTGAGATTACCTATCATAGCCTCACTAATAAATGTGCTATGCTTTACTCTATGATTTTTAGTTTTCCATAATCTATTCATTACTCTGTAGACTTTATTAGGCCAACAGCTTCTACTTGCTATGCTGGAACAAATTTCGGGTTCTTCTTTACTATTAAAAGCTATAGTATGTGCTATTGAAAATTTATAAAAATCCTTACTATAGTTTTTTGACAACCTATGACTTGAATCTACAAACTGAAGTTGTCGATAATGATCGAAAATTTTGTCTAATTCTTTATTTGAATTCGGAGCCCAAGTAATTACTTTCATCTAAAGTATCCTGGCCATTTTTCTAAGTCATAATATATATCAGTGTCGATTACACCTAGCATTACATTGTCTCTAAAATCTGCCATAAACTTAGGTATTCCGCCTGGCGGCATATCTTTTCCTTCGTATCCTACAAGTTTAGGTTTAAGTGATATATCTTGAAAAATTTCTCTGTTGATTATTGCTTTACTACTAAAAGAACTATGTTTTCCTGGTATTTTATCGTCGACTAGATTTTGAATATAATCTATTTTAAGAAAATTTCCATGCACTTCAGGAGTAAATTGATACCATGGACAGCAAGTATTTCTACCTATAAACAATGTATACAAATAATGAATAAATTCATGCTCAGAAAATATCATTTGCCATGATGATTTTTTGCTATAATCCCCCAAGAGTTGACGACGTAGATAAGGCTCTCCGTCTCCGAAGATTAAAGTATTATCAAACATTTCATGCCATTTCAACCTCGGTAGAGCTTCAACTCTACTACAAAATGTTTTTTTGTAATACGATTCTGCATCGTTTTCGAAAAAGTTCTTTAATTTAAAGTCTACAATGTTTAGTTTGATAGAAAGAGATTGACAAATTTCTATAGCAGAATTTAGATCTCTTATGTTAATATCATCCTCGAATTTGAAAGTATAAACATTTTGTTTTATACCCAAATCTTTATTAATACGAATAATCATTTCACTATCTACTCCGCCAGACAGTAATACATTCTGAACGCCATTTAAACTATCTGCAACTGCTTTGGCATTATAGTAAAGAGCATCTCTATAATTCGTAGTTTCAAGTTTGATGTTATCTTTGAGTTCAAATATTAATTTTGAAGTAGAGGTTAACTTTTGTGTTGTCTGAGAATCTTGGTAGTAAATTTTATACCATTTAATATTCATAGTCTAATTTATTCATAAATAATCTAATACATGATATTTACTTTTTAATATTGCAATGGAAGCAAATGATGAAACGTTTATTTGTCTGCGGAGATAGTTTTTTGACTCCTGTCAGTAAAGATCCTTATAAAGGAACACATTTCAGTGAAATTCTCGCAGAAAAAATTGGATACGAGTTAGTGCCTTATTCTTGCGGAGGCATGAGTAATTGGGGTATAGGTATTCAGCTTAATACTGCATTAAACTCTGATCCTTTACCTGATTTATTAATCTTTAATACAACATCAGCAACACGCCTTGACTATGCCATAGCCGATAGATCAATAGGTGGTTTTCCAAGTGTAGATGATTTATTATATGACCCTAATTCTAAGTATTCGGAAATATCCAATAAGAATGCAACTATAATGAGTAGATCTATTCCAAAAAAATATGATTCAGATCGTTGGATTATGGAAGCAGATCCTTTATTTTATAGAAGGTATAAGGTAATACAAGATTACTTAATATTTTTATATCATCCTGAATTAAAGTGGTTTGTTGATAAAAATCTTATAGAAAGTATGATTTTTAAAATTATTAAAAAAAATATTCCTTTTATACTAATTATGGACCAGTTGTGTGAAGGAGTTATGCCTGATAATTTTAATTGGTTATTCAGGCATAATAGTAAATGTTACTATAAAGATTCTTATCATTATATAAATGCCAATACTATTAATGGTGAAAATGATCCAGGATATCATACTAGTCCAGAATTTCAACAAGAGTTAGCAGAATTATTATTAAATAATTATGTTCATTATTTAATAAGTTAAAAAACTATGGATCAAGTTTATAGATTGAATCTACCAAATATAGATAATATTAATTTTAATCAAAGAATAAGGTCTGACCTAAAGATGTTTGACTACGCTATTCTGTATGACCTACCTAATCTAATCGATGAAAAAATATTAAAATTGAAAAACATTCATTGGGATTGCATCTTATATTTTAAACTATTTAACCACATTGCACCTATTCACAGAGATACCACTCCTTATAGCTATAAACATGATCGTCTTGGTCAATGGGGAATAAATTGGACTTGGAACGGTGATACTCTAATCCAATATTGGAAAATAGAAGATTGCGAGTATACACAATTTGGGAAAAGTAGCGACAATATTGAAAACGCAGGAGCAGTGCCGTTTTATGAAACCACTAAAAAGCCATTTGCAACCTATGAACTACTACCTGATCAATGTTATCTAGTAAATGGTAATTTACCGCATAGAGCTATAGGAATTGGTAATAGAGAATCAATAAGTCTTCGACCAGCAGATTATATTCAAATGCCCTGGAAATCTGTAATTACACTGTTTTCGGATATTATTTTAGATTGGTCTACACAAGAAAAGCAATACAATGTGGATGCTGTGATAGAACAACTTACTCCTAAAATAAATTAATATCCGCAAAGAAGAATTAACCATTTAATTTTCCTTTACGTCTATAATGATCTTCCATTTTTTCGATAAGAGTTCTATTCTCATACTTAACTCTATCCATTCTATTTTCTCTAGCAGTTCCCCAATATAAATGACGTGGGTTGCTACACTTGCCATTGTTACAGGCGTGACATACTAAAATGTTATGTCCGTTTGGAATAGTAGTTCCTACCTGTTCTGCTAACAATGCCTTACTATATGTGCTATTTCCTCCACGCTCTATACAGTAATCGTCTAGATCTAAGTGAACTTGGCGTTCTTCTTTAGAACGTTTTATATATTCGTATATATTTTCCACTCACTATTTATAGTAGAGTTTGGTAGTAGGTTAGGGAATCGAACCCTACCGTTCCAGCCCATCTGACCAGTCTCCAGAGTTTATAAGTCTCCGCCGCACACCAGTGCTACCTACTATTTAAAA
>Ga0129333_10001159_pt1 | contig 23574 bp, 21 predicted proteins | sample CPB6_08_DNA_FD_94474 | JGI IMG/M metagenome (GOLD analysis project Ga0129333, IMG submission 94474) | Freshwater to marine salinity gradient microbial communities from Chesapeake Bay, USA - CPBay_Sum_0.6_0.8_DNA | ecosystem: Environmental > Aquatic > Marine > Coastal | place: USA: Chesapeake...
AAGAACGCGTACCACTGCGGCGTCATGCCCTTCGCGTCCTCAATGCCGTAGCCCGCTAGGTACCACCAGATGGCGATGAAGTAACTGACCTCCGCGGCCTGCCAGATGAGGAAGTCACGCCATCGCGGGCGCGCGAGTGCGGCCAGCGGCACGAGCCAGATGACGAACTGCGGCGAGTAGACCTTGTTGGTCACTGCGAACGCCGCGACGACGAGGAAGAGCATGGGGATCAATCGCGGGCGCTTCGGGGCGAAGAGGATCAGCGCAGCGATGCCGAGGCAGAGGACCAGGAAGGTGCCCATCGCGACCGCATTGAGCATCTCCGCGGGTACGGCGGGAATGCCCCAGAGCGTGATTGCGTACCAGACTGATCCCCAGTCCATGCCGCGCGTGCTGCTGAATTCGTAGAAGTGCGCCCAGCCCTCGAAGTTGGCGATCATGAACGGCAGATTGACCATGATCCAGGCGGCCGCCGCGCCGCCGAGGAGGCGCCCGAAGTCGCGCATCCGGCCCGCTCGAAAGCAGAGCAACAACCACGGTCCGAGGAGGATGAGCGGGAAGAATTTCGCGGCGATCGCGAGGCCGAGGACGACACCGGCCCACGTGGGTTGTCGCCTTGCCCAGAGCAGGATTGCGCCCATCGTGAGGCCGACGGGGATGAGGTCCCAGTTGATGAGCCCCGCCAGGATGATGGTCGGTGCGAGCGCGATCATCGCCGCGTCCCACGGCCGTGCGCGAACGATGCGCGCGCTGGCGATGATCGCAAGCAGGAAGAACGGGAAAAGCAGGATCGCATTGACAACGAAGAATGTCAGCGCGGGACCGGCACCGGGCACGACGACGAGGACCAGGCTCGTGATCCACGCGGCAATCTGCATGAAGACGCCGGTGAGGACGGGGTACTCCAGATAGCGCCCGCCCGGCTCAAGCTGGAGGTAGGGCAGGTAGCCCTCAGCGAATCCGCGAGCGCCGTAGAGCGGCGGGATGTCGGAGTAGCACAGATGCTCGTAGGTGTCGGGGCTTGCCCAGGTGTTGGACATGCACGGGAAGTCCAGGAAGGCCCCGAGCATCCACGCGAGGGTGCCCATGAGGATCAGGGCGCGCAGCGGCGTCCACCAGGTCGCGGCTCCGATGCGTGCGAACCGACCAACAGGGCCTCCGATCACGGGCGTGCTCGCCCGCACGACGGGGTCCTCGCGCGTGGGCAGGACGAAGTCCGGCGGTCCCTGGGTCATGTCGCTACTACTTCTTGGGCTTGCTGCCCGGGGGCACAGCAAGGTCCACCAGGCGCGCAGGGATGTCGGCGTCGTCGGCCGTGTAGTAACTCGCGCACACGCGGTGGTAGCCATCAGCGATCGTCAAGGGCAGGCCGTGCTCGATCCCGCCGCGGACGAGCAGGACCGGGGACAGTTTCACGCCCTTGACGATCTTGGCCAGGTCGGCGGCGACATGCTTGTCGCTGATCGGCAACAAGTCGAGGCGCGCGGCGCGCAGCAGATCCTTGGCCTGGTGCATGGAGACGGGCGCCTTCTTCAGTCGCGCCACGAGGTCCACGACGACCGCGTCATCGGCGATGAGGCCGAGGTAACTCGCCGCGGCCGGATAGTCGTGCTTGTCGGGCTCGCTCTTCCAGACCGGATTCAGTGTGGACTTCGCCATACGACGCACTCCTTCAGTTGCGGAGGCTCCAGCGTACGTCGTGGGACTACTGCGGATCGCCGGAGATCGTGGGCTCGGGCGTCGGCTCGGGCGTCGGAGTCGGCGAATCCGTGGGCTCGGGGGTCGGAGTCGGCTCCGGAGTCGGGGAGTCGGTCGGTGACGGCTCCGGGGAGGGGGACTCGGTGGGGCTCTCGGTGGGCGACGGGGACTCGCTCGTGGGCGACGGGCTCGGCGTCACGATGGGCAACACGAAGTCGGCGACGGGCAGGTTGGCGAGAGCGGCCTGCATGAACGCCGTCCAGATCGCGACGGTGTACCCGCCGCCGCCGTACGCAGGAGCGCCACCACCGAGCCCATCCAGCGGAATCGGGATCCCCTGCGCGTCCTCCTTGGCCATGAGCACCGCTGTCGACAACTGCGGGGTGTAGCCGACGAACCACATCGACTTGTTCTCGTTGCTGGTGCCGGTCTTGCCCGCCGCGGGACGGCCGAGTGCCTGGGCCCCCGTGGCTGTCCCACCCGCGATCACGGACTGCAGTGCCGACGTGACCGTGTCGGTCACCTCGCTCGCAACCACCTGCTCCCGCGCTGGGTCCGACGAGTACTGAAGGCCGCCGTTGGTGCCGTACACCTCCTTGACCGTGGTGACGCTCGCTCGCTGTCCTCGGGCGGCGAGCGTGGCGTAGGAGTTGGCCATCGCCATGCCGGACGGCGAGGCCGTGCCGAGCACGAACGTGAGATCGAGCGTGTCGGGGGACTGCCCGGGAGTGTCGACGGGGAGGCCGAGGCGGTACGCCGCGTCGGCCACATTGTCGACGCCCACCTGGTCTTCCACGGCGACGTACGCCGTATTGATCGACGCTGCCGTTGCCGTGCGCAGGTCCACCTCGCCGAAGGAGGTATCTGCGTAGTTACGCACGGAATACCCCTGGACCTCCGCGGGCGAATCCCCGTCCCAGAGTGAATCGAGGGAGATGCCCTGCTCGACCGCCGCCGTGAGTGCAAAGGGCTTGAAAGTGGAGCCGCCCTGCGCGAAGGCACGCGTGGCGTTGTTGATCGGGTCACTCACGTAGTCGCGTCCGCCGTACATCGCCACGACCTCGCCCGTGCCAGGACGCACCGCAACGAGTCCAATGCGCAAGCCCTCGGTGCCTTCCGTGGGCCCCACTGCCTCCACGGCCGCAACCGCCGCCGCCTGCGCGGAGGCATCGAAGGTGGTGACGATGCGCAGGCCACCGCCCTCGATCTCCTGATCGGTGTACCCGAGCGCCCTTAGGTCAGACTTCACAGCTTCGAGGAGGTAGCCGACCTGACCGCCGAGACGGTTGGTGTTGGTCGGCTTGATGATCTGCGGGAAGGAGGCCTTGTCCACCTGCTGAGGCGTGATCCAGCCCGCCAGCGCCATCGAGTCGATGACGTAGCGCCACCGAGCCTTCAGTTCCTTGCGGTTGTCGGCGTAGTAGCTCGGCGCCTTGATGAGCGATGCCAGCACCGCACCCTGCTCGTAGTTGAGCTCGGACACGGGAACACCGAAGTACGCGCGCGACGCGGCCTCGACACCGTAGGCACCACGACCGAAGTAGATCGTGTTGAGGTAGTCCTCGAGGATGTCGTCCTTGCTCACGGTGGCCTCGAGCTTGACGCTGAGGATCAGCTCGCGGGCTTTGCGAGTGAAGGACCGCTCCGATGACAGATAGGCGTTCTTGGCGTACTGCTGGGTGATGGTCGAACCGCCCTGTAGTGAGCCACCGCTCACGTTGTTCGTGACAGCCCGGCCGATACCTACCGGCGAGAATCCACCATGCTCGTAGAAGTCGCGGTCCTCCGCGGCGAGCACCGCCCGCTGCACATCGAGGGGAACGTCGGCGAGCGCCACGCTGCGTCTCGTGGAGTCACCAAGGCGCCCGATCTCGGTGGTGCCGTCGGAGTAGTAGACGACCGTCGCCTCGGTGCGCGCCACCTCGTTGGGGTCCGGGACCGGGGTGAGTACCACGGCGGCAGCGAAGGCTCCGGCCCCGAGGAGTCCGAGGAAGAGCAGGGTGAGGAAGACGCGTCGACCCCATCGACGCTTGGGGCGAGCAGCATCGGGCCTGGTCTTCGCGTGCCGACTTCCTGCCATGGCTCACCTCCTCCCGAGCGGCCTTCCATCATGCGGCCGTACGCGCCCACAACGCGGATACGGCACGCCGCTTCAGCGACGCGGTCCAGGAACAGACGGTTCCGCCGATAACGTCTGGGCAAGCGACGACACAGTGGAGGGCCCCATGGCGAAGGACACCGTCGAGCCCGGCACCCAGGCCCGGCCCTGGCTCGCGCTCGTCGCGCTGCTGCTCGGCGTTTCCCTCATCGTCCTCGAGGGCAGCATCGTCAACGTCCTCATCCCCACGATCGTCCAGGACCTCAACATCGACCGGACCTCGGTCCTGTGGGTCACCTCGATCTACTCCCTGGTCTTCGCCGCGCTGCTCATCACCTTCGGCGTGCTGTCCGACCGCATCGGGCGCAAGCGGATGTTCATGATCGGCACGGCCATCTTCATTGCCTTCAACTTCGTTGCCGGAGCGGCCACGAGCGGAGACATGCTCATCCTCGCCCGAGCCGGCGAGGCGGTCGGCGGAGCCATGATGCTGCCGACGTCCATGGCGATCATCAACGTCAACTTCCGCGGCCCGATGCGCGCCGCCGCCTTCGGCCTGTGGGGCGCCGTCTTCGGTGGCATGGCCGCCTTCGGCCCACTGCTCGGCGGCTGGCTCGCCGACGTCGCATCCTGGCGGTGGGCGTTCTACATCAACGTCCCGCTCGGCCTGATCAGCCTGGTCATGGTGTGGTTCATCATCGTCGAGTCCAAGGGCGAGGACCGACGTCGCCTGGATGTCAGCGGTGTCGTGATGTCCTCCATCGGCCTGGGTCTGGTCGTCTTCGGACTCATCGAGGGGCAGGCCCTGGGCTGGTGGACGCTCATCACGGCATGGGATCTCGGGCCGATCTCGCTGGAGCCGGGCACCTTGTCGCCCGTCCCGGTGGCTATCGCCCTGGGTGCGATCCTGCTCGTGCTCTTCGTCATCTCGCAGTCACGTCGTGCCCATGCTGGCAAGAGCGTCCTCATGGACCTGTCGCTATTCCGTATACGCCGCTACGGCTACGGCAACATCGTCGCCACGCTCGTCTCGCTCGGCGAATTCGGGGTCCTCTTCGCCCTGCCGCTCTGGCTCCAGTCGGTCCAGTCCTTCAGCCCCCTGCAGACCGGGTCCTTGCTCGCCATCCTTGGCGTCGGTGCTGTGCTCGCCGGTGGCGCGGCGCGACATGCATCGGCCGCGCTCGGATCGACGCGTGTGGTGAGACTCGGCATGGTCCTGGAGATCATCGGCATCGTCGGGGTGATCCTCATGATCAGCGTCGATCGCTCCGCGTGGTGGATGGCAATCCCGCTCTTCGTCTACGGCGTCGGCCTCGGCTTCGACAGCGCCCAGTTGACCAACGTCATCCTCACTGACGTGCCGTCGCAACGGTCCGGCGGAGCGTCGTCCGTCACGTCCACACTGCGCCAGGTCGGCTCCACGCTGGGCTCCGCCGTGCTCGGCACAGTGCTCTTCGTATCCCTCGGTCTCGCGCTCACCAACGACCTGGCCGTCAATCAGCCGCAGCTCTCCGAGGATCAGCGCACACAAATCGTGGACGAGGTCGTCAACTCCTCCGGCGAGGCGATCGTGCCGCTCGAGCAACAGCCGGGCATGGCCGACGTCGCCACTGAGGCGAAGCAGTCCTACACGCGTGCGGTCCAGATCATGGCCGGTTGCGCAGCGGGCGCCATGGTCATCGGCCTCATCGCTTCCTTCGGGCTGCCTGCCGATCGGCGACGCGAGGAGGACGAGAACTCGCCCGACCCGGTGAGGGCCTAGTCGTGCAGATCGCGCGGCTTGGCCGGGGCCTTCCGCGGTCGACCGTCACCCAGTGTGTAGCTGGTGACGAGGTGGTTCCAGTGGCACGTCGTGCACACTTCGACGACATAGACGCGGAACTCGCCGTACTCGGTGGACATGCCAGCCAGGCGAGCCGGATCGAGAGCTGAGCCGGCAATGTGCCCGAGCTGCTCGCCGTAGACGTAGGTGACATGCGTGAGCGTCTCGCGGCCATCGGTCACCCGACATACCGGGCACGGCTCATCCGTGGGCGTGCCGTGGAAGCGCGCTGCGCGCAGCAAGTAGGGATCGGCATCGCAGATGTCGAAGCCGTTGAAGGCTTGTCCGCCGTAGAGCCCCCGCAGGACCGACCGACGCTGGAGTGCGTAGTTGACCAGTCGGCGCGGAGCTGCGGGGTCGACCACCTCCTCCGGCTCTGAGCGCTCGGGACGGGGGCGGCCGCGCTCGCCGAGCACACGCGCACCGCGCGGCTGCGACGATCGGGGTTCGGCCATATCCGCACCCTAGGCGAGAGTTGCCAATGATGCGCGGGATGCCTGTGGACGGCGCCTAGACGACGTAGGGGCAGTGTCGGCAGCCGCTGTCGCAGCACGACCCCCGGTCCGCGTGCGTCTTGGCTGTCATGACGAAGAAGCCCGAGACGGGATCGATGTAGCCGCCCTGGCCCGCGTCCATCGCCGCAGCATGGGCGGCAAGGATCTCGTCATACGCCGGATGGGTCGCCGGCAGGCGCGAGGGGTGCGGCTGCGTGAGCGGGCGATCGGCGATCGGCGTGGACACCCCATGACTGTAGGTCGGGTCGTGCGGCGGGGCGACTCCGCAGGCATTCCGCCCGTTATCGACGCTCAGAGTGCTGTTAACGTCGATAACGGGCGGAAATCATGCGTGTCCTGGGAGAATCACCCGGTCCGGATCGACACGCGCCCCGTCACCTGAGGGAGTCACCATGGTCTTCGCCCCGCTCGTCGAGATGAACGACGGCCGCTCCATCCCCGTCATTGGATTCGGCGTGTGGCAGGTGCCCGATGACGTCGTGGTGGACGCCACACTCAAGGCGCTCGAGGTCGGCTATCGCCACATCGATACGGCGTACCTCTACCACAACGAGCGCGGGGTGGGGGAGGCCTTGCGTCGTAGTGGCCTCGACCGCGACGACGTCTTCGTGACGACGAAGGTGTGGAACACCGACCACGGCTACGACGAGACCCTGCGCGCCTTCGACAAGAGCACCGGGCTCCTCGGCATCGATGAGGTGGACCTCTACCTCATCCACTGGCCGACGCCCGCGCGCGACATCTATCTCGACTCCTGGCGCGCACTCATCCGGCTGCGCGAGGAGGGTCGCGCGCGCTCCATCGGCGTCTCCAACTTCCACGAGGCTCACCTGCGCAAGATCATCGACGAGACCGGCGTGATCCCGGCCATGAATCAGATCGAGCTCCACCCGTGGCTGCCACAGGCCCACATGCGCGACATCGATGCCCGCCTGGGCATCAAGACCGAGGCGTGGAGCCCGCTCGGCTCGGGCCGGCTCATCGATGACCCGGTCATCGGAGAGGTTGCCGCCAAGCACGGCAAGTCACCTGCCCAGGTGATGGTGCGCTGGAGTATCCAACTGGGCAACATCGTGCTGCCCAAGTCCGTGACGCCGGAGCGCATCGAGCAGAACATCGACGTCTTCGACTTCGAGCTCGACGACGCCGACATGGCGGCGATCGCCACCCTTGATTCGGGGAGACGCACCGGCCCGAACCCCGACGACTTCAACGAGGCGTAGGACGAGCCAGAGCTCAGCCCCGGGCTCACGTCGACCCACGGCCCGTGCTCAGCCGCCTGGCGTGCGGCCCTATTCGGTCAGGAGAGGCAGAACTCGTTGCCCTCGGGATCTGCCATTGTCACCGCGTAGTAGTCCGCTCCTGCCGGGGCGAGCGTTGCCACGCGCCGAGCGCCGAGGTCGATCAGGCGAGCGACCTCCGCATCGACGACCTCTCGCCGACGGCTGAGATCCGCGGTCCGGCCATCGGTCACATCGATGTCGATATGGACGCGGTTCTTGTGCGTCTTCGCCTCGGGAACGACCTGGAACCAGATGCGCGGCCGCACTCCGGAGGGATCCACGATCGAATCGCACGTGCTGTGATTGACACCCTCGAGCTCAGTCTCAGGAATACCGATCGCACGCCAGTACGCGAGCCAGGATGCGTGATCCGCAGGTGGAGCCTCCGGGATGTACCCGAGGACCTCGCACCAGAAGGGGACGAGGAGCCCGGGGTTGCGGCAGTCGATCGTGATCGACAAGCGCGGTGCTGCCATAGCTGGAGGCTAGCGAGGTCACGGGTGCATGCGGCTAGCCTGAGCCGGTGGCGGCCCTGACCAATCTGCGCGCCGTCATCGTCGTTCGCGACTTCCGGCGACTCTTCGGGGTCCGGCTCGCCGGACAGTTCGGTGATGGATTGCTGCAGGCCGCCCTCGCCACCTTCGTGCTCTTCTCCCCCGAGCGGCAGCCGACGGCAGCGTCGGTCGCCGGTGCCTTCGCCGTGCTCTTCCTGCCGTACTCCCTTGTCGGGCCCTTCGCGGGTGTCTTCCTCGACGAGTGGCGCAGGCGCCAGGTGCTCGTCTACGCCAACCTGCTGCGCGGGCTCCTCGTCGTCGGAGTGGCCGCCCTCGTCGGGATCCGGCACGACGGTCTCGATCTGGCCGTCAGTGTGCTCCTCGTCCTCGGCGTCGCCCGATTCTTCCTGGCCGGCGTGGCGGCGTCGCTGCCGCACGTCGTCGACGGCCCGCTCCTCGTCACCGCCAACGCGCTCACGCCGACCGCGGGCACGATCGCGGCCGCGATCGGCGGACTCGTCGGCGTGGGTATCCGAGCCGTGTCGGGAGGAGGTGACACGGGGAGCATCGTGGTGCTCGCCTGCGCGATCGCGTCGTACATCGTCTCCGCCGCCATCGCCGCGACGTTGCCCAAGGATCGCCTCGGGCCGGATGAGGACACCGTGCGCAACTCGCTACTCGGTGTGATTCAGGGCTTCGGCGATGGCTTCCGGCAATTGGTCCAGCACCCGCTCGCGGGACGAGCGGTGGTCGTCGTCATCGTGCAGCGCATCGCGTTCGGCGCGCTGACGGTGCTCGGGCTTCTCCTCATCCGCAACACCTTCAATCCTGCCGCCGACGCCGACGCTGCTCTCGGCCAGTTTGCGCTCGTTACCGGAGCGGCGGCCGTCGGCGCGCTCCTGGGAGCGATCGCCACCCCCGGTCGCGTACGTCGGATGGGCTACGTGCGGTGGACCGTCATCGCCGTGGGCCAGGCCGCACCGGTGGTGACGGTCGGCGTACTCGGCGGGATGTTCCTCCCGGCGCTGTGGCCACTCCTCATCGCGGCCCTGTCACTTGGTTTCGCCAACCAGGCGGCCAAGGTCGCAAGCGACACGCTCATCCAGCGCGAGATCGACGACGACTACCTCGGGCGCGTCTTCTCGCTCTTCGACGTCGCCGTCAACGTCGCCCTCGTCGCAGGAATCGTGGCGGTGGCGTTCACGAGCCCCGAGTCGGGCATAGCGCCTATCGCGGTGCTCATCGTCGGAGCGCTCATCGCCGTGAATGCCGCGTGGTACCGCGGTAGGGGAGCCAAAGCACACGGCTGACCGGGCGTGGACGGCTAGGCTGCGCCCGTGACCGAGACGAGTGAGCAGCCCGCGTCCACCCAGCGTCGTATCGGAGCTCGGTCGATCGCCGCTCTCATCGCGCTCATCCTGGGGCTGGGATTGCTGCCCATCGGCACGGTCACCTACTGGGGCAATCGCACAGTGACGGACTCCGAGCGCTACATCGAGACGATGGGTCCCCTCGCCTACAGCGAGCAGATCCAAGACTCCCTGTCGGTCTTCATCACCGACAAGATCGAGGAGCAGGTCGATCCGGAGGCACTCGTCAATCAGGTCTTCGCCGGCCTCATCGAGCAATATCCGTCGCTCAAGGCGCTCGTCCCGATCGTCGCGGGCGCTATCGACTCGCTCATCGCCCAGGTCGTCGACAAACTGGTGCGATCCGAGCAATTCCAGGAACTGTGGAACCTCGCCAACATCGCCGCGCAGAAGAGCATCATGGCGATCCTCGAAGGCAACGACTCCGGACCCGTCACACTCGAGGGCGACGAAGTCGTCCTCGACACGGGCGCTCTCATCGACCAGGTGAAGCAGGGCTTGGTTGACCGTGGATTCGCTGCCGCCGCCAACATCAACGTTCCGCAGGCCGACCGCCAGATCGTCCTGCTCGAGGCCCCACAGCTCGCCCAGATCCGCACGATCTACTCGTTCACCTCGCCTGTGGCGGCCTCGCTGATCTGGGTTGCTGTCCTCCTCCTCGTCGCGGCTGTCTTCCTCGCCCGTCGCAGGCCGCGGATGGCCGCTTGGGCAGGCGGCGGTGCGGCAGTGGGCGGCGCGATCCTGGTCATCGGGCTCGGCATCGGCGAGTCGGTCTTCGTCAACACCCTCGAGGGCACTCCCTTCGCGCAGGCCTCGCAGACCTTCTACGACCAGTTGTTGAAGTTCCTCTACAACGGCTCCTACGTGCTCGTCGTCCTCGGCATCATCGTCATGGCGGTCGCCCTGTACCTGTGCGGAGCACGCTGGGCGGTCGAACTACGAGCCGGCGTCAACAACCTCGCATCCGATGTCGCCGGCACGATCCCCCCAGGACCGATCACGTCATCAGGAGTTGCTGTCGCCAAGTACGCGCGCTGGCTGCGCATCGCTGTCGCTGCACTCTTCGTCCTGATCGTGCTCATCGGCAACGACCTGTCCGTGGCCCGCACCATCTGGGCAGCAGTGATCTGCCTGATCCTGCTGGCCGTCATCCAGGTCTGGGCCGCGGCGGGTCAGCGCGAACAATCCGAGCAGGTCAGCGCCTAGTCACCGGAGCGCTCGGCCCACCAGTCACGGAGTTCGCGCTCGGCCTCCTCCGGGCTCATCGGTCCGCGATCAAGCCGAAGTTCGAGTAGGTGCGAGTACGCCGCTCCGACATCCCTGCCCGGACCGATCCCGAGGATCTCCATGATCTGGTTGCCGTCGAGGTCCGGTCGAATCGCCGCCAGCTCCTCTTGCTCCCCTAGCACGGCAATGCGCTCCTCAAGACTGTCGTACGCGCGCTGCAGTGCCTCCGCACGTTTGCGGTTGCGTGTAGTCGAGTCCGCGCGCGTCAACTTGTGCAGGCGCACGAGTTGCTCCCCGGCATCTCGGACGTAGCGCCGCACGGCTGAATCGGTCCACTCGCCTGTGCCGTAGCCGTGGAATCTCAGGTGCAGCTCGGTGAGCTTCGCGACCTCGTCGACGACGTCGTTCGGGTATCGAAGTGCCGTGAGCCGCTTGCGGACCATGCGGGCCCCGACCACTTCATGGTGGTGAAACGAGACACCGCCGTCGTTCTCGAACCGACGCGTCTTCGGCTTGCCGATGTCATGGAGCAGCGCCGCCAGCCTGAGGACGAGATCGGGTTCCGAGGCGGGCTGATGCGACGTCTCGAGGTCGATCGCCTGCTCCATGACCGTGAGGGAGTGCTCGTAGACATCCTTGTGCCGATGATGCTCGTCGATCTCGAGCTGCAGCCCCGGCAACTCAGGCAGGACATACGCCGCCAGACCCGTCTCAACCAGGACGGCCAGCCCGAGTCGCGGGCGCGCCCCGAGGAGAAGCTTGCTCAACTCGTCCCTGATCCGCTCGGCTGACACGATCTCCAACCGCGAGGCCATCGATCGCATGGCCGCCAGCGACTCGTCGGCGATGGTGAAGCCCAACTGCGAGACGAACCTGGCGGCCCGCAGCATGCGCAGCGGATCGTCGCCGAAGGACTCCTCTGGCGCGATGGGTGTGCGCAGCACGCCCTGGGCGAGATCGTGCATCCCGTCATGCAGGTCGACGAACTCCAGAGAGGGCAGGCGCACCGCCATCGCGTTGACCGTGAAGTCGCGCCGTTCGAGATCTCCGGAGAGCGTGTCGCCGAAGTTCACCTCAGGCTTGCGCGACTGCGGGTCGTAGGACTCGCGGCGGTACGTCGTGATCTCCAGATGCATATCTCCCTTGCGGGCGCCCACGGTGCCAAAGCGCATGCCCACATCCCAGACATGGTCTGCCCATCCGGTCACGAGTTCCTCGATGCGCTCGGGCCGCGCGTCCGTGGTGAGGTCCAGGTCGTTCATGAAGCCCGAGCGGCCGAGCATGATGTCCCGGACCGGACCCCCCACGAGGGCCAGTTCATGACCCGCGTCGGCGAATCTGGTCGCCAGCGGGGCCAGCCCATCGGCCACCCCGAGGAGGGTGGCGGCAGGGGAGCCAGCCCCCGGGGTCGCCGTCGCCATGGGGCGAGCCTAGGCCGCGCGCCCCCTCCGGCGGCCTCCCGCTGCGCAGTTATCCTCGGGACATGGCTGACTCCGGAGCATCGAAGCGCTCCAGTGGAGGCGGCAAGCCCACCGGGCCGAACCCGTCGCGGGCCCGAAAGACCCCCACCAAGCCAGCGGCAAAGCGCTCTCCGCGGATGCCCAAGGTCGAGGAAACCTCGGCCGGCGGACTAGTGGTGGACCGCAGAGGCGACCACCTGCGCGCAGCCCTCATCGCTCGCCACGATCGCCGGGGTCGCCTCGTGTGGTCGCTGCCCAAGGGGCACCTGGAGGAGGGTGAGACCCCTGAGGATGCCGCCGTGCGCGAGGTAGAGGAGGAGACCGGCATCCGCGGACGGGTGCTCGCGCCGCTCGGTGTCATCGACTTCTGGTTCATCGCCGAGAACCGTCGCATTCACAAGACGGTGCACCACTACCTCATGGAGGCGTCCGGCGGAGAGCTCTCCGATGAAGACGCTGAAGTCGTCGAGGTGGCGTGGTTCCCTCTCCGCGATCTGCGCGAACGACTCGCCTACGCCGACGAGCGCAGACTGCTCGACCGCGTCTCCGAACTCCTCGCGGACACCGGGTGACCCTCGGTCGCACCCGAACCCTCGCGCGCACTCTGGCCTGCGGGGTTGCCTGCTGCCTGGCCCTGATCCTCATCCCCTCCCCTGCGGGTGCCGAAGACACCACCGGCCCTGTGCAGACCACCATCACGGGACTCGCGCCCGTCGCCCTCGGCGCCGAGTCCTCCCTCTCCCTTACCGGGGCGGTCGCCAATACAGGACTCGACGCCCTCGGCTCCGTGGCCGTGCGCCTGGCCGTGTCGAGCGGCCCGATTGCCAGCCGCAGGGACCTGCGCATCGCGGCGACATCGGACAGCGCCTACACGACGCAGCCGATCTACACCTCCGCCTCGCCCGTCATCGACGTGCTGTCACCCGGGGCGATCGTCAACTACCGGCTCGTCGTCGATGCCGACGAACTCCCGCTGAACGAGCCCGGCGTCTACGTGATGGCTGTGGACACCATCGGCTATGGGCCGAATGGGTACGCCGTGCTCGACACGGAGCGCATCCTCGTCCCGTACATGCCGGACGAGGTGACACCCGTCAACATCACGTGGCTGTGGCCACTGGCCACCACGCCGAGCCAGGCACCCGACGATGTGCTCCTCGGCGAAGCCATCCCTCGCGACCTCGCTCCACGCGGGCGCCTCAACGACCTCCTCACCGCCGGTGAGTCCTCGCGGTCGATCACCTGGGTCGTCGATCCGCAGTTGCTCGAGGTAGCCGCTGACATGTCCGACGGCTACCTCGTCGACCGTGCCGGCAAGGTCCGCGCGGGCACGCGCGCGCAAGCCGCAGCGGACTGGCTCGTTCGGGCACGCGAACTGCTCGGCCCGGCCCGGCCGAAGGATCCGGAGCAGCGGACCCGACCGATGTGGGCGATGCCCTACGCCGATCCCGACGCGAATGCGCTGGAGAGCGCCAGTCTCACGACCGACCTCGTGCGGGCCACCACATCCGCTCCTCTCCTCATCGAGTCCGAGCTCCGGCGGGCGCCGGGCGGGACGCTTGCCTGGGCGGCCAACTCCCGCCCGACACAGTCGGCCCTCGACGTCCTCGCCTCCGCGGGAGTGCGGGCGGTCGTCGTGCGCGATCGAGCCGCCCCTGTCGTCATCGACCGCGGCTACACCCCTTCCGGCATTGTCGACGTCGAAGCCTCGGGCGGTCGCGTCCGCGCGCTCGTCATCGATCCGGGGCTGCTCAAGGCCCTCGAGATGCCGCAGTCCGGTCAGGCGTCGGTGCTTGCCGCACGCCAGAGATTCATGGCTGAACTCGCGTACGTCGCCCTCGAGCCCGCCGTGGGTGCCCGATATCTCATTGCGGCCGCGCCCAGCCCTCGCTGGGATACGAGCCCCCGCTTGCTGCGAGCCCTCATCGCATCGATCCAGAGCACCGAATGGGCCAAGATCGTCCCCGTGGACGACGTGCTCGCTCTGCCGACCCCGGACACAGGCCGGTCCTATCGACCGAAGCCCGGCGGCGGACGGGCGTTCGACAGCGACTATCTCGCCCGCCTCGAGAGCATCCGCGCCGGGATCGAGTCGCTGCGGACAGTTCTCACCGACCCGCTTCCCGTCACCGGTCCCATCACCTCGGCATTGCTGCGTGCGGAGTCAAGTGCCTGGCGGAGTCGTCCACGTGAGGGCAAGCGCATGCTCAACTCCATCGATGTCTCCCTCGCCGCCACCGCGAGCATGGTGCGCGTCGTTCCTCGCGAGAACGTCGTCCTCAGCGGTGACAGTGGCAGCGTGCCCGTCACCGTGACCAATGACCTCGATCAGCCCGTGCGAGTGGGTCTTGTCCTCACGGCCGGCAACTCGGCTCGCTTGGCGGCCGAGCCTGTCGCCGCGGTCGAGATCGCGCCGGGCAAGCGAGCGAGCCTCGAGGTCCCAGTGCGCATCATCGGCGGCGATCCCCTCGACGTCGCTGTCCAACTGACCGATCCCGCGGGAGGTCCTTTCGGCGAACCGGTCGCGCTCGAACTACGCACGACGGCGTACTCCCGGGCGGCACTCTGGGTGGCGATCGCCGCGGCGTCACTCCTCGTCCTCCTGGTCATCTTCGACATCGTGCGACGGTCCCGAGGACGACGTCGCTCAAAGGCCACCGCATGAGCGACAGGGCGCGGGGCGCGGGCGACGGTGACACCCCCGTCGCCGATCCCCGACTCGTCGTCGCCCCCGAGGGTCCCATCGAAGCGGCAGTCGCGCCGTCGGTCGAGCCGGTGCGGCTGGAGTCGGAGGCTGACGTAGAGAGCACGGCGCGGGCGGACACGCGGTCCCTCATTGGCTCCAGCGCCGTGATGGCGACCGGCACCGTCATCTCCCGCGTGACCGGCGTTGCTCGCGATGTCGCACTCACAGCCGCGCTCGGGTTCTACCTGGTCTCGGATGCCTACTCACTCGGCAACACGATGCCCAATGTCCTATACATCCTCATCATCGGCGGCGCCCTCAACGCGGTGTTCATCCCGCAGTTGGTGCGCCGCATGAAGGACGACGCAGACGGGGGCCAGGCCTATGCAGACCGGCTCATCACCCTGGCAGGGATCGTCCTGCTCATCTTCTCCGTTGCCGCGGTCCTGCTCGCACCCATCCTCGTCGACCTCTACGCGACGTCCGCCTACGACGACTCCCAGCGTGAACTGGCAACGGCATTCGCGAGGCTGTGCCTGCCGCAGATCTTCTTCTACGGCATCTACGCGCTGCTCAGCCAGGTGCTCAACGCACGCGGCCGTTTCGGTGCGCCGATGTTCGCTCCCATCCTCAACAACATCGTGGCGATCGCCACCTTCATCCTCTTCATCGTCATCGCCGGCACGTCGGCAGCCGCTGATGGCGTTCTCACGCCTGATCAGGTGGCCATCCTCGGCATCGGCACGACGCTGGGCGTCGCCCTGCAGGCGATCATCCTCATCCCTGTGCTGGTGCGAGCCGGCTATCGCTGGCGTCCCAGGTTCGACTGGCGTGGTTCGGGGCTCGGCAAGGCCGGACACCTCGCCGTGTGGACCCTGCTGCTGGTACTCGTCAACCAGGCGGGATACGTCGTCATCACCCGACTCGCCACCCTTGCCAACGTCAATGCCGCCGCGGCTGGGACCACACCAGCTGGACTCACGACGTACCAGAAGGCACACCTGATCTTCATGCTGCCGCACAGCGTGATCACCGTGTCGATCGTGACCGCGCTGCTGCCAGCGCTCAGTCGCGTCGCACATTCGGGTCGATTGCAGCAGGTCGGTGCCGACGTCTCGGGCGCCATGCGGCTCGTCGCCGCGCTGATCATTCCCATCGGCGCCGTGCTCATGGTCGTGAGCCCGGGTATTGCCGTACTGCTCTTCGGATACGGCGCAGCGACACCCGATCAGGCACAACTCGCCGGCCTCATCACCAGTGTCTTCATGCTGGGCCTGCTGCCCTTCACACTCTTCTACGTCCTCTTCCGTGGCTTCTACGCCGTCGAGGACACTCGTACGCCGTTCCTGGCCAGCGTGCTCATGAACGTCGTCGCGCTCGGTGTGGCCATCCCGCTCTTCTACACGGTGACTGGAGGCGCACAGGTCGCCTCGCTTGCCTTCGGCTACGTCTGCGGCTTCTGGGTGACGTTCATCGCATCCTGGATCCTCCTGGCGAGAAGGCTTGGCGGCCTGGAGTCCTGGGCGACCATCCGCTCGCTCCTGCGGATGCTCATTGCCGGCTTCATCGCGTTCTGTGTGATGTTCGGGGTTGATGCGGCCCTCACGACGTACGTCACGGGTAGCGATCCTGCGGACACCCTGGGTGTGGTCATCGATGTCGTCGTCCTGGCCGCAGTAGGCGGGGGTGTCTACCTCGCCGCCGCGTGGGCAATGCGTATCCATGAGGTCGGTGACGTTGTCCAGTTGGTCACTCGCAGGATTCGGCGGCGCTCATCCGGCAAAGGGACGGGCGACGCCCGTACCCTCGAGGGGTGAGCGACAGGCGGATCGGCCGCTACATCCTCGACGTGCTGGTCTCTCAGACCGGCGCGGTCGAACTGTGGCAGGGGTTCGACCCCACACTCGAGCGGCCCGTCTCCGTCAGGCTCGTGCCCGCGGACGATCCACGAGCAGCCGCGGCCGAGGCAGCGGCGCGCGGCGCCGCCACCGTGGACGACCGCCGCATCATCGCCGTACTCGACATCCTCACGGGCGAGCAGATCGTCGACGGGCAGTCCGGTGGAGCACTCGGGGGCGCGTACTACCTCGCGATCGTGAGCGAGTGGGTTGATGGGCGGACACTCACCGACATCTACGAGGAGCGCGAGGGCGAGCCGATCGAGATCGACGAGGTCATCCCCGTCATGCGCCAGGTCGCCATCGCCTTGCAGCACAGTCACGAATTCGACGTGCACCACCGACGCCTGCGTCCCGGCTCGCTCCTCATCTCAGAGACCGCCGACTTCGACGATCCCTTCACGCTCCTCGGCGATACCAACGTCGTGCGCATCCGTGGACTCGCCGTCGATGCGTCACTGTGGCCCGAGGGCGGCCCGGGGCGCGACGACATCGTCGGTGTCGGATCGCTGCTCTACGCCATGCTCACCGGTCGATGGCCACTCGGCCTCGTCGACGGAATGTCACCTGCCCCTCGGGTCGGCGACCGCCTGCTGCCACCATCACAGGTCGTCGCCGACGTACCCCCGACGATCGACGACATCTGCATGCGGGCCATCGGTCCGGAGGCCGCCGGCGACCCCCGCATCCAGCCCTACCCCACGGTCTCCGCCGTGGTGAGCGCGCTCGGCGCCTGGGAGCAGCGACCAGGTCGCCGCACTCTCAGCCTGGCAGCGCGCGAGTCGACCGGGTCGCGCGGATCCCACCGCGCGCTGCGCATGGCGGGACGCGCGCTCCTGGCGACCGCTGCCTTCGTGGCAGTTGGCGTCGTCGGGTTCGCGGGTCTGCGACTCGCCCAGAGCTCCGAGTCCCCGTGGGGCATCAGCGCTGCGGGTGCGCCCACGGAGGTACTCACCGAGGTGGATGAGTTCTCCTCGACCGGCACGGTGGGCGGCATCCCCGGGGAGATCGTCCCCGTCAATGCCACGGACTTCGATCCGCAGGGCGACGGGGAGGAGATGGCCGATCTGGTGCCCAATGCGATCGACCAGCGCTCCGACACGGCGTGGACCACGGACACCTACTACTCGTCAGACCTCGGGGGCAAGCCGGGCACGGGCCTGGTCCTGGATCTCGGGGAGTCCACTCCGGTGAGCGCCGTGCGCCTCGAACTCGTCGGCTCCGGATCGTCCGTCGAGGTGCTGGTGGCGTCCAAGCCCTACCGCAAGACACGCAAGTGGACCCGCCTGGCAGGCGCGGAGGGGATCGGCACGGCCATCGACCTGCGCGCCCCTCGCCCCGTCGTGGGACGCTACGTCCTCATCTGGTTCACGCAGCTCCCTCTCGTCGATGGCGTGTACGCCGGTGGCTTGCGTGACGTCATCGTCTTCCGTTGAGGCCCCACACTAGGCTCAGGCCGTGAGCGAGCAGACCGACGCCGAACTGCTCGCCGCGCATTGCGCAGGCGATCCGGACGCCTTCACCGAGATCGTCCGACGCCACCGCGATCGGCTCTGGGCCGTCGCCCTGCGCACGACGGGCAACCCCGAGGAGGCGAGCGACGCCCTCCAGGACGCCCTCATCTCTGCCTATCGGCGTGCCGACTCCTTCCGTGGCGACTCCGCCGTGACGACGTGGCTGCACCGCATCGTGGTCAATGCCTCACTTGACCGCCTGCGCCGACGCTCGGTACGGGCGTGGGTGCCGCTGCCCGAGGAAGGCGAGGGCCCGGCCCTGGTGGACACCTCCCGGCTCGCGGACCCACGGGCCGCTGCTGAGAGCAGCGAGACGGTCGCGGAGGTCCGAGCAGCGCTCGACATGCTGCCCCCCGACCAGCGGGCAGCCATCGTCCTGGTGGACCTCGAGGGATGGTCCGTCGAGGAGGCTGCCCGGGCCTTGGACTGTCCCGTGGGGACGGTCAAGAGCCGGTGCTTCCGAGGCCGGGCCAAACTGGCCGAGCGCCTCGCTCATCTGCGGAACCAGGATGGTCCAGGTCCCGTCGTACCCCCGGATAACGACGAGATCACGACGACGCGACCCAATCAGACAGGAGGTACACCGTGAGCGACGACATCTCCGGCGACCTCCCGCCCATCGATCCCGAGCTCGCAGCCTGGCTGGCCAGCGACACGCCGCCACCCATGCCCCCGGAGGTCTGGGCCGATATCGAGGCTCGGCTGGCGGCCGAGCCAGCCCTGCAGTCAGGTTCCCATGTCGTCTCCCTCACGGGTGCACGCCAGGCACGGCGCGGCCGACGAGTGCTTCCCGTGCTGGCCGGGGCTGCGGGACTGGCCCTCGTGGGAGCGGTCGTCCTGCCGTCGTTGCGATCCGCCGATCCCGCCCCAGTCGCCGATGGCGCCGTCCCGTCGCAGACCGTCGTTGCCGCTCCCGCACCGGACAACGCGGGCTCAGCCATGGCCTCGGCGTCGACGGAACCGCTGCCTGCCCAGACACCCGAGGGTGCAGCAGCCACTGTCCCGAAGCCTGCGGTCCCGCGAGCCATGGTGGCCACCGGCACCGACTACACCGCCGACGCGCTACCCGCGCAGGTCGTGACACTGCTCGCCGACGCAGGGATGTCGGACGGGATCGGCGTCGCGAGCGCGATGACGGCTTCTCCTTCCCCCACCGTGATGCCCGGCGTCGGCCTGGCGGCAAGTCCTGAGTCGCTCGCGGACTGCATGCTTCGTCTAGGCCTTCCGCCTGGGTCTGTCCCGCTCGTCCTGGACACGGCGACCATCGAGGGGCGCGAGGGGAGCGTGATCGTCACCGCTGGGCAACTCGACACGGCGGGCACGCCGGTGAGCCTGCACGTCGTGGCGGTCGGCCAGGAGTGCTCAGATGACGACGTCCTCACCGCCCGACACTGGGACCTCCCGCTCCGCTAACGCCTGGGAATACCCCTAGGGGTATATTGGTTGACTCCGCCTAGTCGGCCTCGAGGCCGGCGCGGCAGGATGGCTGTCGTTATCGACCCAGGGGAGTGCACCGTGTCCGACGTCCGCGACGTCATCATCATCGGCTCCGGCCCGACCGGCTACACCGCCGCGATCTACACCGCGCGTGCACAACTCACCCCGCTCGTTTTCGAAGGCGCGGTCACCGCGGGCGGCGCACTCATGAACACCACCGAGGTCGAGAACTTCCCCGGCTTCCGCGACGGCATCATGGGCCCCGCTCTCATGGAGGAGATGCGAGCACAGGCAGTGCGCTTCGGTGCCGAGATGATCACCGACGACGTCGTCGACGTCCAACTCGACGGCGACATCAAAACCGTGCGTGACGGCAGCGGCCGCGAGTACCAGGCCCGCGCGGTGATCCTGGCGATGGGTTCGGGCTATCGCGAACTTGACCTGCCCAACGAGAAGCGCCTTTCCGGTCACGGAGTGTCCTGGTGCGCTACGTGCGACGGATTCTTCTTCCGGGACCAGGACATTGCCGTCGTCGGGGGTGGTGACTCAGCGCTCGAGGAGGCGACCTTCCTCACTCGCTTCGCTAAGTCAGTCACCTTGATTCACCGCCGTGACTCGCTGCGCGCGAGCAAGATCATGCAGGAGCGCGCCTTCAACGATCCGAAGATCCAGTTCGCGTGGAACTCCGAGGTCGTCGATGTCCTCGGTGACGCCAAGGTCAGCGGTGTCGTACTCAAGGACACGGTCACCGGCGAGACGCGTGAACTTCCTGTTACGGGGCTTTTCATCGCCATCGGGCACGATCCGCGCTCCGAGCTCGTCAAAGGCAAGATCGCGCTCGATGACAACGGATACGTCCTCGTGGAGGCGCCAAGCACCCGCACCAACGTGTCCGGGGTCTTCGCCGCGGGCGATCTCGTCGACCACACCTACCGCCAGGCCATCACGGCGGCGGGCACCGGCTGCTCGGCCGCTCTCGACGCCGAGCGCTACCTCGCTGCCCACGAATAGCTGGACCCACCCTTAGGCTGGGACCGCCCCGGAAGGAGAACCATGGCTACCAAGACCGTCACCGACGCATCCTTCGATGCCGACGTACTCAAGAGTGACATCCCCGTCATCGTCGACTTCTGGGCCGAATGGTGTGGCCCGTGCCGCATGGTCGCGCCCATCCTCGAGGAGATCTCGGCGGAGTACGACGGCAAGATCGTCATCGCCAAGCTCAACGTTGACGAGAATCCCAAGACTGCCGCGTCCTATGGCATCACGTCGATCCCCACCATGAATGTCTACTCGGATGGCGACGTCGTCAAGACCATCATCGGCGCGAAGCCTAAGGCGGCTCTGCTCTCCGACCTGCAGCCCTTCCTGCAGTAGGGAATTCACGTGGCCGTCCTCCGACGCGGGGACACCGGCGTCGCGGTGGCCGACATCCGTGCGCGCCTGGTGCGACTGCGCCTGCTCGACCCCGACTCCGAGGCATCACTCGATGACGCGGAATACGACGATGCCGTCGAGCAGTCCATTCGTGCGTTCCAGCAGCAGCGTGGGATTGCCGTCGACGGCATCTGCGGGCCACAGACGCTGCGCCACCTCGAGGAGGCGCGCTGGACGCTCGGGGATCGGGTGCTCGCCTACACCCCGGGGCATCTCATCCGCGGCGACGACGTGTTGGATCTCCAGCGCCGACTCACGCGCATGGGCTTCGACTGCGGGCGCCCTGACGGGATCTTCGGACCGCTGACGGACTCGGCCCTTCGAGACTTCCAGCGCAATGTCGGCATGGAGTCCGACGGCACATGCGGATTGACGACGTACTGGGCTCTCGAGCGACTCACTCGCACGGTCGGTGACGGAGATGCCGTGGCGATCCGTGAGCGCGAGGCCATGGACGCTTTGCGCTCCGGCGTCGCCGGCAAGGTCATTGCCCTCGATCCGGGCGGCGCTGACGCCGACCAGCGATTCGCTCTTGCCGAGGCGGCCATCGTGGCCGATGTGTGCGCACGGATCGAGGGTCGCTTGGCCGCTCTGGGCACTCAGGTGATCTACACGCGTACGCCGACTCCCGAACTCGTCAATGAGGCGGAGCGTGCTTCGCACGCCAATGCGGCAAGCGCGGACCTCCTGCTGTCGTTGCACGTCGAACGTGTGGAACTGCCGGGAGCCAATGGCTTCGCGACGTTCTACTTCGGAGCGCCACTCGGGGGCTCGCACTCAGCCGGTGCCCGCATTGCCGCGGAGCAGATCCAGGAGCAGGTCTGCATGCGCACCGATCTCACCGACTGTCGCAGTCACGCGCGCACCTGGGACCTGTTGCGCCTCACGACGATGCCGGCCGTGTGGGTCGAGATGGGCTATCTCTCGCACCCGGGTGATGCCGCTCGCCTGAGCGATCCGCGGTTCCGTGACACCTTGAGTGAAGCCATCGCTAGCGCGGTCACCACGTTCTTTGCCCCGGCTCCCTAGACGCAATGTCACACAGGGTTCGCGAGTCCCTCGACAACCTGAACGCCCGGGTACTGTGCGATCGCCTCACCAGGCAGCACGATCTTGGATCGGCGCATGCCGCTGCCGATGACAATCGCGGGCTGCTCGATCACGCGCGAGTCCGCGAAGATCGGCCAGTCGTAGGGCAGCCCGATCGGCGTAATCCCGCCGTACTCCATGTCCGTCATCGTGACCGCGTCATCCATCGACGCGAACGAGATCTTGCGGACGTCGAGGAGTCGGCGGGCAGTGCTGTTGACATCGGCTCTCGTCGTCGCGAGCACCAGGCAGGCTGCCATACGCACCTGGCCCTCGCGCTTGCCGGCAAGGACAACGCAGTTGGCCGAAGCATCCAGCGGCACGGTATACGCCTCGCAGAAGGCGGCAGTGTCAGCGAGCTCGGGGTCGATGGGAGCAACACCCACCTGCGGCGACAGGGTCCACGTGGCCAGTGCCGCGGCGGTAGGACGCGCGAGAAGGTCGGGCCTATCCACAGCGGGGGTGACATCGAGGGTCCCCAGGGGCATCATGTGCCGATGACACCACACCGGGGGACGCGGTGAGACACCCAGCGCGCGTAACCGATACCCCTGGGGGTATACTCGTCGGACCCGAGAGAAGGAGTACGACCCATGTGCAGCCCAGCCCCCTGCCATTCCTGCGGCAAGGTCACCTGGTCCGGTTGCGGAGAGCATGTCGATCAGGTGATGGCTCACATCCCCGAGCCGCAGCGCTGCACCTGCCGCTGAACCTCACCGGGCTGACCCGGAGGGGCGATGCCCGCCCGCTCCGCTGACGGCGCCCTGCGCGGTGAGCGCATGGCCACCATCCTCGTCCGCCTGCGCGAGCACGGCGAGGTCCACGCGACCGACCTGGCCGCGGAGTTTGGTGTCTCGCAGGCGACCCTGCGTCGCGATCTCGCCATCCTCGAGGAACAGGGCCTGTGTGTACGCCGCTACGGCGGCGCCGTGCCGACCGAGTCGAGCACCGAACTCCCCGTCGCCTACCGCGATCGCCGATCCAAGAAGGAGAAGGCTGCTGTCGCGGCCGCGGCCGCGAGGCTCCTCCCGGCAGGGCCACAGACCGTCGGCTTCACCGGCGGCACGACGACCAGCGAGATCGCGCGCGTGCTCTCATCCCGCCTCGACCTCGTCGTCGTCACCAATGCGCTCAATATCGCCAGCGAAATGGCTGCCAAGCCGCGGATCCGCGTCGTCGTCTCCGGGGGCGTCGCACGCTCGCAGAGCACCGAACTCGTCGGCCCGTGGGCAGAGTCGGCGCTCGCTCAAGCCAGCATCGGCACGGCGTACATCGGAGTCGATGGAATCGACCTCACCGCCGGGCTCACCACCCACGACCCGGTCGAGGCCCGCACCAACGCCGTGCTTCTCGAACGCGCCGAGCGCGTCATCGTGGTCGCGGACTCGAGCAAGGTGGGTCGCGTGCTGCCCGGACACATATCGACCATCGGCGCGATGCACGTCCTGGTGACCGACGACGGCATCACCACAGAGTTCATGACCGCGCTCGAGGAGCATGGCGTGGAGGTCGTGATCGCCTAGGAGGCGACGGAGCAGCTGACCTG
>Ga0129333_10001161_pt1 | contig 23533 bp, 41 predicted proteins | sample CPB6_08_DNA_FD_94474 | JGI IMG/M metagenome (GOLD analysis project Ga0129333, IMG submission 94474) | Freshwater to marine salinity gradient microbial communities from Chesapeake Bay, USA - CPBay_Sum_0.6_0.8_DNA | ecosystem: Environmental > Aquatic > Marine > Coastal | place: USA: Chesapeake...
CGCATCGCCAGCGGAACGCGCTGCAATCGGCATTGAAGAAATACCGGATTATCCGCGTCCTGATGATCGTTTCTACTGGGTAAGCCAGAACCCGGATGGCACATGGACGGCGATCCCGAAAGATTTGGCTGGCCTGAAAACCACGTGGTCGGCGCAATTCCGCCAGACGGCTTGGACGCTGCTTGATCCTTCCGATTGGCTTGTCACGCGCAAAACTGAAATCGGCACGGAAACCCCGGCTGATTGGCTGTCCTACCGCGAAGCCGTGCGGACGACATGCGCGCTGGCGATCAGCGACATGGAAGCGACGACTGACATTGACGCTTTTATCGCGTCTGTCACAAGCGTTGTGTGGCCGGTTGATCCGAATGCGCCGCAGATTGTTGAACCGGCTCCCGCTGTCTAAGGAACGCCCGTAAATGCTCGGATTTGCCCCGCTAGCTGGTGCTGCATTAGCGTCATCGGGTGATGCCAACACCCGCACGCTAATCCTAGCGGCAACCGAGGCACAGGACGTTGCTGTATTCCATGTAGATGGCAGCGCGGCGCTTTATCTACTTGCGACTGAAGCTCCAGACGTTGCGGCGTTCACATCTGAGATACTGGCCTTTGCGTCGCTTGATGGTCTTGAATACCCAGACATCGCGTCGTTTGTTGTTCAGAACATCAACCTTGAGCTAGTCGCGGTTGAGGCTCCTGACGTTGCCGCGTTTGCCGTAGCGATTAGCGGCGCGATGGCCTTGGCCGCTACGGAAGCGCCAGACACGTATTCACAAAGCGCCTACATCCTCTGGCTGACGCCTGATCAGCCTGACGACCCTTCAATCTGGGTGCCGAAAAACGACCCCGCGCCTTACCTGACAACGGTGATCTGACATGGCGAATACATATACCCCGACATACAATATCCTGAAGCCGGAGGTCGGCTCAGATACGAATGCCTGGGGAACGCACGTCAATAATGACTTAGACATTATTGATACGCACATGCTGTCTCGCGCTCTGACGACATCTCAGACGGCAGCTGGCCCGATGGTGTTCGGCCAGACGTTCAGGGTGAACGGCGCGGTTACATTTGACAGCACGATGCTCGTCACAGGCGCTAGCACGATTAACTCGCTGTCTGCCTCTGGCTCTGCATCGTTTGCTTCTACGATGAGCGTGTCCGGCGCAACTACCCTTGCCGCTCTTACGGTAAACGGTGCGGCTACTCTGGCTTCCAATGGCCTAAACGTCGGCTCCGGTCAGCTCAACGTCACCGGCGGAAATGTCAGCATGTCCGGCAACGTGTCGGCTGTCAATGCGTCGTTCAGCGGCACGTTCGGCGCTACTGGCAACTCCACTGTCGGTGGCACCCTTGGCGTGACCGGCGCTGTGACGATGTCAAGCACCCTCGCGGTCACTGGCGCGGCTACGGTCAGCAACCCTGTCACGATTACCTTCAATGGCTCAGGCGCGCTCAATATCAATACAAGCGGGAACCTAAACGGCGTCCGCTTCTATAATGGGGCGTCGATTACGGGACAGATTGGCTCAAACGCTACCTATCCGTTTTTGGTTCAGAATAACTCTAGCTCAAATATGTTCTATGTTGACACCTCCGGCAATTTCACGGCTGCCGGAAACGTCACTGCCTACTCAGACATAAAAGAAAAGTCTGATGTTGAGACGATTTACGGCGGTTTTGAGCTTGTTCGTCGTATGCGTGGCGTTCGATATACGCGCGTCGGCACTTTAGAGAAGGGCGTCGGGGTAATCGCACAAGAGGTTCAGAGGGTTGTTCCAGAGGTTGTTCAGGACAACAACGGAACCCTGTCTGTCGCATACGGCAATCTCGTAGGCGTCCTGATTGAAGCGATTAAAGACCTTGAGCAGCGCATTCGTGTTCTGGAGAGCAAATAATGGCTGTCCCTGCCAGCGGGCCTATATCAATCTCTGATTTAAAGGCCGCGTTTCCGGCTATCAACAGCAATAGCCTTTCGGCTTATCGCGGCACGAAATGGTATCGGTCAAACAATTCTCGTGGCAATTTTGGCAACCCGACAATTTCAATGTCGGAAAGCTATGACACGAGGCCTACTAATCCAGTCACGCCAGGCTCAGCAACATATTACGGAACTACAAATTTTACTATTCCACTTTTTAATACCCTGTCCATAACATGTAAGGGCGGAAATGGCGGTGGCGCAGGTGTTTATGGCGTAGACGGATGTAATGGTAACACCCCAACGTCTTCTGGCAGTGGCGGTGCTGGTGGCACGTCATACTTTGGCGGATATTTGTCAGCTAGCGGTGGCGCTGGCGGGACTGGCAATGGCGGCGGTGGTAGTTCAGGCGCAACCACATCGCGCAGTTTATATATAACAGATAACGATCAAAGCCTCGTTTCTATTCAAGGTAGCGTAATAACTATCGGTGTCGGTGGTGGCGGTGGCGGTGGATCAGGTGGAGAAAACAAATTTTTATATAACTTTTGGTGTTATACGGGTAGTCCACAACCGAGCGGATCAGCAGGCGCGGCAGGCTACGTATCTGTATCTTGGAGCTAATGATGATTGAAGAATTGGTATCGCGCGTATTTGCTACGCGTAACGCTGTTCACCTGGCTCACTGGGCGGAAACATCTGGTTTTCGTCACGGTGTCCTCGGTGATTTCTACGATAGCCTAATCGACAATGTTGACGCGATCGTAGAGGCGCATCAGGGAGCTTATGGCCTAATCGGTGGCGTTGAGCAGGCGGTGGTCGATAAAGACGACATTGCCGAACATATCGCCGCCGAGGCAAAGTGGATTGATCAGAACCGCGACAAGCTGGCTGGCAATATCCGAGCCATCTCCAATCTGGTTGATAATCTCGTCGATAGCTATCTGACCACGCACTACAAGCTGACGAAACTCTCGTAAGGACGCAGCCTTGACATTCGTTCCGGTCAAATTCAAGCCTGGTGTAATCCGCCAGGCAACGCCCTATGACGCGCCTAACACCTGGTGGGAAACGTCAAACGTGCGCTGGCTCTCAGGCGCGATTATGCCCATTGGCGGGAATACCCGTATTACATCAGAGCCTCTGCCTTCTAAGGTTCGGATGCTGTTCCAGTGGCGCGATAATGACGCTCGTGAATGGACGGCAATCGGTCACGAGGATGGTGTAGCTGTCCTGTTTGGCTCAACATCTGACGTGACGCCGGCAAGCTTTGTTTCCATGAACGCTGTGTCCGGCGGTGGTTACGGCTCATTGGACTGGGGAACGGATGTTGATCCTATCTCCGACACGGCGGGAACGACGGTAGCCTCTAGCGCGACTGTTACAATTACCATTGCCAGCCCGGCAGTTATTACATGGACGAGCCACGGCCTTACCTCGGATGACTTGGTCAATTTCACGACGACCGGCGCATTGCCGACCGGCATCACTGCTGGAACCGATTACTACGTTCTCCCGGTAAGCGCTGACACGTTCCAGATTTGCCTCGCTTCTGGCGGCAAGAACGGGACGGCTGTAAATACCTCTGGCACTCAGTCTGGCGTCCATACTGGCAAGTGGATGGTCGGTCAGGACAACTATGGCCGGCAGCGCTCCACTAACCCGCCAATCTTCCGTAAACCAGACCACTGGTCGTTCGCCTCGTTCGGCCAGGATCTCCTCGGCGTATGCTCCTCCGATGGCCGTCTCCTGCATCTCGCGCCGACCACGGGCGTCGTGCCGAAGATGGATGTCCCATCGAATGCTCCGATCGACAATACGGCTGTCGCGGTGACAGCTGAGCGCGCTGTCGTGCTTTTGGGCGCTGGCGGCAACCCTCGTCGCGTCGCCTGGTCGGATCTCGAAGATTACAACGGCTGGACGTTCAACGTCTCTACCGGACAGTCTGGCTATATCGACCTTGAAGCATCCTCGCCCATTATTACGGGCGTCCGCGTCAAAGAGGGCATCCTGATCCTGACGCAGCATGAATGCTTCCTGATGCGCTATGTTGGCGCTCCGTATTTCTACGGCGTTGAAAAGCTCGGCGCGACGACGTTCTCATCCCCGAATGCCATCTCTAGCGGCGGCCCATATACTGTGTGGTTCGGTGAGGAAGGGTTCTGGGTCTATTCCGGCGGCGCGATCCGCTTGCTTGATTGCCCGATGTGGAACGACATCAAGCAGAATTATGATCCTCTGTATGGCAATTATCGCTCTCACATGCATGAGAACGGGGCTTATCCTGAGTTCTGGTTTGATTACCCAGACATCCACTCAGACGATAACGAATGCAATAATTACGTTATCTGGAATTATGCAGAAAATTTCTGGATCAAGGGGCAGCGCAATGTGACAGCTGCGGTCGGAGCGGTTACGGCTAGCTATCCGATCGGCGCAAAGGTTGACCAGAACGTCTACCAGTTTGAGGACGGCTGGCTTGATGATGGCGCGTCGCGTGTTGGAAACGTCTGGGCTGAGACAGCTGTTCTGGATTTCGGGCAGGGCGACAAATACACCGAGATCAACCAGGCGCTAATCGCCACCGATCCTGATAGCGACGTCACCAACTATCAGATCAAGTTCATGTCCCGCTATGCGCCAAGCCAAACCGAAACGACGTTCGGCCCATATACGCCACGCGCAGATGGCTACACTGACACGCGCGTCTCTGGCCGCGACATCCGGCTACGCATTGAGGCGACAAATGATGCCTATTGGAGCGTCGGTCAGATGCGCTTGGATCTCCAGCCGATCGGAGGAAGCCGTTGACGACGCCAACTAAGCCGACACCGCTACCGTCGTTTGGCGTTGTCCCTGGAAAATACGATCCGCAATATTTCACCTCTTTCATGTCTATCCTGTCGCGCCGGCTGTCGAACCTTGCAGGCCCGAATACAGTTCAGCAGCAGATATTGCTGCAGGCACCAAACGGCACCGTCTACGAGGTGACAGTCAATAACTCTGGCGTATTGCAAACGGCGGTCGCTACTCGTGGCACAATCCAGCCGCCTCTCTAAAACGCTACCGGAGCTTTTCGACAAAGCTCTCGCGCTTGGTGGGAATACGCACACTAGGGAAGACATCGCGGAAGGCGTCAAGAACGGTCGCTTCCAATATTGGGGCGATGATCAATGCTGCGTCGTCACCGAGATTGTCCAGTATCCGCAAAAGCGGGTTCTGCATCTATTTATTGCTGCCGGAAATCTAAACAGATTATTCGAGGTCTATCTGCCGAGGGTTAAGACCTTCGCGGTTGAGAACGGCTGCTCATCCTTAACCTCTGTTTCGCGCAAAGGCTTTCTCCGGCGTTTCCCGCCAGAGTTCAAGCCAAGATGCGTCACGTTTGAATGCGAATTGAAGGGATAAAGAAATGTCGAAAGGCGGCGGCAACAATTACTACCCGATGCCGACAATCCAATCGAGCAATAGCAATACTGCTACGACGCAGAAAAACACGATCCCGGATTGGCTAACGAACGCTTCTCAGTTCGGCATTCAGAACGCCAAGAACCTGTTAAGCACTGGGACGCCGCAATACAATAATCCGATTGCCGCTGGCCTTAACGAGGTGCAGCAGCAGGCCGGTAATTTAATCCAGGACAGCATTGGCGCTGCTCAGCCATATTACGATCAGGCGCAGGGCGCGATCGATCGCTCAATGGAGGCGATCAACCCGGCGACGCTGGCGCAGGGCCTGTCTGGCATCAGCCAGTATATGAACCCCTACATCGACAACGTCGTCGATAGTGTTCGCGCTATCGGCCAGCAGAACCTCGATCAGAGCCTGAAGCAGACCGACGACCAAGCGATCGCCGCGAAGGCTTTTGGTGGATCCCGTCACGGTGTGCAGGAAGGTGTCGCCACCGCCCAGAACGCTCTGGGCATGAACAAGATGATCTCCGACCTCCTGCAGGGCGGTTACAACAGCGCTGTCAATTTGCTTGGCTCTGATGTCCAGACCGGGAATGCTGTTGCCCAGCAAAACCGCGCAAACGCTCTATCGGGCGCCAATGCCCTCACAGGTCTCGGGACGACGGCGCGCGGGGCTAATGCCGCCGACATCAATAATCTGCTCACCTACGGCAACCTCGGTCAGACAACCGAGCAAAATGCAATGGATAAGCTCTACAATCTTTGGCAGTTCCAGACGCAGTACCCGATGCAGGCTCAACAGGTTTACAACCAAACTGTTTCGTCAGCTCCGCATGACACCAGCTCCTCTGGAACGTCTAGCGGCAGCACCTCATCGATTGGTTGGGCGCCGCAGCAGCAATCATCCAGCAGCCCGCTTATGCAGGGTCTCGGTGGCCTGATGGGTCTCGGCAGCATGTTCGCATCGCCTGCCGGCGGTATGAGCGCAATGGGCGGAATTGCAAACGCTCTCGGAACTGGTGCTGGTTTGCTTGGGTTCTCCCCGTTCCCTGGCAGCTATAACTCAACCGGAGTGCGATAATGACGCCGCAAGAGATCGCTTATCTGCGAGCGAAATCGCAGGCTGCTGGCTATAACGCCGACGACATCTTGAAGGTGATGAACTACGAAAGCTCTGGCCGCCCAGGCGTCTGGGGCGGCAAGAACAACGACTATTTTGGCTTGATCCAGTTCGGGCCAAACGAGCGCAAGCAGTTCGGCGTAGATACCAAGAACCCGTCAGCTCAGAACCAGATCGACGCCGCAATGAAATTTCTGGCGGCGCGCGGCTTCAAGCCTGGCATGGGCCTGCAGGATCTCTATTCCACCGTCCTTGCCGGCTCTCCTGGTCACTATAATCGCAGCGACGGCGCCGGCACTGTCGCTGAGCATGTCGCCAACATGAGCGGCGGGTCTCCGCTTGGCTATGCATCGTCCTCGAAATCCGCGCCTAGTAATATCGACGAGCTGATCGGCTTGCTGGATGCTCAACAACCGGCGCCAGAGCCTGTTCCTATGCCGACGACGCCGACCGGCCTGATTGGCATTCGCAAAGCTGCAATGGGCCTCGCAGACGAGGGCCAAGACGAGGAAGACGATCTGCAGCAGCAGGCGATGCTTGATTTCCACAATAAGAACCACGCCAAGGCTCTCGGCCTTCTTGGGGGTGAATAATTATGCCGCTTCCGCTCGATGATTTCTTCCGCCGCATTACCGGACAGCCAATGGCTTTGCCTGGCGCCGTCGCCCCCTCTGGACCTGTGACTGCCCCGACGCCGAATGCCGCCGCTGTCGCCGCTCCGACGATGCAGCAGCTCCAGCAGCAAGATTTCAACAACGCCGCGCTGAGCCGCATGGGCCAGCTCGGCATGATGCTTGTCGCCGCCGGCCAGCGCATGACGCCGCGTGAGCGCGCGACGATCCTGGCGCAGGCGCCGCAGTATATGGACGGCATCCAGAACGACATGCAAACCGCCGCTCAGACGCGATTGATGAACCTCCGCTCGCAGCAAGAGCAGGGCGAGCAGGAGCGTCGGGCGGCTCTCGCTGAGAAGCTGAAAGATCCGACTTTCGCGCAAAAGCTGGGCATCTCGCCGGAGATGCTGTCTACCCTCGGCCCGCAGGGAGCGATCGATGCGCTGAAAGCCCGCGCCGCGAGAGATCCGGTCGATGAGGCCTACAAGCTCGCGCAGATCAATCATCTCAGTCAGCCGAAATGGCAGATCACCGGCCAGGATGAATATGGCCGCCCGAGATACGATCTCACCGGCCCCAACGGCGAGATACTGACGCCGCCACCAGGTGCAGGCGGCGGCGCGCCGCGCGGCACGATCATGGATCAGCTCGGCAACGTCCAGGGCATGGACGCCCTGGCGAAGCTCAAACAGCTGAACCCGGCGATCGCCGCCGAGGTCGAAGGCATTGTCGCAGCTCGTCAACCGTTCCCGTCCCGCAAGCTCGGAACGCCGGAAGGCGCGATGCTCAATTCGCTCGTGTCTCTCGTCGATCCCAACTACAACGCGGCGACATATGACAATCGCAAAAAAGCGATGAGCGATCAGATCAGCAATCAGCCCAATTCCGCCGGCGGCATGCGCAAGAACGCCGAGGTCGGCCTGCGCCATTTCAAAGCGCTTATGGATTACTCCAACAGCCTCCCGCAAAACGACTGGGGAATGCTCTCAGGCGCCGCGAACGCGTACGACGTTTACGGGATGAAGCGCAAGGCCGACGCAGGGGATCAGAACGCCATCAACGCGATGAATTATCTGCAGACGATGGAGATCGGCGGCGACGAAATGGCGAAGGCTCTCGGCATCGCCTCTGAGGGTGGCCGCGAGAAGATCAAGGAACTCTTCGATCCTGCGCTTGGCCGCGCCGCTGTACAGGCGCGCATCCGCAACCAGATCCGGCTGTTGGGTGAGAAGATCGGCGTACAGGACGAAGAGTATCGGAACACGATGGGGCCGATGTCGAAATCTCTGATCAAGCCTGAGATCGCCGAGATCCTCAAGCTGGGCGAAGACCCGAAACCGACGCAGGCCGCGCCGCAGCAGAACAACCTCCCGCATGGCGTTCGCTCAATTAGAAGGGTCAACTGATGCCGACATTTGAAATCGTCGGGCCTGACGGCGGCACCTACCACATCGACGCCGACAACGAAGACGCGGCGCTCTCCGCTTTTCATCCTGATGCAGGCTTTGTCCCAGGCATAATGCGCAAGTTCAAGCAGGGCGCTGCGCTTGGTTTTGGCGACGAGGCGTCTGCGGCTCTGAAAGGGATCTTTGGCGGTCGTGGCGCCGAAGGCAATACTTTCGGCGAGCGATACACTAACGCGCGCGACTATGAGCGGCGCGCCCTGGATGCCGCAGATAAATCGACCGGCTGGTATGGCACTGGCGCCGAGGTCGTCGGATCCATCCCCGCGTCGATCGCAGGCGGCGAGGTCTTCACCGGCCTGCGCGGTCTCATGGCCGGGAAAAAAGCGGTTGAGGCTGGCGTCCCGTTACTGACCCGAGCTGGCTCCGCATTGCCTGTGGCTACGGAGGGCGCTGGCGCGTCTTTGCCGGCGGTCGCGGGATCCGTTGCTCCAAGAGCCGCAACGGCTCCTGTGGCCTCCAGAGCCAATTATGAGGCGCTGAAAAACAGCATGGGCGCGGGCGCCGTCACTGGCGCCGTCCAGGCTGCAGGCGACGCTGACACGATCGCCGAGATGCCGGATCAGATGCTGAAAGGCTCCCTGGTCGGCACGGTAGGCGGCGCAGCTGGTCATGCCCTCGGCGCCGGCGTCAGAGGCGTGGCTGCTATGACGAACGCCGCCGAGCGGGTGGCGCGGGCGCCGTCAACCGATACGCTGAAATCCAGAGCGCAGGGCTTCTACGACGCATTCGAGAACTCTGGTGGTCGTTATACGCCGGCATTCGTCGATGATCTCCGTGCCGGCATTCTCTCCAGGCTACAGAATGAAGGCTGGTCTGCCGGCATCACCAAAAAGCCGATCGCCGTCGTTAAGGAACTCGACAAGCTCAAACAGATGGGGCCGATGGGCCTTGGCCTGCCGACGCCGAAGCTGGTGCAGAATGTCAGATCTATGATCCAAAACATCCGCCGAAGCGACGATGACGCCGAGGCTCGTTTTGGCTCAATTATGATGGATGAATTTGACCGCCTCCTGACAAACCCAGCCAACAATCATTTTGTTGGCGGCGCCGGCCAAGATGCAGCGGCGAACTTAACGGCAGGCAATTCTTTATGGCGTCAATTTTCTAAGGCCAACGAGCTGGACGACGCGATGTGGCGCGCACAGAACCGAGCCGGCTCGACCTATTCAGGCGGAAACATCAACAACGCCATGCGCCAGAACCTTCGCAGCGTTTGGGAGAAGAACGGCACTCAGAACTATACGCCAGACGAAAACGCGGCGATGGAACTGGGCGTTCGCGGCAGCAACATCGAGAACCTCATGCGTAAGCTGGGGAATTTTTCTCCGCTGAAAGGGCCGGTGTCGGCTTTGGCTGTCGGGTCAATCCTGCATGATTACCCTGAACTCGCCGCGATCATCACCGGCGTCACGCATGGCTCAAAGATGCTGGGCGACCAGCTGACGAGGCGCAACGTCAACGAGGCGATGCGCGTCGTTAGAGCAGGCGGAACCCGGAACCCTGTTCTGCCTCCTCCAAATAGGATCCAGCGCGGCGCTGCTGCTGCGACGAGGCCGTTCGGCGGCATAGCGGGAGCTGCTGCTGTTCGAGGTCTCCTCGACTAGCCGGCATGCCGGACGACGAGATCCAATTCATCAAAGGGCTGTGCCTCATCGGTGCAGCCCTTTTTCTTTGCCGGCTGCTCTTCGACATCGGGCGGCTTGTGCATTGGGAGCTGCAATGACGAAACTGAATGCAACAAGCCTCGTGCGCATGCGCGGGGTCGATCCTACGCTTGTGCAGCTGGTGAAGCGCGCTCGCGAAATCAGCCCGATCCCGTTCGAGATCACCGAAGGCCTGCGTACCAAGGATCGCCAGGCGTATCTTGTGAAGACCGGCAAGAGCCGCACGATGAATAGCTACCATCTCCGTGGCAAGGCGATCGATTTCGTCGCCAAGCCAAAGGGGGAGGTGTCCTGGAAGCTCGCCGACTACCAGACCATCGTCAACAAGGCGTTCAAGCCGGCGGCGAAAGAGCTGGGCCTGTCGAAAAACATCACCTACGGCGTCGAATGGAAATCCATTGTCGATGGCCCGCACGTCCAGATCGAAACATGACTGAGACGATCCGCTTCCTCACATTGGCGGCTCTGTTCTGCCTGGCGCTGTTTGGCGCCGCAACTCTGCTCACGGGCTGCACATCGGCGAAATACGTTGAGTGCCTGGCCCGCGACAACACAAGCAACCCCTGCAATTAGGAGAAAGCATATGCTCATTGGTTGGCGCACTTACCTCATGTCCGCACTCACGGCGGCTTTCGGCGCCTTGGCTGTCGCTGATTGGAACTCGTTTCTACAGGATCCGAAGGCCGGATGGTCGATCATCGCCATGTCTGTCGTGATGGCTGTCATGCGCTCGATCACCTCGACCCCGCCTGCCACGAAATGATGACGATCCTGATCATCGGCCTGCTGGGCGCTTTTGGCGTGACACTGTTTATCTTCGCTCTCTCCCTGGAGCGCGAGAAGGGTGTGCTGTCAGAGCGTCTGCGCAAGCTGGAGGAGCAGGCGGCGATCGACAAGAAGCGCGCCGAGATCATTGCCCAGGCTAGGACAGATGATGAAACGATCGATCGCCTTAACAGCGGCACTTTTTAGCCTGGCCGCATGCCAATCAACCGGGGGCAGCGGTTGCCCGCCCCTGGTCAATTATTCCGCCGACCAGATGAAGCGAGCCGCCGCTGAAATGCGAGCGCTCCATAAAGACGCCGAGCTGCGCCGCCTGGTTACTGACTATGGCAAATTCCGCGATGCTTGCAGGGTGAAATAATGGACGAAGAACCGACCGGCCACATTAGATGGGATTTCTCTTTAGGTAATATTGTGAACCTTGTGGCTTTGGCCGGCGCCGGCTTTATCGCCTGGGGGTCAATGACTGAGCGATCTGATGCAACCCATCAGGGTCTGTCGCATCTGACGGTCGCGCAGAAAGACATCGAGACCCGTGTAAGAGATTTGGAAACTGGACAAGCCAGATCCGCAGAGAAGCTGGAAAGCATCTTAAAGTCTGTTGAGCGAATAGAGGCCGCAATAGAGAAGCGAAGATAGAAAGAGGGCCGTAGCCCTCAATCAGCTTTCGCGGCGCAATGCCCCTCATGGTTGAGGGGACAGAAATACCCGGCTGGAGGAAACTCTAGCCGGGCCTTTTTTGTTTCTGGCGGATCGAGAAACGTATGAACGAGGGCCGCCACCCCGAGGATGACGACCAGCCCGATCAGGAAAACGATCATCGCCGCCTCGACGATTTCAAAGGCGGCTCTCATGCCGCAGCCTTACGCTTGGCCGGCTTCTCGTCGATCGTCTCCAGCTGATCCGAGATGATCTTGCTGAGCGCCTCGAGTTTAGGGTTGGCCGGCGCCTGCGTCTCAGAGACGAGGCCATAATGGTCGCCCGACTGCTGGGTCGGGGAGAGGGTGGCGAGATCCAGGTTCCAGGCGACGCCGAGCATGCGCTGGGTGTCGTCATAGATCCACGGCTTGTTGGCCCGGCCATCAAAGACCTGTTGGGCGACGATCGAGTTAATGGCGACGGTCAGGCGCGAGATGGCGCGCTGGTCGTTGATGATAGCCTCAAAGCTCATTCTGACATCTCCTGGCCGCCCAGGAAGATGCGAACCCTCACGCGCGGCGGGCGACCAGCCCGGCGGGGGTTATTGGTGCCGGGCGATCCCCAGTGGCGGGCGCCGGAAATAGGCTTCTTGATGGGGCCGATCAGCCGCGAACAAATCGCGACCAGCCACCTCCACCTACACAGCTTTTTTGCCGTTTTGCTGTCGCGTGTTCTCGCGCTGTTCTGCGCTGAACTGCGTTTTGGCGATTTTCTGTTCTCGCCGTAAGCATTGGAATTATTGGGGTTTTGATGGTGGGCGGCACAGGGATTGAACCTGTGACCCCTCCCGTGTGAAGGGCGGAGAATTTCAGAGAAAACCCTTAAAAAACAACCGCCATTCATTTGCTACACCACTTTTTTGCTGGCGTTGATCACGGGGAAATTATCCGACGCCCTGGCGGCCTCGCTCACATCGACATGCTCATACCGACGAGCTGCGTCGTGGCTCTTCCAGGCGCCAGAGGCGACCAGGCCGGAGGTGTCGAGGTTCCCGTAGCGGCGCAGAAACGCCCCGTAGGTGTGCCGGAAGGCGTGGAAGCTCACGCCATCAGGGATGATCACCTTGGCCTCGTCAGCGGCCTCCTGGAGCCAGGTGTAGAGCCTCCCGCATTTCACGAACCGGAAGACCTTGCCGGTGCGATCGTAACCGCGCGGATGGGCCGACATAGCGGCGACCAGCGGCGCCGGCAGATGCACAGATCTCGGCAAGCCATTTTTGGTCGTCTCAATATAGGCCCGGCTGTCGGTCAGGCTGAGATGACGCACCTGGAGCGTCAGAGCCTCTGACAGGCGCAGGCCGGTGTAGAGCAGGAAGGTCAGGAAGATCCCAAACTCTGGGTCGTTATTTGTCGCGGCAAGCAGCAGACGCTCGACCTCGGCAGGCTCAAAAAAGAAGGTTCTCGCCGCACCGCGACTGCCGGACGGGCGATCAAGGGCGAGCTTAACTCTTGATGCCTTCAGGATCGCGCTGACCGGGGTGTAAACCTGACGGTTGCGGGTGGCCTGAGAGGCGGTCGGATACAGCTCCAGGGCCGCGTCGTCGATCATCTCCTGGGTGATCTCGGAGAGAGGGAGCTTCTGGAAATGGTCAACCAGCTTGAGGACGAACCTCTCTTCACCGCCGGCGTTGATGTATTTCAGAGCGGCCTCATCGAAGCGGGGGCCGATGGATTTGGCAGAGCGACCACGTTTGACGTCGTCCTCAATTCTGCGCTCTTCTTCTCGCATGATTTTTTGAGCGAGCCTTTTGTCAGCCGTTCCCGCAGAACGGTCAACGCGCACACCGAGGTGGCGCCCACGGATCCGCCAATTCTGCGTTTTGCCTTCACGGGGCGGTTCGAGCTTGAGTGGCATGGCGGCAATCTCCGGTAAATTTCAATCACGTCGGCTTCTGTGAAAAGACGCTGTCTCCCGGCTTTTCTGCCGATCGGCTCGCCACGCAGGAACTCCTGCAGCCAGCGCTTGGAAACGTGGATCTTCTCTGCAACCTCGGGCAACGTCAGAAAATCGACCATCTTTTTTACCCTGCGTGATACTTTAGTGTCAATGCCCGTCCTTCTTATTGGACGGCGTCATAAAATCATTGATGTCCACGACGTTGTTTTCCTTGATCTCGCCGCTGACGACGATCGCCTGGAAAACCTCTTCGGTCGCTTCTTCCAGAAAATCGATCACGTCTTCCACGTCGTAGCCCCTGGCCGAGCAGTTGGCGGCGATGAGCAGGGCGAAGGCGTTGACCACGTCTTGGCCCTTTGACGATCCGATGGCGGCGCCGATTTTCTCATAGAGAGCGAAAGCCGGCTTGAGCCGTTCTCGCTGCTCCTTGCTCAACATGAATACGACGCCGTTCACGCAGCTACCTTGATGCGGGCTTTTGCGTCATTGACGGCTTCCATCATCTTCGCGAACTCGCTTTCAAGGCTAAAGATGCCGGCCAAGGCGCGAGCGCGATTGATAGCTGCCTCAATGCGGCTGATCTCATTGATCAGGATACCGTGCTTGATCACGTCATCATCTGCAGCCGTTTTCACCGGCATATACTCGCCGGATCTGCTGGTTGATGGATGATTGACATAATACGGCGCGACAACCTTGTGTGTGTCGATGATGACCTCGACGCGCACTGATCGGATTAATTCCGCAGCGCGTTGCATTCCAAGCTCGACAATGGCTTTGTCACCATCCCAAACGAACTCGCCATGCAGAATGCTGTTCGGGCTGCGCGCAGCCTCGAAAACAGATTGCGCTGTCACAACGCCCTTTGCGTCCGCAAGCTCTGCAATCGCCTGACGAATTAACTCACGTTTTGTTGCCTGCTTAATCATTTAATTCTCCTGTTATTGCCTGCCGCGTCCATCCGTTGCTTTCCCCTGCATGCCCCGCCAAGGCCTCTCCTGCCGTGCCTCAATTCTCCGGTCTCACCTCACCTCGCCCCGCACTTCCCATCCACTCCTGCCGCGCCATTCCATTCGTCACCCCGCCAGACGCACCTCACCTAACCGTTCCTGCCGCTTCATTCCGCGCCGCGCCGTTCCCGACGCTGCACTGACCTTGCTTGCCACGCCTGCCATTGCTTTCCTCGCCGCGCTTTCCACTCCTAACTTTTCCCAACCAAACCGTTCCTGCCTATCCTCGCCCCTGCCTACCGTTCCATCCATTCCACGCCTGCCATTCCACTCCGGTCCGGTCCCGGTCCCTCAGTTGCGGGCCTTTCCATTCCTGCGTTGCCCATACGCGCCAGTCGTATCCCGCCCTTTCCATCTCGTGCCTTTCCTTTCCTGCCATTCCCAACCAAACCTATCCACCCGTGCCTCTGCTAATCTCTCCGTACCACTCCTGCCGTGAAGCCGCGCCAGTCTCCCGACGCGGCTGTTCTTGTTACTCCGCAGCAATTTTGAATTGCGCCGGCATCGTCGGCCTCATCTCGCGACGACCAGCTTCCTGGAAGAACCAGGACAGCAGTTCCTCAGTCTCATCGTCATGGAACTGCGGAGCCTCGATTTCGTGCAGCTGAGCCGCGCGGCCTTGGCCCTCAACAATGCGCTTGAAGTCTTTGTCGTCAGGGGAGGCTAAGCGAAAGCGACCATAAGATCCGCCCTTCTGCGGGCGCCAATCACCCATGCCGACGATCGTGCCAGCAGCAGCGAGTAGGTTCGCAACCTGGCTCTCTTTCACCAGATTGCTGACGATCTGAAACTCAAGAGTGCATGCCCATTCTGAAAAGATCGGGCGCGTCCGAATGTCCGGCACAGCTGACATGCCGCCGGAGCGAACCATGCGGCAGAATAGGGAAGGAAGGCCATACAAATGCACGGTGTCGGTCGTCACGCTGGTCAGACGCAGCATCACGCTCTTGGCCTGCCCAGGAATATCGATCGCCGCCTGTCCAACCGCTTTGTGGAAAGCATTCGTCGGAAAATGAATGGCGGTCGGTGCGCTCTCATCGCGGCACAGATACAATCCGCCACGGAACTCGGCGATCGGATCATGCTTTAATGATGTCGCCTTTTCCGCACGGTTCTTTTTCGGAGCTGGCAGAAGCATTTCCTGCCGAGCCTTCTCCGAAAAGCGGTTCATAATTAGCGGGGTCTCTCCAACAAGGCAGAATGTCAGTCTGCGCGTGTGAAGCTCCATAACCTCGACGTCTGTTTCTACTTTCTTCACCATAGCCCAACTCTCCGTTTTTGGGTTATTGATACATCGGTTTACGCGGCATGATTTTTGTCGATGCCGTGTTCTGTTTTTCGCGCTTTACGAACCCGCGCGATTGGATCTTTTTTCCGCTCGTCTCAATGCCAATCGCCCGCATTTTGATACGTTTCGCGCGAGCGATTGCCTTAACGTCCTCAATCGTCTTTTCTCTTGCGCAAGCCTCATGGACTGGCCGGAGGTTCTCTTCGACCTCATTCGTTCCGCCCAGGCCAAGCGGTCGCATATGTTCGACGACCCAGCGCTTGCCCTTAATCTCCAGGCCACAAAGAGCGCACGTCCCTTTGTGCTTCTCGAATAACTTGAGCCGCTGAGAAGGCGTAAGTCTCTTTCGTTCTGTCGTTCCAACATCAGACATAGGCCTCGTCGCTGAGTTTGATGTCGTTGTTCGCAGCAAAATGGCTGATCAGATCCAGCAAATCGCCAAACTCTTCTTTCGTCAGATCGCTTGAGCGCAGGCCGACAGGAACAATGCCGCCGTCGATCCCAGGCAGCATGCGGCACTTGCGCAGAGCAGCTAGGAATATGTCTTTCCAATCCTCGGCAGTCATGCGATGCCCGTAATACTCAGGCTTTTGCCGGGCGACGTCGGTGAGGCGCTGCCAGAGCAAATCGTTCTGCGGTAAAGAACGGCGCGGCGCCTTAAACTCCAGACGGGTGCCGGGAGGAGCCTTCTCCACCCAACTGCTCGCCCGTTGCCGGTCGTCCTTAGTCCGCAAAGTCATCATTGCTCTGGTCACGTCATTACTCTCCGAAATGCATGCGCCTGCCGATTAGAACGGAACCTCGTCGTCCAGCTCCTGGGACAAAGGGCGGCTCGTCTGATGGCCCTCCGAGCGCTGTTTGGTTTTCGGCTTCACGCGGAACGACAGAAACGTGCCGCCGGTCTTGCTACTTTTCTTGATCCAGGCGTCGCAGAAATAATCCGCGCCATTGGCGTCGTAGAACGAGCCGGTGTAATCCGGGTGCTTCTCCTCGGTCTTGCGATCGTTCTTGAACAGAACGCCGGTGTTTGAATTGTCATAGTCGCTCATTACGCAGCCTTTCCTTTGATTGCGGCCTGTTGATCACGGTAAGCCTCCTGGAGGACGACGACGTCCGCTTTGTGCATGCGCTCGCGCAGTTTCGCGGTCTTCTCGATCCAGGTCAGCATGGCGTCAGTCGATGTGCAGAGAGACAGGCTGGCGAGCAGGGTGTCGCGCTCACGAGCGCTATCAGCCATCGCCATCAGCTCAACAGGAGCCGGCTTTGCTTTCGCCGGTATCGCCTGCTTGTTTGACTGGCTGTCGCCGTCAGCGTCTTCCTCGCCGGTCGGTATCTTGAACAGCTGACGCATGAAATATTTTTCAGCGAACGACTGCGCCGCCGCATATGCCTGCGGGCCATTAGCGAGGACGCCCTGAGAACGCGTGACTGGGCCATATTGCTTGCCGCTTTTGTGGTAGATGTAGAAATCAAACGAGACGTTGAGCCATTTGCCATCGCTCTCAGCCGAGCGCTCGTTCATCATCAGGATCAGGCCAGCGTCAGCAAGAAGCGGCCCCATATCCTCGTAGAACTTATCAATGCTCACATATTTATAGCCGCCGTGTTTATTGACATGCTCTTTGACGGCCTTTTTGACCGCAGAGCAGACCTCAACAACCGGGCCGGCAATCTCCGGCGGCATGGTCAAAATCGCTTCCATGTTATTTTCCTTTGTCTTCTGAAATTGTGATCGAGCCGCTCTTGCTGCGCTTGGCGCGAATGCCGGCGCCATGAGCCTCAATGACGTCAGCCTCGATCAGTTCTTTGAGATCCGCAGCGGCCTGGGTGAATACCTTCGCGTAGCCGCGATTGCGCAGCCACAAGCTCGCGTTTGCCGCCCAGCTGTTCGATGAACTCATGTCAACGATGCGGATGGCGTCCACAGGCGCCGGGATATTTATCGCGACAGGCGGCTTGCCGGTCTGGACGCACTCCCAGAACTTTCGCTCGGCATCGATGAGCTGCGCCTGGTAGATTGGCTCGGCGACAATCTCGAACATCACCCACTTGGCATTGCCAAAAAAGACCGAGAGATAAGCCTTCTCTGCGCCAGTGACGGCCATGCAATGCTGCACTTGCGGGAAATAACGAGCCTTGATCTCGTCCTCTCTTGCAAATGCAGAGACGTGCTTGGCCTCAAAAATAGCTTTAGGCATCGGTCTCTCCATCCAAGGTGCAACGCATCCAGTCGTGTTCAGGGTGAATGCGCTGATCGCCGTTGCTGGTGACGACCTTGCCGGTTTGTTCTTGAAACCAGATAATGTTGAAAGCCTCGGTGAAGCTGCCCATGCGCACCGGGAGGATGCCGGAGAGATCCTCCGGCTCTATCTCGCCGCGCTTCTCTTTCCATAGGCGCAGGATCTTCTCAGTATCCCCGCCCATGATCACGTTTGCGTCTGACCCGCCGATCCCGTCGCGCCGAAACGCATGCCATTCGTCGCTGTGTTTCACGCGACCTCCTTTGCCAATGACGTGGCGAGCTTGAGGTTGAACGCGCGCACAGCGTCCTCGTATGCGCGGATGATGGTCTCGTCGGCTGTGGGGATCTTGATGCTGACCTCGTCCAGGGTGGACGCAGCCTCGTCAAAGAAGACCAGCGTCGGCCCGCCGTTTGTGCGGTGAAGACCGACGCGGATCTTTCCGCCGGCGATAAAAGGGTAGGGGCCGACCAGCCTCACTGGTGGTCGCCCAGGACGATGATGCCGACCGTGTAGACGACAGACAAAATCAGGAACGGCGCCGCAAAAAGCAGCGTTGCTACTTGAACCTGTGACATGACGCTCTCCGTAGTTGATGAGCGCATCATATCTAAAAATCGTAGATATGCAATAAGAAAGTCTACAGGGTGTAGATAAATATTTTTAGATCACCCCCTTGACCGACACATAAAATGGAACAAAGATGAAACGCTTCAGTTGCCGCGTTATGGGAAGGAGCCGGGGGATGTTGGATCGCGATTTGAAGGTAATAGCCATGCAGATGGCAGCTCATCTCCCTGACGACGAGACGACCTCCAGGCGCGTGTATGCTCTGCTTGGGGAGTTAATTGACCAGTGGCTGTATAATCAGCCCAGCAACCCTTTTATGGCCGGGGACTGCTCTGCCAGTAATGTCACCAAATTCATTGGTAAAGCGGACATTTCGCCGAGATAGATGTAATCAAGATTGGCGCCTGTAACCCGGCAAATTTCGACTGCCTGCTCTACCGGCAACATCCCCCGCCCGCGCTCCCAGTGGTTGTAGCGCTTAAGCTCAACGCCGATCAGGCGAGCCATCTCCGCTTGCGACGGGATGGCCTTAGCCGCTCTCAATATAGAGAGCCGCGCGCCTACGGCTGTGGGGGACAGGTCACTCAATACACATACCTTCCTAAGAGCGTTAACTATTCCTTAACAAGGAAAATATCAACGAAAATTTTTATATCTAGGAAATTACGATAGACGTTGACGCATCTACAAGATGTAGATATACTCATTTTATGCATCGTAATCTCTATTCCACCTCCGACGTCATCGACGCCCTGGGCGGCACAAAGCCCGTTTGCTCCCTGCTTCAGGTGAAGGAGGGGGCCGTCAGCGTCTGGCGGGTTCATAACCTTCTCCCGCCTCACACCTTCCCAACCATTTCGCAGGAGCTGCTTAAGCGCGGCCTCGCAGCTGATCTCAGCCTCTGGCGCTGGGATCGGAAGCGCAAGGCCGTTGGCGAATAGGAACACCCGCACAGCGTCCTCCCTCGCTGCGGGTTACTGGCGGGTCTCGTTTCGTTTCCGCGGGACCCGCCCTTTTTCTTCTAGGCGGTGATTATGATTGCTCCTCCAATACATGGCCGCAACATCGCCTCGGAGACGACCTTCTCCTTACCTCTGGCGCCGACAGCCAATCGCTTGTTCGTCGCGTTTCTAAGGGGCGGCAAGGCAGCTCGCGCGAAGACCAAAGATTATCTCGCCTGGTCGCGCGAAGCCTCTGAGCGTCTTGCTGAGCAGCGCGTCCCGCACATCCCTGGTTACTACGAGATGTCGATCATCATCCCGGCATCGACCCGTGGCGACATCTCCAACCGTATCAAAGCAACCGAGGACATCGTCGTCGCCTGTGGCGTCGTCGTCGATGATCGTTACGCTGACAAGGTGTCGATCGAGCGCGGCAACGTCGAGGAGATGCTGATCAGTATTAAGTCGCGTGGAGAAAAATAAGATGGCTTCAACAGCCGCGTTAGAACTGCACCGGAAACATTTGGAACGCCGTGCGCGATTGAACGCGCAGGCGATGCAACGCCGCAAGCCAGCATTGACGGTTGTCCCGGCTGAGAAGGACGAGCCGACGCCGGAACTTGATCCTGAAACGGCTCCGCCAATCCCCGGCGCTGAAAAGGCTTTTCGTGCGATTAAGGTCAAGCAGATCATCCAGGCTGTTGAAGAACACTGCGGGCTATTCTCTGGAGATCTCTGCACGACGCGGCGCTGGCAGAGGCTGGTAATCCCGCGTCAGGTGGCGATGTTTCTGATCTATCGCCATACCAAACATGCGACGCCTGGCATTGGAAAGATTTTCGCCGATCGAGATCATTCCACGGTCGTCTACGCCGTCCACAAGATCCACAAGCTGGTGCAGGAAGGCGACGACCAAGTCATCGGCATCATCCACGCGGTAAGCCTGAAAACAGGCCTCCCCACCTACAGCTATTGGGGGAGCTAATGGCGCGCATTTCTCTCCAGACGCAACTCGCCGCGATTGACGCCGCCATACACATCCTGCGCCGCTACCAGCTCCCGCCTCGTTCGCAGGCGGATCTGATTGCAGAGCAGCTGGGATCTCAGCGCGACCACGTCGCTGAGAAGCTCGCCGAGTTCAACAAGCAGGCAGATAACCGTTCGCGGTCGAAGATGCGCGAGCGTTTGAGGAACGACCTGTGAGCCAAAAGCATCACGCCATCGCATTCGTCGCTCACCACGACCGCTCTCACTGGGAGCGGCTGGGCTGGGTCTATCTCTACGACGAGGATCGGAACGCGGCTGTCGGCAGCGTCTACAGCTGGGCTGGCGCCGGCGCGCCTGAGTATCCGGCGGATGATCTGTTCCTAAAGATGGATCGCGAGAAGCAGCTCGCAGATTTCGATCAGCTCTGGCCTGGAGACGATCAATGAGCATCGCTGTTGCAGTCAAGCATCTCATTGCCGCCGGCGTAACCGGGGATGATCTCGTCGCAGCTATCGCTGAGATGGAGGCTGCAATGGCTCCTGCGCAGTCAACGCTAACAGCGCGACAGGCGCGCAATGCTCGTTATTACCAGAACCGCAAAGAGCGTCTTAAAGCGTCTGAAAGCGACTTAAACCGTCTTAATGCGTCTTATTCAGACGTAAAGGTTTCCCCTTCTCTTTCCCCTAAAGAAAAGTCTCCCCCTATAACCCCCTCTAAAGAAATAACCCCTATCTCTACCCCTTCCAAAAACGCGCGCGATGCGCGCTCGCTCGCTGTGCAGGCCGCCTTCGATGCGTTTTGGCGCCGATGGCCGCACAAGGTCGGCAAGCCTGCCGCCGAGAAAGCATTCGCGAAAGTCTCCGGCGAGATCGAGGCGATCCTGATCGGGATCGATCGATACATCCGCGACAAGCCCCCGGATCGCCCCTGGCTGAACCCTGCGACGTTTCTGAACCAACGCCGCTGGGAGGATGCGCCTGCGGAAACCTTCCAGGCGTCACGGCAAGAGCCGGCGAAAAAAATCAGCGCAGTCACGCAAGCGATTATGAATTTAGAGGCCCAGATCCATGAAACGCAAACAACTCGCGATCGCCAAGCTCTTCGACAAATTCCCGTCAACGGCGAGCTTATCCCCGGAGGATTTGGTCTCGAAGATCCGGGGCTACCTGGAAACCTTAAACGATTTCACGGATGAGGACGTCGAGGGCGGTTGCCAGGACATGGCGAAGGTGAATTGCGCCTTCGCGCCCAGCGCCGGCCAGATCTACGCGATGGCCGAGAAGCGCGCGTTGAAGCGGATCGAGGCGCAGAAGGTTCAGCGCCTGCGCCTGCCGAAGCCTGAGTTCGATTATCCCGAAGAGCATCGCGCCGAGATGCAGAAACGGTTTGCGGCTCTGCTCGCCGAGCTGAAGAGCGGCGTAAATTTTAACCCGCAATACGGCCTCGTCCCGAAAGGCACGAAACCCGCCAAGCCCATCGTCGAGCGTGTCGTCCCTGGCTCGTTCATCGATCGCTGGGAGCGTGAGAACGGTCGCCCGTATCCGATGCGCGACCGTGTTCTCGCCCTAGTGAACGATCAATACCGCGAGGCCGCTGAGTGAGCCGTCGCAAGCCGCCTCCGATCACGCTCGCCGGATCTCACCAGCAAGTTCTCATCGCTGGCGAGGCTGTCGATCCATTTGAGGGTGACAAGAAGATCACAGTCATGCGGAACGCCCGCGAGCATTCAATCAGCTATCTCCACCACCAGAAGGTCATCGACGACGATCAGCTCATCGCTGCCAATGAGTTTCGACGCCGATATGAGGCGGCAATGCTCGGAGCCTCACAGGCGATCGACTATAGCCGCATTCGCGTCGATGGCGGGGTAGTAGCAGAGCCTCTCACAGAACGCATGCAGGAGGCTCACAAGTGGCTTGCAGAGGCATCCTCGGTGCCGGGTGTAGGTCTCATCGGTTACGCGCTGCTCGTCAACGTGTGCGGAGAGAGCCGCAGCCTGAAGGATGTGGCGTCTGGATGGAAGGGCGTCCACGCGCCAGGCAGCTCCCGGATGGCTGGATATATCTCGGCAAGGCTTTGCGAGGCGCTTGACGCCGTCAATGCGCATTTCGGTTTGATCGCTGTTGGCAAGACGAGGAGACGTTGATGCGCCAAAGACCAAACATTTATCGGAGATTTTCCGACCCGTCCGCGCTGACAGATTACGAGCAGCGGATCCTGGATCTGCGTCGTCAGGGCATGGACTGGAAGCAGATCGCCGCCGCGATCGGCAACGTAAACCCCAAATCGATCTCGATCCGATACAAAATCATCCAAGAGAAATTGGCTGCTCAATGCGCATGAATAACTACGCATATCTCGCCGCCGGAATTGCGATCGGCGTGGCTGTCGTTTTCTACCAGGTAGACACGCCTCGCGCGGACAGATGCGAGACCTACAAAGTCGCGTCCAAGATTGCGACGGCCTATGTCCTGAAGCCGCCGCCGGCAGAGGTCGTCTACAAGGCCTGTCCACAGGTGACAAAGGTTGAGCCTGCGCCAGAGCAGGAGGTTGTTAAGCAGGAAGAACCAAAGCCTCGTCGTCATCGACATAGGCGTCATCGCGTTAGGAGGTATTGGTGATGGGCTTTTATCAAGACCGAAAGATTGAGGCGCAGAAAGCCCGCATTGCGGAGTTGGAAGCGGAGAATAAGCGCCTCGGAATACTGCACGAGAACTACAAAGGCCGCAGTAGCCCGCGCCGCTTATCTGGGAGAGAAGAAATGAGTGACTTAATGCTGCTTGGCATATTGCGTATGCCATTGGACGACACGCCGGAAGGCTTGGGCGTAATTGCATGGACGCAGATTAAGAGCGTTATGCGAGAAGCCGCAAACAGAATAGAAGCTGACGCCGCCCGCATCGCGGAACTTGAAGC
>Ga0129333_10001162_pt1 | contig 23518 bp, 25 predicted proteins | sample CPB6_08_DNA_FD_94474 | JGI IMG/M metagenome (GOLD analysis project Ga0129333, IMG submission 94474) | Freshwater to marine salinity gradient microbial communities from Chesapeake Bay, USA - CPBay_Sum_0.6_0.8_DNA | ecosystem: Environmental > Aquatic > Marine > Coastal | place: USA: Chesapeake...
TCACCAGCTCCGATGTCGCGTCATCGCTTCGCAAAGAAACCATCCGCACACTCGAGACGATGGGCATCCCCGTGGAGTACTCATTCCACGAAGATGCGCCGAGCCAGCAAGAAATCGATCTTCGCCACACCGATGCACTCACCATGGCCGACAGTGTCATGACCTTCCGTGTCGTGGTGAAAGAAATCGCTGCATCACACGGTGTGCATGCGACCTTCATGCCCAAACCTTTGGAAGGCGTGCAGGGATCTGGCATGCACCTGCACATGTCTCTCTTCAAGGGTGACTCGAATGCTTTTTACGACGAGAACGATCCCTACAACTTGTCGCCAGTAGCGAAACAGTTCATGGCTGGCCTCATACGACATGCAGCCGAGATCACCGCGATCACGAATCAGACGGTCAACAGCTACAAACGACTCGTACCTGGGTTCGAAGCACCAGTGCACATCACGTGGGCACGCAACAACGTGAGCGGGCTCATCCGAGTACCCATTCCGAAGCGTGGCAATCCGAATGCGACTCGCATCGAGTACCGCTCACCAGACCCGGCGACAAATCCGTACCTCGCGTTCTCGGTGATACTCGCTGCCGGCTTGAAGGGCATCCGCGAGGGCTATGAACTTCCCACCGAAGCTGACGCAAACTTGTTCGAGATGGGCGACGACGTCGTCGAGAAGCTCGGCATCCAACAACTGCCTCAGTCGTTGGCCGACGCTTTGAAGGTCATGGAGGGCTCGCAACTCGTTGCTGAATGTCTCGGTGAGCACACGTTCGAATGGTTCTTGCGAAACAAGCGCGATGAATGGCGCTCGTACAAGACGCAGGTGACTCCGTTCGAGTTGAACCGCTATCTGAAGTCGATGTAGGTGGTGAAGTGACCGACATCGACACACTCGTCGTCTTCCCCGATCCGGCATCACCCGATGTCGCGCGCCTCCTCGACCTCTCAGGATTTCGCTGGAAGGCAGTTGCGAACCCAGAAGAAGCTGAGCGTGCCGAACCTGCCCAAGGTTGGGGTGGCGCAGTTGTGTCGTGCGAAACCGACCCGGAGGGGGCTTGGGCATTTGCCCGCTCACTGCGCAAGCGCGACAACCCAGTGACACCGGTCATCGTGTTGGTGACCGGTGCGCAGATCACCGACCTTGAACTGCGCGATGACTTGTATGACGACTTCTGCTTGGCTCCGTTTCATCCTCGTGAGTTGGAAGCGCGCCTACGTCATGCTCTGTGGCTCGCAGGTGGTTCGGTGTCAGGTGCCGAGATGGTGGAGTACTCCGGACTCTCTCTCAACCTCGAGACCTACCAAGCCACATTCAACGGCAAACCACTCGATCTCACTTTCATGGAATATGAACTGCTGAAGTTTCTTGCTCAGAACCCAGGCAAGGTGTTCACTCGCGAAGTGTTGCTGTCACGAGTGTGGGGGTACGAGTACTACGGCGGAGCGCGCACCGTCGATGTCCATATTCGTCGTCTACGTGCCAAGTTGGGCGAAGAACACGCCAACCTCATTCAGACAGTTCGCAGTGTCGGCTATCGCTTCGGTCAGTCGCGCTGGGGTGCTAGCTGAGTGCTTCCACAAACAACAGCGCAGCGAACACGAAGAACGCAATTGCTGCACCGATCTTGATGGTGCGTTCAGGCAGCCGCTTGCCAAGTGCTCTGCCGATGACGATCGCGAGAGCATCCGCGATCACCATTCCGACAGTCGAACCGAGCCACGTGCCGAAGAGGCCTTCGCGTGTAGCCAACGTGACCGTTGCGAGCATGGTCTTGTCGCCGAGCTCTGCAAGAAAGAACACCGACCCGACTGCGAACACCACGCTTCGTGCGGTTTGTGCAGCACGATTCTCTTCAGCCTCGCTCAACTCGTCGCCCCGCAACGTCCAGAGTCCGAAGATCACGAATGCGACTGCAGCGACGAAGTTGATGGGCTTGGTCGGAAGTGCCGCACCGAGAACTCCGCCGAGCGCGACCGACGCCAGATGCACGATCGCAGTGGCGACGGTGATACCGATGAGAACAGGCACCACTTTGTAGCGCGTCGCGAATGCGAGTGCCATGAGCTGGCTCTTGTCCCCCAATTCAGCAACGAAGATGACACCGAAGCTCAACCAGAATGCACTCCACATGACTGATCAGAGAATCTGCTGCATGCGTGCAGCAAGCACGCGGTGGGTCGACAACATCTCATCGACTTTGTCACTCACGAGCCGACCGTCTCGAACGACTTCTCGACCATGCACGATCGTGTCACGTGCCGCAGTTGGACCACAGCGCAACCACGCCTCAATCGGGTCGGCTATCGCGCCAGCAAAAGCCACACCTGTGAGTGACCACACTGCAATGTCAGCTACGGCACCGACCTCCAAAGATCCGATTTCACCTAGTCGACCGAGGCAACCTGCTCCACCGATGGTCGCGACTTCGAGTGCCATGCGTGCGTCTGCAGCGCCTGCACCGTTGCGCAGTTTGGCCAACAACATCGCTTGACGAGCTTCGAGCCACAACGACGCGGAGTCGGCCGAAGATGATCCGTCGACACCCAACCCGACGTGCACACCGGCAGCTCGTAGGTCGACGACGGGTGAGATACCGGACGCAAGAATGAGATTGCTGCTCGGGCAGTGTGCGACACCGATGTGTGCGGCCCCCAATTGCCGGACTTCATCAGGGTTCGGCATCACGCAATGTGCCACCCAGGTGCGATCGGTGCACCAACCCACGTCTTTCAGATAGTCAAACGGGCGACACCCAAACGTGGCCAGTGAAAATTCATCGTCCTCGCTGTTTTCAGCGAAATGAGTGTGCAGTCGAACGTCGAGTTTTTCGGCAAGTTCTGCCGACTCGACCATCAACTGTTTGGTGACACTGAAGGGCGAACAAGGTGCGAGCGCGATGCGAACCATTGCACCATGAGACCGGTCGTGGTGACGCCGCACGGCGTCCTCAGACGCCACAAGAATTTCATCGTCGGTCTGCACCACATCATCAGGCGGAAGACCTCCGTCCTTCTGCGACAACGACATCGACCCGCGAGTCGGGTGAAAGCGGACCCCCAGGTCGACCGCTGCAGCGATCTCTGCGGACAACAAGTCGCCACCGTTGCGCGGATGAAGGTACAGATGGTCGGTAGATGTCGTGCATCCGGACAACGCGAGTTCCGCGAGGCCCACCCATGCCGACACATGCGCTGATTCTTCGTCGAGCGCACGCCACAGTGGATACAACGTCTGCAACCATCCGAAAAGAGGTGCGTTCGTCATTGGAGGATACGCGCGCGTCAGATTCTGGTACAGGTGATGGTGCGTGTTGATGAGACCAGGTGTCACCAGACAATCAGTTGCATCAATCACTCGATTCGCTCGTGGCATCGTGTCGGTACTCGACCCGACTGCCGTGATGAAACCGCCCTTCACCGCGACCCAACCACCAGGAAGTTCGCGACGAGACATGTCGACGGTGGCAACAAGCGCGGCGTTGCGTATCAACAGGTCAACTGCATCACTCATCATTCACCATCATTTCAGAGAGTCGAACACCAGACGCAGATCGTCACGCGTGGTCGCGGGGTTCACCAGACACACTCGCAGGACAGTTTCTCCGCGCCACGACGTCGGGACCACGAATGCAAGACCGTCCGTGAGCACCTTGTCTGACCACGCGTAGTACTGCTCTGTTGTCCAGCCGCGACGCCGGAACACCAGCACACTCAACTCGGGTTCCATCACCAGCTCAAGATGTGAAGAGATACGTATGTCGTCGGCCCCCTCACGGGTGACGGTCAGGCTTCGCTCAACGGACTCGGAATATGCAACAGTGCCGTGAACAGCAAGGCTGAACCAGAGCGGAAGACCCCGGGCCCGGCGCGTGAGGTGATGTGCGTAATCAGAGGGATTCCAATCATCATCGTGACGCAGTGCATCGAGATACTCCGCGTGTTGTGTGTGTGCAGCCCGTGCGACGCGCGGATCACGATAGAGAAGTGCACACGAATCGAACGGCGCGAACAACCACTTGTGTGGGTCGACGATCAGACTGTCAGCTCGCTCGATTCCATTGAACAGCTCTCGCACGGACGGAGCTGCCAGGGCTGCCCCGCCATAGGCAGCGTCCACGTGGAACCACAAGCCATGAGCAGCAGAGAACTGGCCCACCCCTTCAAGATCATCCACGATCCCCACATTCGTGGTGCCTCCGGTTGCAACGACACAAAACGTACGCCTCTGTTGTTCCTCGGACATTGACTGCCACGCTGCTCGAACAGCTTCGCCAGACAGCCGGCCCCGATCGTCATCTTGTGCCCACACCACGTCCACATCCATCACTTGCGCTGCTTGGTTGATGGACGAATGCGCAGCACGTGAGGCGATGATCACTCCACGGGTCGAACTCATCGAGGCGGATGATTCGTGTCGCCACTTCCAACGTGCAGCCACCAACGCCGACAAGTTCCCGGCCGTTCCACCAGAAACGAAGACACCACCTGCATCAGGTGCCATTCCTGCAAGGTCAGCGATCCACCGAAGTGCTTCGTTCTCAGCAAAGATCGCACCTGCACCTTCTTGCCACGAACCTCCGAAGATGTTCGCCGCAGAGGCGGCAACATCGAACAATCCGGCAGCTTCCGTCGGAGCAGCAGGCACATACGAGAAGTACCTCGGATGGTCGATGCTGATACATGCGGGGGCAAGCACGTTCTCCCACACCGACATTGCGCGTGCTGCGCCTATTCCTTCGAGCGTGACCGTGTGACCGACTCGTCGCCGAAGCTCCTCTGCAGGAACCGCATGGTCGAGCGGTGGATCCATGCGAACACGTTTCAACGCGTAGCGGAGAATGCGCTTGCTGAGCCTCTTTGCCCCGCGATCGAAGGCGTGCATCGGGGGACGACTGTTCATCGTCGTGATGTGAATTGTGCAGGCCGTCCTCAGTTGTTGAGGTCGACCAACTCGCTTCCTTCATGACGAGCTTCGCCGTCTTTGTACAGAAAATGTCCGATCAGACCAGCCAGTGCTGCTGTCGAAAGTCCGACGACGACGGGGAACGCGAGCAATGCAAGAACGATGAGAATCACGCCTGGCATGACGTCACCGAGCCTTTCGAGATTTCTTGACGGGCTTTGTCTTTTTGACAGATGTGGACTTCTTCACCGGCACCGGTTTCTTTGCAGACTTCGTCTTTTTTGTTGCCGACTTCTTTGCCACCTTTGACTTTGTCTTCACTGCAGCCGGCGTGGCAGCCTTGCTCACTTGAGTCTCGGGTTTGTACGCCCACGCTTCAATCTCGACTACACCACCAAAAGGAAGGGCGGCAACACCGATCGTGCTGCGCGCCGGTCGGCTACCACCAAAGCCCTCGACATAAGCCTCGTTGAATGTGGCAAAGGTGTCCATGTCGGTGAGAAAGCACAATGTCTTCGACACGTCCTTCAATGTCGCTCCGACAGTCTGCAGTTGCGCCTTCAGGTTGATCACCGCTTGTGCGGTCTGTGCTGCCACGCCACCGGCGACGAGAGCACCGTCTTTCATGCCGAGTTGGCCGGACACGATGATCCAGTCACCTGCACGAACGACCGGTGTGTATGGTCCCACTGCTTTTGTCATACCCCAACACTAGGTCAGTGGCGACAAACCCTACGATTGCAGCGTGACAGACGAACCGTCGCAGATTTTCTCTGATTCTTTCCAACTATCACGCCGACACTTTCTGCGGTCGAGCGCCATGGTGGCCGGTGGCGCCGTACTCCTGGCAGCCTGTGGCTCTGACGGTGGCGGAGTATCTCTCCCGCAAGACCTCTCGATTGTCCAACGTTTTCCCGGCACCGTTCTCGTGCCGGGCGAACTACGTCTTCCCATCTCACTCGCCACTCGCCAAGGTGTGCTTACCGACGACGATGCCACACTGCCCGACATATTGAATGCGCGACTCGTCAATGCAGACACAGGAAAGGTCGTTGCCGACACGTTGTCAGCGACCAAACACGGGAAGAACATCCCACAGCCCTACTGGCCGTTCGTCGTCACTGTCGCCGAACCGGGCATCTATTCACTCATCGTCGAGGGTGGGCCTGAGACTGGCGCGGCGGTACAGGTGATCGACCGAAAGTCAGTCGCAATTCCTCTTGTCGGCGATCCACTGCCACCATTCGACACGCCGACCACATCTGTACTCGTGCGGAAGGTATGTGCCCGTTTCATGACATCGCACTCTCCGATGCCCTCTCATCTGGGAAAAAGGTCGTGTATCTCATCGGCACTCCCGCGTACTGCCAGACAGGAACGTGTGCACCGGCATTGGATGCACTCATCTCGTTGTCGAAATCGACCAGTGATGATGTGGTGTTCGTGCATGCAGACGTGTACACGGACGACACGGCTGAAAACGTTGCACCGGCCGTGAGGGCCTACAACCTCACGTTCGAGCCCGCATTGTTCATCACCGACGCGTCGGGAACGCTGCGCAGCCGTCTCGACGCAATTTTCGACGTCGATGAAGTCAGCGAAGCATTGTCAGCACTGGCTGGCTGACGAGGTTCTTGTTCAGCTGAACGACTTGCCACAGCCGCAGCTGCGGGTTGCATTCGGGTTTGTGATGGCGAAACCCTGCTCGGTGAGACCGTCTTTGTAGTCGAGGCTTGCGCCGTCGAGAAGCGAAGCAGATGCGGGATCGACCACGACCTTCACTGCTCCGAACGTGGTGACAACATCGTCAGTGGCAATGTCGCCGTCGAAGTACATGTCGTACTGGAACCCGGAGCAACCGCCTGACTTCACCGCGACGCGAAGCGCATATTCAGGTGTTCCCTCGGACTCGAGAAGTTGAGCGACCTTGCTTGCGGCTGAATCGGTGAGGGTGATCATGGGTTGTTCCTCCTGGTACGTAGAGCCCCGAATCGGCGGGGTGCTTCGACATGAAATCGTACAAGGCTCTTACACTGATTGCGTGAGCCTGCCCCCGGCCCCCGACGTCGATGACATCAGGACCATGCTGCGCGCGGTGATGGACCCCGAATTGGGCGACAACATCGTCGACTTGGGAATGGCTGGCAACGTGACGCTTGAGCCAGGTGACGGGGGCTACATCGTGCGAATCGGGGTCAAGCTCACCATCAAGGGATGCCCGCTTCGGGCGCAGATCAAGAAAGACATCGAGAGTCGTCTCATCCATCATCCCTCCATCATCAAGGTTTCCATCGACTGGGGTGAAATGACCGCCGACGAACGCACCGCGGTCATGACACGCGCGCGGTGGAATGCGCGGGAGCAAGCACCCGACACAGCAGTGCCGCAGTCGGCACGTGTACTCGCCATCGCCAGTGGCAAAGGTGGCGTCGGCAAGAGTTCAGTGACCGTCAACCTTGCAGCTGCGCTCGCTGCCGAGGGCAAGACCGTTGGTGTTCTCGACGCAGACATCTGGGGGTTTTCCATTCCGCGCATGCTCGGAATGCCCGATCGTCTGCAAGCGCGTGTTGTGGACGGACGCGACAAGCCGATGATCGTTCCGAATGAGCGTCGTGTCGGTTCTGGCACTTTGAAGGTCGTCTCCACCGGCATGCTCGTCGAAGATGAAGGTACGGCACTCATGTGGCGCGGTCTGATGCTCACCAAAGCCGTCGAACAATTCCTGAACGATGTCGACTGGGGTCATCTCGATTTTCTCTTGATTGACATGCCGCCAGGGACAGGCGACGTTCAGATGGGACTTGCCCGCATGCTTCCACGCACCGATCTGCTCATTGTCACGACTCCTGCGGTGTCCGCACAGAAGGTCGCGATCCGAGCTGCAGACATGGCACGTCGCAGTTTCTTGCGCGTGGCAGGTGTCATCGAGAACATGAGCTCGTTTGTCTGTGACCACGGTGAGCACTACCCACTCTTCGGAGTCGGTGGCGGCCAGACCCTCGCGACGGACATCGGAGTCGAACTTCTCGGACAGGTACCGATTGAACCTGCCGTGTCTGAAGGTGGTGACCGTGGAGAACCGGTTGCTCTTGCAGGTTCAGGTGAGGCCGCTCAGGTGTTTCGCGCAATTGCCAGAGGCATCATCGACGAGACGCCGACGACTGACGACATGGCGGGTTGTTCGGCGCGTGACGCAGAGCCGTCAGTCGTCACCGTGCGGTCGCGAAGTTAACCCTCGAGTTGGTCGTAACCCTGGTCCCAGGGCATCACGACACCGGTCACTTTTCCATCTCCGTCATATCGAAGGCGCGGCTGCACCGGAGTGGGAACTCCCACCTGTTGCGCCGCCCCCATTGCAGCATCGATGGAACCGTGTTCAAGAAGAAAATGCAGATTGCCGATGGTCGGTGGCAACATCGCCAACTCTCCTGCCTCGCACTTTTCCAGCGCTTCTTCTGGTCGAACCCACAGACTGTCGATGGTCTCTTTGTCGTCATGAAGAGGCTCTTGTGCCTCTGGCGCACGCGCAAGAAAAAACTTGGTGTCGAATCGACGACGTTCACCAAGTGGTGTGATCCAGTTGCTCACATAGTGAATGTCACCGGTCACCAAGGTGAGATCTTCTTGACGACACAAGTCGATGAGCGAAAGGTGTCCGTCGTGGATGCGGTGTCTCGCATCTGCAAATCGACTTGCAGTGGTCGGATCAGTGAACTGCACGACTTGTCCTGTTGCGTTGTGAGTTGCAAGCAGTACCCCTGCCTCTTCGAAACACTCACGAATTGCGGCCACCCAGAACGCGAGTCCACCTTTCGGTACGCGTAGCAGCGCACTTGCCTCTGTGTCGTCACGACCGGCACAGCATTTCGACATGGCGTCAGTTCCATCGACATCGTCGACTCGCCCACCAGGAAAGACGTACATGCCACTGGCAAAGACCGCACTCAGCGTGCGGCGCAACATGAACACTTCCATGCCGCGCGACGCGTCACGCACCAACAGCACCGTCGCTGCCGGACGAATGGGAATCGCGCGTGGGTCGAAGTCTTCATCCTTCCCTGGTCCGTGAGAGGTGCTCATTGATCGTTGCTCTCGTCACTTTGCGCCGATGATCCGAGTGAAGGCCGACCTGGTGTCACGTCGACATCGACGATCGGCCCGGAGTACGTAGCACGCACCACCCGCACATTCGAACGACGACCTCGACGTCGGAGCACGAGACGTGCAAGACCTCCACGCACAGGAGGAAGTAACAACAAGATGCCGAGCACGTCGGTCACGAATCCGGGAACGAGAAAGAGCAGGCCCGACACGAGAAGACAAGCCCCGGCGATGATGTCGCGTGAAGGCATCTCACCCTTGTCGATAGCGGCCATGAACGACCGGAACACTCGCACACCTTCATATTTCGCGAGTGCGGTTCCGAAGACAGACACTCCGATCAGCAAAGCGACAGTTGTGACGATGCCGACACTTGAGCCGACCTGCACAATGACCCACACCTCTGCCAGAGGCACGAGTACGAGTAGCGCAAGAACTATGAGCACCGACTATTCGCTCCCGGTGTCGCCGCTCTTGCGCATCTCGCGGTAGTCGCGTGCGCCACCTTCCAGCGGTTCCACTTCTAGCGTCACTCCGTCAATTGCCACGACACGAAGACCCTGCGCATCCACAAGTGGCGTCGCCCGGTTCGTGCGAGCCCGCCACTCAGCCCCGTCAATACGTACTGTTCCGTTCGGACTGATTGCTCCGACGGCAACGCCTTCGCGTCCGATCAACCATTCACGCCCGATTGTCGGTGTCGCAAAGCGGGTACGCGTCATCGACGGCATCCCAACGATGAACGTGAGCGCCATTCCACCGATACAAGTGGCCAGTGTGATCCACGACGGTCGCATGACATGTGCCCCCACCGGCTCGAAGAGCGTGAACGACGAGATGACATAGAGGACGAGTCCGACACCCGTCCACAACCTGGGAACGCCCACCTGGACATCGACAGCGAACGCGACCATCGCAAGTAGCAGCAACACAAGTCCGGTGCCGTTGACCGGCACGTATGACATGCCGATGCTCGCGAGCACAGTGCACACAGCACCAACGAGTCCGGCCACACCAATTCCGGCGGTGAAGAGCTCGAAGATGAGGAGTGCAAGACCTATAGAGATGAGGAGATACGCCGACGCAGGACTTGCGACCGTGTGGAGCAGGCGTGGCACCAAACCCAATTTGAAAAAACGAGCAGTGGTGGCCTCACGCACCACTTGTCCGTTGTCATCCAGCGCATCTACGACAGTGTCGAGTTGCTTCCCGTTGACAGTCAATCCATCGAGTGCAAACAACATGTTTCTCAACACGGGAACACCACGGTCATCCGTCGAGAACTTCAGAACTTTCTGATCGCGAGCCTCGAGAAACCCCATCGAGCCGTTCGTCAACAAATCGTCAGCAGCACCAAAACTCACCGACTCGTCGTTCAATTTCTTCAACGTTCCGGTGTAACCGATGCGAGCTCCAGGGGCCATCGCAGTCACATCTGCGACAGCCAACAACTGCGCTGGTGCGCCATACGCGCGAGCACCAGAGGGGCCCACCCATACTCCGATCGGAATCGACGCTTCCGCCACCTGTCTCAAGAGCTCCACGAATCGTTCTTCTGACACCACTGATGCCCTGCTGTTCAATTGCAGAACCAGGGCTTGCGAACCGTTTGTTTTCGCACGATCGATGGAATCAGTGATCTCGTTCACGAGAATCTCGTCAAGAAGACCACTGACTTCGACCACATCGACCGGGGCCAACTCAGTTGAATCAGTGGCTGTGGCACGATGGTCGGTGTGAAGTCCAGCGCGGTCAACCTCGCCCGTGGCGTGCGCCATGTCCACACCGGACATGAGTCCCGCGAGCGGTGCTGCAACTGTGACGCCGACTGCAAGCAACCAACGTTGCATTCTGCGCGGGCGCACTAGAAGGTCACCTCAATCGATGGAGTTGGCGAAGTTCCTGACAGCATCACGAGTTCTCATTGTTGCCGGTAAAGGTGGCGTTGGGAAATCAACAGTCGCTGAAACAGTGGCATCAGTCGCCGCAGAGGCAGGTTTGTCCGTTCTGCTCGTCAGAATCGGTGCACTGGCTGACCGCAACACCCTGAAAAAAGAGGAAACGACTGATTCAGCAGATGTAACCGGCTCGGTGAAACATCTCACACTCGAACCTGGAGATGCCCTCACCGAATACCTCTCAGGTCGAGGCCTCGGACTCGTCACGCGCCAGCTGTCGGCACTCGGCATCGTGGAGGTTGTCGCATCTGCCGCACCGGGTATCGATGACCTACTCCTCCTCGGGAAGATCAAGCAACTTGCCCGAGACGGGAAACAGGACCTACTCATCGTGGATGGGCCACCAGCTGGGCAAGCACTCTCACTACTGCGCGCTCCGATGTCATTGGGTCGAGCGGTCATGGCCGGCCCTATTCGACAGCAAGCCGACGAAGTACGACAGATGCTCGCTGATGCGAATACCTGCAGGCTCATGCTCGTCACCACGCCTGAAGTCACGCCCGTCATGGAACTGGTCGACACTGCATTCGACTTGGAAGACGACCTCGGTGTTCACCTCTCGCCGATTGTCGTGAACAAATTTGATCTAGACACGTTGCCGACGAGTCCTGACGACCTCCGCAACGCCTGTCGAAGTGACCTGCAACGAACTGCACTCGACTACAGGCTTATGCGTCGTGACCGGCAAGTCACTGCGCTTGAAGAACTACGACAAAGAGTCCCACTACAGCGACTCCTCCTTCCCGACACCTCTCTCACGCGGTCCTCTGGTGACCTACTTCGACGCACTTTCATCGATGAGATATACAAACTCTCTGGAGATGGCACGTGAACGGCGTCGAAGAACTTCTTACGACCCGCCGCGTCATCGTGTGCTGTGGATCTGGAGGCGTCGGAAAGACAACCGTTGCTGCCGCGCTCGCACTTTCTGCCGCCCGACGAGGCCGACGAGCCGTGGTCATCACGATCGACCCAGCACGACGACTTGCAGATGCACTCGGCCGCCGTGGGGAGCTGTCCAATGATCCGGTGCTGGTCGAACGCATCGGACAAGGTGAGATGTGGGCCGCGATGCTCGATGTCACTTCGACATTCGACAGTCTCATCGAACAATTTGCAGCAAGCGCAGAACAAGCGACGATCATTCACTCGAACGTCTTCTACAAATCGATCTCAGGATCATTGTCAGGTACCAGGGACTACATGGCAGCTGAGATGCTTCTTCGGTTGTACGAAGACCCACGCTTCGACCTCGTCGTGCTCGACACGGCACCGTCACGAAATGCTCTCGACTTCATCGAGTCACCCGAACGACTGGTCCGATTCTTGCGACACCCCCTGTTCAGAGTGCTCACTGCACCGTCGCGAGGTGGACTAAGAGTCATCGGAGCAACGGTGCAACCGATTCTCAAAGTCATCGGAAAGGTGGTCGGCTCGAACGTGATGAGCGACGTCATCGATTTCCTCAGAGCATTCGAGGGCATGGAGGCAGGGTTCGCTGCTCGTGCCAGTTCGGTTTCGCGCCTACTTCGCGGTGACGGCACAGACTTCGCGGTCGTCGTTGCACCGTCACCTGAACCGCTCAACGACACACGACTACTGGTTGAACGACTTGCCGACAACCGCATCTCACCGTCTCTCGTGTTTGCCAACCGACTGACTCCACGCTTCGACGGCGCGGGCGAACCGTCCACGTCTCACATGCAGCATTCAGACGCGGCGCAGAGTGCAGATGTAGTACAGAAGTGGCTCGATGACAATGTGGACGCACTTCGACAGCGAGCCCGGTCAGAACGTGACCTTGTTCAGACGTTCATCGACCACTTGTCGACCACTCCGTCTCACACTGTCGGTCTGGTCGAAATCAGCGAGCAACCTACGGATATTCATGATCTTGACGGCATTGCGCGTCTCGCCGACTCATTCGGCTGACCACACGCTTGTGTAGAGTTCGGGGGTGCACATTCTCGTTGCGACAGATGCCCAGTGGGTGCTCGACGAAGTGATCGCCGCCCTCGGCGGAGGAGACACTCGTTTCACCATCGTCTCAAATGGCCGCGATGTCGTGAAAACGGTCAACGAGTCGTCACCCGATATCGCGGTTCTCGATCTTCAGATCGGATCCATGGGAGCAATGGCAGTCACCATGGATCTTCGCCTCGATCACAGTGGTGGATTGGCGCCATATGTTCCCGTGCTCATGCTGCTCGACCGAACGGCCGACGTGCATATGGCTCGTCGAAGTGGAGCAAACGGTTGGATCATCAAACCACTCGACGCCTTGCGACTGCGTCGAGCCGTTTCAACTGTCGTCTCTGGGGGCAACTACACCGAACCACTGCCGCCTGTTGACTTTCCTGTCGCGCAGGTCGACTCCGTCGACGAGTCGTCACCTGAATCGGCAGATAGCCTCGCCAACTGACCACACTCGGGGTGTGGCGCAGCTTGGTAGCGCGCGTCGTTCGGGACGACGAGGCCGCAGGTTCAAATCCTGTCACCCCGACTCTTTGACCACTCGGCGTCAGCGCACGAGAAGTTCGGCGATCTGCACGGCATTCAGTGCAGCACCTTTGCGCAGATTGTCGTTCGACACGAACAGCGCCAACCCACGCCCACCTTCGACACCTTCGTCTTGCCTGATTCGCCCGACATAGCTGGGGTCTTTGCCGGCAGCTAGCAACGGCGTCGGAATATCGGTGACGACGACGCCTTGGGCACTTTGCAACACGTCTCTTGCGCGACCAGCAGAAAGCGCTCGAACAAACTCAAGATTCAGAGAGAGTGAGTGACCAGTGAAGACCGGCACGCGCACGCAGGTACCTGACACCTTCAGATCTGGAATGCCAAGAATCTTGCGCGACTCATTGCGCAACTTGCGTTCCTCGTCGGTTTCGTCAGACCCGTCTTCCAATAACGACCCCGCAAATGGAATGACATTGAAAGCGATGTTGCGCGCAAACTTCTGCGGCACCGGCATCGCGACAGCATCACCATCGAATGTCAGCGCTGAAGCTGAGCCACCAACAGCTTGAACTTGCAGCGCCAGCTCGTCGACACCGACGAGTCCGGCACCGCTGACTGCTTGGTATGTACTTGCAACCATGCGAATGAGTCCTGCTTCGTCGTGCAGCGGCTTCAGCACCGGCATCGCTGCCATCGTCGTGCAATTCGGGTTGGCGATGATTCCTTTGCGGGCGTTCGCAATGTCACCGGGGTTCACTTCACTGACCACCAGAGGAACATCAGGATCCATGCGCCAAGCACTCGAGTTGTCGATGACCGTCACTCCGCATTCGGCGAAACGTGGCGCCAGCGCCCGAGATGACGTTGCTCCTGCAGAAAACAGCGCAATGTCGAGCCCAGTGGGATCGGCTTGGTCGGCATCTTCAACGACAATGCTGCGGCCTTGCCATTCGATGCTCTTGCCAGCAGAACGTGCAGATGCAAAGAACCTCAACTCATCGAGCGGAAAATTGCGTTCTGCGAGCAGTGTGCGCATGACGCTTCCGACCTGACCGGTGGCTCCGACTACTCCTACTCGCACGGCAAGAGAGGCTAACCGCGGTGTGCGGTGAGCCACCAATGACTTTTGGCAGCGACATCGAGATTGTGTTGTGGCACCTCGATGCCCTCAACAGAAGTGCTTGGTAGAGCACGCGAGCGGTGGTGAAAGAGATGTGGGTCGTTCACTTTCACGCCATGTGACGCGAGGAAATCGAAAACCTCCGTCGGACTCACCCTGTTGGCCTGCCACCCGAGACGGGTGGACCACCGCCAGCGAGACAACCGTTCGCCGACCTGAGGTGCTGCGAAGAGTGTCCGCACGACTACTCCGGCAGGTAGGAGCACTGCGTCAAGCCACACCTTCCGTCGATAGTTGAGAATCACCCGACCGCCGGGCTTCACCACTCGAAATGCTTCCTTGGTGAGATGCAGTGCATCTGCAGGACTGCAATGTTGCAGTGTGATGTATGAGAAAACGACATCGACTGACGCGTCGCTGACCGGAATGGTGTGTCCGTCGGCAATGTGCGCAGTCCGCAAATTTGTCGGTCGCCCGAAACGAGCCACGGTCTCACGGCAGCGCTCAAGAAATGCTGCATCGACATCTGTGGCGACGACAGAAGCAAACTCTCGCGAGAGTGCTGCGGTCATGCGTCCGATCCCAGAGCCGATTTCGAGAATCGACGATGCTGACGCAGAGTCTGCGAGTTTCCATCTCTTGAGATACCTCCGCACCTCAAGATCACCGGTAGCCACAAACTGAGCGAGTGAAAGCTTGGAACCGGTCTCGTTGTTGAAGACCCATCCCGTCTGCCGGACGACTTCATCAGCGTCACGGGAGTCTTCACTCCGGGTGCCGGCCGCTTTCCACGGAGTGAGTTGCGGCCGACGTCTGCTCATGCAGCGTCAATTATTGCCTGTGACGGAGTGTCACTTGCGTTCTGGCAAAGGTGCCGAGTACGCAGTGCCACTGTCCAGACCAAAAGCCGTGTGCAATGAGCGGACAGCTGACTCCATGTTGCTGAGGCCGACCACAACGGACACTCGGATGGTGCTGGTGGAGATCATCTGGATATTGACATCGTTCTCCGCCAGAACTCGGAACATTTTTGCTGCGATCCCGGGGCTGGTCTTCATACCCGCACCCACCAGAGACACCTTTGCGATGTCGGTGTCATGCGTGACACCACCGGCACCGATGTCCTTCGACACTCGTGTGACGATTTCCTCTGCCACTTTCATATCTGCCTTCGGAACGGTGAATGAGATGTCGGTGTGACCTTCGCGCGAGGTGTTTTGCACGATCATGTCGACGTTGACGTTTGCATTTGCGAGTGGCTCGAAGATCGCAGCTGACACACCAGGACGATCTGGTACGGCGAAGATCGTGACTTTCGATTCACTCGCGTCTTGCACGACGCCTGAGATGATTGGGTCTTCCATGGGGGGTTCTCCTTCGATGTTGCGCACCCATGTTCCGTGTTCCCACGTGAAACTCGAGCGGACGTGCAGAGGGACATTGTGATTACGAGCAAATTCGACTGAGCGCAGCGCGAGCACTTTGCTACCGACTCCGGCCATCTCGAGCATTTCCTCGAAACTGAGCTGCTGAAGTTTGCGCGCTTGCGGAACTATTCGTGGATCGGCAGAGAACACACCGGTGACGTCGGTGTAGATCTCACACACGTCTGCCGACAATGCAGCAGCTAATGCGACTGCTGTGGTGTCACTTCCGCCACGACCCAATGTGGTGATCTCCTTGTCAGTCGACACCCCTTGGAAGCCTGCAACGACGACGACTCGACCCTGAGCCAAGGCTTCACGCAAGCGGTCACCCTTTACTTCCACGATTTTGGCCTTGGTGTGGACCGTGTCGGTGATGATGCCGACCTGCGACCCGGTCATGCTCACCGCGTCGACACCGACGTCTGCGAGGGCCATGCACAGAAGTGCCATCGAAATGCGCTCTCCAGTGGTGAGGAGCATGTCCATCTCACGCCCGGGATGCGTCGATGACACTTGATGTGCCAGCGACATGAGGTTGTCGGTGGTCTTCCCCATGGCAGACACCACGACGACGACATCGTTGCCATGGCGCTTTGTGAACGCGACGTGTTCGGCCACTGACTTGATGCGATCGGGGTCAGCGACCGATGTGCCGCCGTATTTCTGCACGATGAGAGCCACTGCTCTACAACGCTATCGGTGCGACGCTATCCTTCGACCCTCGTGGGTACCGACAAGCGCGAACGCAAGAAGAACAACCGTGACATGGCCCGTGCGGCACGCGCACGTGCGGCCAAGCGGGCCAAGGTCCGTCGACGTGGACTACAGGTCGGACTTGGAATTCCTGCTGCAGTCCTCGCAATCTGGGCCGTTGCCACGTTCGCAGTCGACGATTCATCCGACACGGTCGACGTGACCGACACGACAGTCGCCACAAGTGACACACCGACGCTCACCACACTTGCCGGTGAAACGGTCTCTGGTGACACCACTTGCCCGGCCGATGATGGCTCTGCGGCCCGTACCACGACGTTCGAAAAAGCCCCACCGATGTGCATCGATGAGAAGAAGTCGTACACCGCGACAATGTCAACCAGTGAGGGCGACATCGTCATCGAACTCGACACGAAGAACACTCCGAAGACGGTGAACAACTTCGTGGTGCTGTCTCGTTACAAGTACTACGACGACTCCTACATCTTCCGCACTGATTCGAGCATCGACATCATCCAGGGCGGCGGCGCCACCAACACCGACAGCCCGGGCTACACCATCGAAGACGAAGGCTCCGGCTACAAATACTCCGAGGGACAAATTGCAATGGCACGCACTGCAGAACCGAACAGTGCAGGTGGACAGTTCTTCATCATCACCGGGCCGAATGCTGCGGCTCTCGACGGTCAAGGTACATACGTCGTGTTCGGAAAGATCACTGAAGGACTCGATGTCGCCAAAGCAATCATGGCTCTGAACTCTGGCTCTGGTGACCTGGGCGGAGCACCGTCACGTGAAGTAAAGATCTCGAAAGTCACGATCTCCGAGAGTTGACGACACCTCCGTCTGAGGTGTTCACGCAATCAAGTTGTTCTGTAAAAGGTCAATTGCTTCTGTCGTCACACCGAGGGAACGGGTGGCATCTGTGATGCTTCCATGCCGTGCGAGCACGTCCCCGACGAGCCGATCCATCGTGTCGTAACTCGCCATCATGTACTGATGACCCCAATCGTTTCCGACCTGCGCGATCTCGGGGTACATCGTCTGCAGCACTGCGCGTGACTCTTCCAACGTCTCGGACGTCAATGCGTAATCAGTCGCGATGTCGTGTCGCGACACGCCGAGACACCCGAGAATCAACATCGTCAAGACACCGGTGCGATCTTTACCCGCGGTGCAGTGATAGACGAGCGGGTTATTCGATTGCTTTGCAACCAGAGTGAATGCTGTACGTAGCTGGTCGGCGCTCGACTCGAGCATGCGGAGATATGAGTATCGAAGTACATCTGCGTCGTCAGCAATGTCTGGAAGCTCCGGGCGTTTCCGGGTGACATCGCCCGTTGGTATGTGGTGAAAGTCGACCGGATGATCGTCGACGGGAAATGTTCCGTGTGATTCAACTTCATGAGTCGAGCGAAGGTCGATGACCGTCTGCAAGCCGAGACCTCGCACCCGCTCGACGTCACGAGTGGTCAGTCTGTTCAGACCATCAGCTCGGAACACGCGGCCACGTGCGACACGACCCCCCGACTGTGTTTCGTAGCCTCCGATATCCCTGAAATTGTGTACGCCCTCAAGGTCGAGTCGTCGGTGAGGAACTGCTGCGGCCATGCGACGACGATAGGGGGCGCAGGTAACGCGATTGGTACTGTCGCGGGAATGGCAAGCGACAACAAGGCATCCCACATCACTCACGTCGGCATCGTCGGTTCCGGAATCATGGGTTCTGGACTCGCAGAGGTGTTCGCCAAGGCCGGGCTTCAGGTGACGGTTCGTTCGCGACAGAAGTCGACTGCGGAGGCAATGGTCGCTTCGATTGCCAAGGGCCTCGAGAAGCAGGTGTCGCGCGAGAAAATCTCTGCTGCAGACAAGGACGCGATCATGTCGCGCCTGTCAGCAACAGATGACATCAAGGCACTTGCCAACTGCGACCTCGTCATTGAATCTGTGGTCGAGGATCTGGCAGTAAAGAAGTCGTTGTTCGCCGAGCTCGACGCGATCGTTCAACCAAACGCAATTCTCGCGACGAACACCAGCACGCTCGCGGTCGTCGACATGGCGATGGCCACGAACCGTCCAGACAAGGTGTGCGGTATCCATTTCTTCAATCCGGCACCAGCCATGCCACTTGTCGAAATTGTGCGACCACTCACCGCTTCCGACGAGACCATCGAAGCCGCATCGGCGGTGGTCGCGGCGTGTGGCAAGAACGGCGTTCACGTGAAGGACCGCGCCGGCTTCATCGTCAATGCACTCCTGTTCCCATATCTCAACAACGCAATTCGCATCTGGGAAACGGGTACTGCTTCGATGGAAGACATCGACACCGCGATGAAGGGTGGCTGCAACTTCCCGATGGGACCATTCGCATTGCTTGACTTGGTCGGGCTCGACACCTCACTGTCGATTCTTGAAGCGCTCTACGCAGAGTTCGGAGATCCGAATTTCGCACCAGTGCCGACACTTCGACGCCTCGTAGCAGGCGGAAAACTCGGTCGCAAGAGCGGTGCAGGGTTCTATACCTACTAGTCGTTGGGGCTTTCCTGACGTCGACACTTGGCCAGACGACGATGTCGTCTGCGTAGGTGCAGACCTTGAACCGTCGACACTTGTCGATGCGTACTCGCGCGGTCTATTCCCCATGTACCTTGACCGCAAGCACACGATGCTCGGTTGGTGGTCACCGATGGAACGTGGTGTCCTGAACTTCGGGGACCTTCGAGTCACACGGTCACTTCGCCAAAGTCGTAGACGATTCACATTGACCATCAATCATGCGTTTGCAGAGGTCATCAAGGGCTGTTCGAGCGTCAGCCGTACTGGAGGATGGATCACTACCGACTTCGTTGATGCATATGTCGAGTTGCATCGTCTGGGCGTTGCCCACAGCGTCGAAGTGTGGAACAACGACCATCAACTTGTCGGCGGACTCTACGGAGTGCGACTTGACAGATTTTTCGCTGGTGAGTCCATGTTCCATCTTGAGCGAGACGCATCGAAAGTTGCTCTGTGGTTCTTGGTCGAGATGATGCAGATAGCTGGCATGTCGTTGCTCGACACCCAGTGGGCTACCGACCATCTGCGTTCCCTGGGGGTCTCTGAAGTGCCGCGGCACGAGTACTTGGCACGTCTCGGCGCCGCCACCTCCCCACAGCGCTGACGCCATCGACCCAGACATCTGACCCACACCCACGCCAGACCGCGGGACTTGCGGGCATACTTTGTGCATGTCGACACCTCGTCATGCTGATGCGTGGCTCATGCGGACGTACTCCGGTCACTCCACCGCGAAAGCATCCAATGAGCTGTACCGCACCAACTTGGCGAAAGGTCAGACCGGCTTGTCGATTGCGTTCGACCTCCCGACCCAGACTGGGTACGACCCTGACCATCTCCTCGCTCGTGGAGAGGTCGGCAAGGTGGGCGTTCCTGTAGCTCACCTCGGCCACATGCGCACTCTGCTCGATGCCATTCCACCGGGGACGATGAACACGTCGATGACCATCAACGCAACTGCTGCGTGGCTGTTGTCGCTGTATGTGGCCAATGCCGAAGAGCAAGGTGTCGCCACGAAGGAACTTCGCGGAACTACGCAGAATGACATCGTCAAGGAATATCTCTCCCGTGGTACCTACATCTTTCCTCCCGATGCGTCGCGTCGCCTGATCGTCGACATGGTCGCGTGGTGCACCCACAATGCACCGAAATGGAACGCGATGAACGTGTGCTCGTATCATCTGCAAGAAGCAGGTGCGACTCCCGTGCAGGAAATCGCCTATTCACTTGCCACAGCAATCGATGTGCTCGATGCTGTCCGCGCAAGTGGTCAGGTGGACGACGACCAGTTTGTTCAGGTCTTCGGGTCGATCTCATTCTTTGTGAACGCCGGAATTCGCTTTATTGAGGAAGTATGCAAGATGCGAGCGTTCACCGAACTTTGGGATCGCGTCGGGCGAGAGCGTTACGGCGTACAAGATGCCAAGGCTCGTCGCTTCCGCTACGGCGTTCAGGTGAACTCGCTCGGACTCACCGAGGCACAACCTGAGAACAACGTCCAACGCATCGTGCTCGAGATGTTGGCCGTCACATTGTCGAAACGTGCACGTGCTCGAAGCGTGCAACTACCGGCATGGAATGAGGCTCTCGGTCTTCCTCGGCCGTGGGACCAGCAGTGGTCACTCCGCATGCAACAAGTGTTGGCTTTCGAGACCGACTTGCTCGAGTATGACGACATCTTCGATGGATCACATGTCGTCGAATCTCGGACAGCAGAGTTGCGTGATGCCGCATGGGCTGAACTGAACGAGGTGCTCGACATGGGCGGGGCTTTTGCTGCCATCGACGAGCTCAAAGGCCGTCTCGTCCGATCGATGGCCGACCGCACGAGACGAATCGAAGCGGGAGACCAAATGGTGGTCGGGGTAAACGCATACTCCGAGAGCGAGCCGTCGCCCCTCGGCGGCAACGACAACATTCTCACCGTCGATCCCGCTGTCGAAGCCGAGACCATCGCTGATGTCAATGCCTGGCGCGCCACGCGTGATGCGGCCCGGGTTCAGGCGGCGCTCGAAGACCTTCGTCGTGCCGCCGAGGGCACAACAAACATCATGACGGCCTCCATTGAGCTGGCTCGTGCCGGCGGCACCACTGGCGAGTGGGCTGGTGTGCTGCGAGAAGTGTTCGGCGAATACAGAGCTCCAACTGGCGTGTCGGCCGCCGTTGGTCGACGTTCTCACGAGTTGGCCGACGTTGCGTCCTTCGTGAAGACACTTGCGGGCGGACCGCCAAAATTTCTCGTGGCAAAACCAGGTCTCGACGGTCATTCGAACGGCGCAGAACAAATCGCTGTGGCGGCACGCGATGCAGGTATGGAGGTCGTCTACAGCGGTATCCGACTCACTCCAGAACAGATCGCTGCAAGTGCACGAGATGAAGATCCTGATGTCGTGGGACTCTCCATTCTCTCTGGATCACATATGGAACTGGTACCAACTGTCATCAAGTTGTTGCGCAAGGAAGGTGTCGATGCACCGGTCATCGTCGGCGGCATCATTCCAGAGTCAGACCGGGCCGTACTTCGTGATCAAGGTGTGGCGGCGGTGTACACACCGAAGGACTACGACGTTGCGCGCATCATGCGTGAAATTGCCGAGATGGCGGCATCACACCGCTCAAACTGAATGAGAGGTGTGAGCTAGACGCGCTCACGCTCAATGAAAGACTCGAGCGCGGGGCCACTTTCAAAACTGGTGATGAGTGCGTACCGGGGCCTTTTGCCATTGTGCACGACGACATGCCACAACCGTTGTGTGTCGACGACAAAACGTGAACCACGCGCGAGGGGAACACGTCGTTCTGTGCTCGGATCGGGCAGACCGTCGTGGTCATTGTCCATCAGCAACATGTAGCTGTCAGGGCTGTCGGTCAACTCGAGCCATGAGCGCACCACCCAGCCTTCGTTCTCAGGATTGAAACGGTTGTTGTCGTCGCGATGAAAACTACGTATGGCGGTTTCGCGGTCTTGTGGCTCGAGTTTGATGATGCGAACCCGACCGAAATTCGCGCCGACATCGGTGACGTATGACTTCAACGTCGGAGCTTTATCGGCATTCGATGTCCAGAGTGCGTCTTTGTCGGTCTTGCCTTTGTCCCAGAAACCTCGACAATCGAGTTGACCGTCTGCCGATGCAAGTGGTGCAAAGTTGGTGTCGCCACCACTCTTCCAGTCCATGTACTCCAGTGAGTCCCACTCATGTTCGGGAACTGTGAATGGTGCAGGCTTCAGCGCGACGAAACCCGTCTCCTGTAGACACCCGAGACGTTCGTGTGGCGTATGGAGAGGAATGGACACTGACCAATGTTCTTTCGTCGGCCAGAACGTCGTGGTCATGATTCAAGTGTAACTATCAGGGCGGCATGGTTGTTGTCGCACCAATCGGCACGAAGCCTGTACTTGGTGGCAGCAACAACACAGTGCCCACCGGCACACGGTCTGGATTCTTGATTTTGTTCAGCTCCACCAGTGCAGGTGCGCTGATGTTGAACTTCTGCGCAATGGTGAACAAGGAGTCACCGTTCTGCACCGTGTACTCGCGGCGCACGAAAGTGGTGGTGGTTTGTGGAACCGTCGTGGTGGTCGTCGTGACGGCTGAGTCCTCGCCATCAGATTCACCGACTTTGAAATAAGCCGATAGGAATGAAAGAGCAGCGAATGCGATTGTCGCCCACAACAGATACATGTGGAGCGGCTTTCGCAGGAACATCGAGTCAATGCTAGTTGTGCGAGGTCTGCGACGACCGGCAGTGCGTGTCGACGACTATGCAGCGCGCTCGGTGACGTACACCGCGAGCGAGATGAGCGCGTCACGGGCCTCGCCTGCAGGTACCGAAGCATTGATTGCTGCGATCGACACGTCTCGAAGCTCGTCGATGAGTGACTCCATGCCGGCCAATGCTCCGCACTCGACGATGACGGCTTGAATGTGGGACACATCGTCGACACTGAGGTCGGGCTGACCGACAGTTGAAAGAATTTCTTTCTGCGAAGCATTCGCCATGTCGAAAGCTCGGGCGAGAAGCGGGGTGGGCTTGCCTTCACGGAGATCATTGCCAACGGGCTTGCCAGTGACCGTCGAGTCTCCGAAGACACCAAGCACGTCATCACGCATTTGAAAGGCATCACCAAGGGGTAGCCCAATGCGTGAAAGCGCCTCGACTGTGGCCGCCACATCGGACGGCCCAGCCAGGAGTGCGCCGATATGAAGGGGGCGCTCGACGGTGTACTTACCACTCTTATAGCGACAGATTCGATCAGCAACCTCTCGACGA
>Ga0129333_10001165_pt1 | contig 23500 bp, 25 predicted proteins | sample CPB6_08_DNA_FD_94474 | JGI IMG/M metagenome (GOLD analysis project Ga0129333, IMG submission 94474) | Freshwater to marine salinity gradient microbial communities from Chesapeake Bay, USA - CPBay_Sum_0.6_0.8_DNA | ecosystem: Environmental > Aquatic > Marine > Coastal | place: USA: Chesapeake...
ATTATGATTAGTAATCTGATGATGCAACTGAAGGGCGATGCTCTTAATGAAAATCTTGTTCGTCATATGGTGCTTACTGCCCTTCGTGCATTTGAAAAACAATACTCTCCTAAGTATGGTGAGATTGTTCTTGCATATGACAGCAAGCATTACTGGCGAAAAGAGGCATTCCCTTATTACAAACAGAATAGAAAGAAAGACCGAGAGGCATCCGACCTAGATTGGAATGCTATCTTTGAGGTTCTGAATAAGATACGAGACGAGATTAAAACCTTCTTCCCTTACAAGGTTGTCGAAGTGTATGGCGCTGAAGCAGATGATGTCATCAGCACTCTTACTACTTACCAAGCATATCGCAACATCAAACTTCAGAAAGAAGGTGGTGACGGTGAAGAAGTATTGATTCTTTCGGGTGATAAAGATTTTATTCAACTACAGAAGTATCCTTTTGTAAAGCAATACAATCCTATTCTGAAGAAAGAAATTAAACATGCAGACCCCAAAGCATATGCCAGAGAACATATCATTAAAGGAGATAAGTCAGATGGCATACCTAACTTCCTATCTGATGCTGATACATTTGTGGTAGGTAAGAGACAGAAACCTATAAGTAAGAAAAACTTAGAAAAGTGGGTAAACCAAGACCCGTCTGTATTCTGTTTGGACCAACAAGCAAGAGAAAATTATGAGCGTAATCGGAAATTAATCGATCTTACCTGCATTCCTGAACATCTTGCAACAGAGATTGTATCTTGTTACAAGTCACTAAATAGCAACGAAAGGAAAGTACCACTTGAATACTTTCAACAGCATCAACTCACTAAGTTGATGGAGGAATTTGTATTCCGTAATACACAACCACATTTTGAGGTGAAATAACCATGGCAACTGATACTTATAGACCACTCATTTCTGAGATTCTTCGTAAGGTTAATAACGCGAAGACAAAAGCAGAGAAGAAAGAACTGCTTGCAAAATATAATACACAAACACTGCGTAGCTTGTTCATCTGGAACTTCGATGAAACTGTTAAGTCGATGCTTCCTGAAGGAGAAGTTCCTTACACTCCTAACCCAGCACCAGAAGGAACAGACAACACTCTTCTAGAAAACGAAGGCAAGAAACTGTTTTACTTTGTTAAAGGTGGCGCTGACCACATCAGTCAGAGTAAGCGAGAGCAACTGTTTCTTGCTATGCTAGAGAACCTGCATCCAGATGAGGCAGAAGTTATTTGTCTAGTTAAGGATAAGAAACTTCAGACAAAGTACACGCGCATTTCAAAACCACTTATTCAAGAAGCGTTCCCCAACATTCAATGGGGGGGTCGTAGCTGATGAAGATTCTCCATCAAAACTGTGACCCTGAACTGGCAAACGATAGAGGTCTGCCGTATACTGCTTACTTAGTTACCTATGAGATTGATGGAGCACTTGCTTATGACATAGTTATCCCAGATAAACAATTAGAAATCTTTGATTACTATTGGGATAGATATAGAGAAGGTCTCAAAGGTTGGAAGCAATCTGAAGGTAGAGTTAACCCTAAACTTTGGGGAAGTCAAACAAAAGAATCTAAGAAGAGGAAGTAAAAATGTCTATTAATTTAACAAACAACGGGAAAGATATTTCTCTTTCCTATTTGGTTGGTAAATCTACTACTCCAGAAAATTTATTATTAAAATTATTTACCAATAATATTACGACATTAACTGTTGCTGATACTGCAAGTACTTATGTTGAAGCATCTGGTGGTGGGTATGCATACAAAACTTTAACAGGTTCCAGTTGGTCTATTGCCAATGGAATTGCTACATATCCTACCCAAACATGGACTTTTACTGGAGCTGTAGGAACTGTTTATGGTTACTACATTGTTAGGGCATCTACAGGAGACATTGTTTTGTCTGAAAAGTTTTCTGGTGGACCATATAATGTTCAAACAAATGGCGACAATATTTCAGTAGACCTTTCATTAACTATTTCTTGATATGACAGAAGAAATCATTGACACAACAGCACAAGAGGTGGTAGAATCACCAGAGGTAGAACCGCAAACTCCTTTTATCAATCCAAAGATTAATCAATCTGAATTGAGAAAAGTGATTAAACAGTACAAGCGTTATCGCAAATCTACCCTTGCTGAAATTCGTCGTCTCGATGGTGTTCCCCAATATGACAATCCATTCTAAAGTTAAACTCATTTCTGTTACCCCCGATGCAGAACAGACAATGGCATACGTTGCTAGAGTGTCTAACCCTAGTAACCAAGATAACGAGAACTATGCGGGGTTACTGCGTTATTGTATTAAGCATAATCATTGGTCTGTGTTTGAACAATCTCATATGACACTTGAGATTGAAACAAATCGTGGTATCGCAGCTCAGATACTTCGCCACCGTTCGTTTACATTTCAAGAGTTTTCTCAGCGTTATGCTGATGCCAATCTTCTCGGTAGTGATATTCCTATTCCAGATCTTCGTAGACAAGATGAAAAAAATCGTCAAAATTCTACTGATGATCTTGATGGTTATTTGAAACTCACTCTACAGTCAGCAATTTCTGAGCACTTTGGCGCTGCTAACGCCCTCTACAAGCGCCTTCTGCACCATGGAGTCGCCAAGGAGTGTGCTCGCTTCGTGCTCCCTCTAGCGACGCCCACACGCCTGTATATGACGGGCTCGTGCAGGTCATGGTTGCATTACATTGACCTTCGTTCTGCCCATGGCACTCAGAAGGAACACATGGAAATCGCTGAGCAGTGTAGAGAAATCTTTAAGGATCAGTTTCCAACGGTTGCGGAAGCCATGGAATGGTGATATAATAGGGTCAACCACACAGACCCGATGAATATCTTCTATCTCAGCTACGATCCCCGAACGTGTGCCGCCGAGCATTGCGACAAGCATGTGGTTAAAATGATTGTTGAGTATGCTCAACTTCTCTCCACTGCTCATCGTGTGCTTGACGGCATTCCTTATACTTCCAAAACTGCTAACAATCGTAATATCAAACGCTGGCGACTTGACAAACCACGCGAAGATATTCTATACAAAGCATCACATATCAATCATCCATCTGCTGTGTGGGTGAGACAATCACGTTCTCATTACAAATGGTTGTTTGATTTGTTTCAACATTGCTGTGTAGAATATACACGACGCTACAAAAAATATCACAGCACAGAAAGTTTAGTAAGTTATCTTTGGGTTGCTCCATTTAGTATTCCCAATGCTGGGTGGATTGATCCACCTCCCGCGATGCCTGATAAATACAAGGTAACTGGAGATTCAATCCAGTCATATCGCAACTATTATATTGGAGACAAAGTTGCTTTTGCTACTTGGAAACCTCCATCTACTCCACCATTATGGTTTATTGAAGATGCCAACTTACAAATTCAAGGATAATAATACAGGTGAAGAGTTTGAGAAGTGGATGTATATGGCAGAGAGAGAACCATATCTTGAAGCTAATCCCCACATCACTCAGATGCCTACTATTCTCCATGCGGTTTCCGAAGTAGGAAACTGGCAGAATAAAACTGACAGTGATTGGAAACACGTTATCAATCGCGCAGCAGATACTCCTGGTTCTAACATTAATCGTCTCTAATTATGCCTGTAAGAAATCGTAAGACAAAACAAGCTGTTCCAACGGGAATGAGCGTGAAACAAATGAAGCGTAAGAAGCCTCTCAACGAAGAATATTTCGCTAAGGATATCGAACCTCTTACAGATTCACAACGTAAGATGTTTGATGAGTGGAATAATGATAAGCATCTATTCGCTTATGGTGCTGCAGGAACTGGTAAAACATTCGTAGCACTTTACCTTGCTCTGAAGGATGTTCTCAATGAGAACACTCCATACGAAAAAGTTTATATTGTTCGCTCACTTGTAGCGACACGCGAGATTGGTTTCCTTCCTGGTGATCATGAGGATAAGTCATCTCTTTACCAAATTCCATATAAGAATATGGTAAAGTATATGTTTGAGTTATCAACTGATGAAGAGTTTGAGATGCTGTATGGTAACTTAAAGAATCAAGGCACCATTAGTTTCTGGTCTACATCATTCCTTCGTGGAACTACAATGGATAACTGTATCATTCTTGTTGATGAAATGCAGAATCTAAATTTCCATGAACTTGATTCTATCATCACTCGCGTTGGTCAAGATTGTAAGATTATCTTCTCTGGTGACGTTCAACAGACTGATTTGATTCGTACTAACGAACGTAATGGTATCCTTGACTTCCAAAAGATTATCAATACCATGGAAGAGTTTTCATCTATTGAGTTTGGTGTGCAAGACATCGTTCGTTCTGGTTTAGTTCGCAGTTACATTATTAGCAAAATTAATTTGGGATTCTAAATGTTTATTCATTCTTCGTCATTCACTCCTATTGAACTTGAAGCTGTTATGGTAGATGGTCGTAGGGTTTATCCAACACCTTCGGGTGGTAAGTATCCATCTATCACAACTGTTCTTGGGGTATGCCCGAAGAAGAAAAAGAAACTGAATGAATGGAAGCAGCGCGTCGGTTACGATAAAGCGCAAGCAATCTCCACCCGTGCTGCCACTCGCGGTACGGACTTCCACAAGATGGTTGAAGATTTGCTCAATAACTGCTATAATGAAGACAACTTCAAAGGGAAGTTCCTCCCCCTTATGATGTTCAAAAATGCTGTTCCAACACTCAATAGAATCACTCAGGTCTATTTACAAGAAGCAGCATTATATTCTGACCACTTGGAAGTAGCAGGGCGAGTCGATTGCATCGGTGAGTTTGATGGTATTCCATCCATCATTGACTTCAAAACCTCAAAGGAAGAGAAGCGTGAAGAATGGATGGAAGATTATTACATTCAAGAAACTGCATATGGTTGCATGTTTTATGAACTATATAATACACGCATCAAACAACTTGTAACTATCGTTGCCTGTGAAGACGGCAATACACAAGTCGTTATCAAGCAACCTAAAAAAGAATACTTAGACCGACTAATCGAACTACGCTCTCTCTACCAGGAAATCTATGGAGGATAATATACTACAGGAAAAATTTATGACAATTGCAAGATTCTCAGCAGAGGTTGAGACACTTGTGAACAGTGATTCGATGAGTTACATTGATGCTATCATTCATTATTGTGATACCAATGATATTGAGTTAGAAACTGTGCCCAAGTTGATTTCAAAACCATTAAAAGAAAAACTAAGGCATGAAGCTCAACAGTTGAACTTCATTAAAAAAACTTCCCGTGCAAAGTTGATGTTAGTATGAGCGACTTCTTTGATTCAGACATCGTAAGAGAAGAGGCAAAAGAAATGGAGCGTCTTCAAATGAAAGCGATGGAACTTACACTTTCTGGTCCTATGCGAGGCACTAAGGAAGACCAACTTGAATACATTTCAACAGTGCGAGCACTTGTAGAAAAACAACAAGTGTTTTACATGCGTCTGAAACTTTCAGATGATGAAAGAGCACAGGACATGGTGACACAAATCGAAGAAGGTGCTAAAATGTTGTACGGATGGTGGGAGACAACTGATGTTCTTTCACTCATGCGTAACATGCTTGATAAGCTTGACGAGTTTGAGCAGGAGATCGAGGCAGAGGGTTGACGCCGCCCTCTGCCCGTGGTATGATGAACAGGTGATGAGGCGTCACACAGACCAAATCTAAAACAATCCGAGGTAATCCTATGTCTTTTGCTGACCTTAAGCGCAAATCTCAAAACTCCTTTGCTTCTCTGACTAAGGAACTTGAGAAAGCAAACTCTACTTCCACTAGCGATGACCGCTTCTGGAAACCTAGCGTTGACGCCGCTGGTAATGGGTATGCTGTTATTCGTTTCCTCCCTGCTCCTGATGGTGAGGAACTGCCCTTCGTGAAACTGTATTCTCACGCATTTCAGGGTGATGGTGGATGGTATATTGAAAACTCTTTGACTACTCTCGGGGGTAAAGACCCTGTGGGTGAAGTGAACCGCCGCCTGTGGAATAGTGGTCGTGATTCTGATAAAGAAACTGCTCGCAAGCAGAAGCGTAAACTGACCTACTACTCTAACATCTATGTTGTGAGTGACAAGGCAAATCCTGAGAACGAAGGTAAGGTGTTCCTGTATAAGTACGGCAAGAAAATCTTCGACAAGATTACTGCCGCTATGCAACCTGAGTTCGAAGATGAAACTCCCGTGAATCCTTTTGACCTGTGGGAAGGTGCTAACTTCAAACTGAAGATCACCAACGTCGCTGGTTACTGGAACTACGACAAGTCCGAATTTGCTGCTGCTTCTGCACTCGCTGCTGATGATTCTAAACTGGAATCTATCTGGAAGCAAGCACACTCCCTTCAAGCATTCGTGTCTCCTGATAACTTCAAGAGCTATGAAGAACTGGAAGAGCGTCTGAATCTGGTGCTCGGTATCACTCAGACCCCTGCTGCTGCCCGCGCTGCTCAGGTGACTCGCGTGATGGATGAGGAAGAGGATGAAGAGTTCTCTGCTCCCGCTCCTGTTGCTCGCCGTGAACCTGCGCTGCCTAAGGTTGCAGTCGCTGCTGGTGTAGATGAGGATGAAGATGATGCTCTCAGTTACTTCGCTCGCCTTGCTGAAGAGGACTGAAACCAAAATCCATAGTTAAAAACTCTTTGGGCGGAAAAAAAATCCGCCCAATTTTTTTGTCTAAAAAGTTAAACTGAAGTTTTCTTTAATTGAGATGAGATATAATCGGATGACTTTGAATATAGATTTAATTTTCTAAATTCATTTACAAAAGCATCAAAGTATCTACCCTTTAGTAAATAAATTTCTCTTTTGCTTTCATTCTTTTTGAATTCATATTCAAAATTACTTACTGGTATTGCAGCATTTAATTTTGTGGTAGGTTTTTTTGTTTTACTGTCATAGAATTTAAATGGATTGTTGTAGAAGTTCTCGTCTACTATTACTCCTTCTTTTAAAACCAGTTTCCCGTTACTATCTTTAACTTCTAAAGTTTCGTAATGATGTATACCATCTGGTTCATCGTATTTTTCTTCTACATATTTCCTCAATTGATACTCATTCATGGGCCAGTCCAGAACTGGATTGATTATATTGTTTAGAATAGCAATCACCCAATCATAGTAAGGACTACCGTATGCTTTTTCTGCTAGTAAATCTAATCTATCCGAGTCAGTTATACTATACTTCTGAAAGAATACAGCATAGGATAACATGTCCTCGTTGATTTTATATCTTCGGAAGAAATTTTTTACAACGACGTAATCTGTTTTCCCGAACGGGAACTTAGATGGTTTGGTATCGTATTGTAAATCTGGAACGTATGAGAAGAACATTAGTAACTCCACCCCTGACTATTAATTTCTTGACGATATAGAACTTTGAGTTCTGCAAAAGCTAAATCTAAAGTAATTGCTACTGGTGCTCCATCTCTTGTAGTATTATATGTTCCGTCTGGAGTGTAATTTATTTTTACTGTAGTTATTGCAGAGGGTTTATACTGAGATACATGTCTGTTTAATTCAGCACCTTTCATAAAATTGACATCAACTATGTTAGGAACGCCAATAAAGTTTGTACTCTTAGCACCAGTGAATCCAAACACTCCAGCACCACCGAAAGATGGCAATGATGCTTTTTTAAATGTTGTTATGATACCTTTAACTGTCTCCATTTCTGTAGCATTTCTAGGAACCAGTTTAAAGCTGAGATTAAATGTTCTCATCTCTGCTTTATCAAACATTAATTCTGCATTAGGGTTTAGAATAACTCCTCTAGTTCCAGATAAAATATCATCAACACTAACACCACCACCTGCACCTGGAATTTCATTTATAGCTTTCGATATTCCTGCAGCTGCTAGTGCTGGTCCAAATCCTTGTACTTGTTCGTTTATAGAACCAATTAAATTTTGTACAGAACCAGCAATGTTTGCACTTTCCATTGTTGGTCCAACTGTTTTTAAAATACCAGCACCAATGTTGCTAAAAGATTTTCCTCCCCACGAAGCACCATAATCTGCTGACACATCTTCTGGCATGTATAGTATTACAGATGTTAAATCATCTGCACCTTTCATGTTTAAGGACATGTTATATACTTCCAAATCAGTTCCACCAGTGCTAGCAAATGGTGGTTTGTATTCATAAAAATCAAAGCGAACATAATCAGTGTGACTATCTATCATTTCTTTGGGATACTTCAGAGTACCTCCACTGCCTGCTGCTCCTAATCCTGTAGTGATTTTAGCTGCGCCACTATTTCCTAGAGCAGCAGATGTTCCTGTTGGTATTGCCATTTACTGTTTTACATCCGAAATGTCTTCTGGTTTGCCGTATCCTTTTATAATACGTTTCGCTTTGATGCGGTCACTATAACTTTCGTTGGTTTCTTTCCACACATCAGAAGATTTATATGGAACTAAAGTTCCTTTTCTATCTTTTACAAAATGTTCCACGGGTAATACTACAGCAGTATCCCATTCTTCAAGAGCAAGGTCTAATAAGAATCCATCTACATGGTCTAAAATATATTTATGGAAACATGCCCTAGGTAAATCTATTCTATCTTGTTTTAATTTTTCTATTGCAATAATTCTTTTTCTTGGTTCCATGTAATGTAAATTAGCACCAATAAAATGATCTGAATTTGCTTGTATTACATAGACCAATGGAAAGGTATCATAGTAAGGAAGATACTTCATCTTTGCTTTGTATTCAAACAAAAAAAGATGCCCTTGCCTAGCATATCTTCTTAGTTGATTTTTATCTTTACTATCTTCATCATCAACTTTATCTTTTCTCTCGTCTCGTATAGTTTTATCTGGATGTTCTTTGTATTCCATTGCCATAGAACGAACAGTTTTTCTATACCAAGCCCAAGTTTGTTCTTCGCTACCTGCTTTTTCTTTTACTCTTTCGAATAAAGTTTGATATCCTTTTTTCTTTTCTTTAGTTTCTTTTTTGAAACCCTTTCCTGCTGGCATACATCATACCCCCAAGTGATCTTCGGTGAGAATAAGGAATTGCATCTGTCTATCCTCACACCAGTCACTTGCGGCTTCCCATTTCGCTTGGTTTTTTAGAAACGTTAGGACTTTATCTTTGTATAATTTAGTTTGTTTCTTTGCTGGAGGTGGAGGAGTTGTTTGATTCTTTGGTTTGATTTCAATGAGATACTTTTTGATTTCATTTGTCTTAGTACGAATTTTAATATAGAAGTCAACATAATACCGATGTACTCTACCATCTAAAGGAGAACGATAGGGTATCACAACTTCCTCACTGCCCCACTCGATGACATCCTTATTGCCATCGCAAAATAACATAAATTTTCTTTCCCATAGTGAACGGTACACTATGTTTGTGGGATTTCCTCTATACTTTAAAGGATTTGTGGGTTTAAAAAAACCAGAATACGCCATAAATATAAATACACAACCACAAAAGTATTTAGATGGGAATTAGTAACACAATAGCTGCTATATCTAGTGCTGGTGGGGTCGCATATAGTAATAATTTTGATGTAAAGTTTAGATTTAGTGGTCCTTCAAACAAAGTTCAATCCGCTTTGAATTCTGTTGAGATTGATGTAAATAGACAGACAGGATCTGATGCATCTCAAGGTAAATGGATTAATTTATTTTGCGAAGAAGCAGTTCTTCCAGGTATGCAATCTTCTACTGGAACTATTACAGGACGCCACATGGGTGAAGGGCAAGTAAATTATCCTACCAGTAGAATTTTTACTGACTTTTCTTTGACCTGGATTTGTGATGCAAATATGACACCATTAAAGTTTCTGCATATTTGGATGGGACAAATATACAGAGAGTATGGTTCCAACGGAGAAGAGTTTGATTATAGTAATAGGTATTATAATAACAGAAGAGATGATACACCAGGAAATAACAGGAGTGGTGGTTCATCTTACAGTAGTAACAGATATAATTATGTTAGATTAAATTATCCAGAAGATTATCTATGTGATGAGGTAATTATAACTAAATGCGAGAAAGGTCCATTTGCAGACAATCAAAGGCAATCTATTTCTATACACTGTGTAGATGTTTTCCCCTACTCTGTTGATGCTGTTCCTTTATCATATGGATCTTCCCAAATAGTAAGAGTAACAGCAAATTTTTATTATAGTAAATGGTTTTCTACTTTCAATACTCTTTGGGGTAGACAGACCTGAATAAATAAATTGACATCATTATCTGTGATAATACAATGCCATTACCAAAACCTTCCGTACCTGTTTATGAATTGACAGTTCCTTCTACAGGTAAGACAATTAAGTACAGACCATTTCTAGTTAAAGAAGAGAAAGTTCTTTTGATTGCTTTAGAATCTCAAGATGAAAAGCAAATGCAGAATGCAATCATGGATATTCTCAAGGGGTGCATTCAAACTCGTGGTATTAAAGTAGAAGAGTTATCTATTTTTGATATTGAATATATTTTCCTTAAGATTAGATCAAAATCTGTGGGTGAAATTGTCTCTATGAAGATAACTTGTTTGGATGATAACACTACATCAGTTACATATGAATTGAATCTTGATGATGTTGAAGTGCAAAAACCAGAAGGTCACCATAATAAAATTGATATTGGTGAAGGTATGGGATTAGTCATGAAGTATCCTGGCATGACTGAGTTTGTAAATACTCAAATGATTGGTAAAGATTTGAGCGCCGAAGAAGTTTTCAATACTATTGTTACTAGTGTTCATCAAATTTATACGGCAGATGAGGTGTGGGAAGCTAAAACAACTCCCAAAAAAGAGATTGAACAATTTTTAGATTCACTTACCACTAAACAGTTTGAAGAAATTCAAACCTTCTTTGAGACCATGCCAAAGTTATCTCATACTTTTAAAATTACCAATCCAAACACTGGCGTTGAATCTGAATACACCATTGAGGGCTTAGCAAATTTTTTCGGATAAGTCTTTTTCATGAATCGTTGGAGAATTTTTATAAATCAAATTTTAATTTGATGTTTCATCATAAATTTTCTCTAACAGAATTGGATGATATGATGCCATGGGAGAGAGAGGTATATGTTATTATGTTGAACAACTATTTTGAAGAGCAAAAACAGAAGCAACAGTAATGGCAGAAGAGTCCCAACAAATTAATGACCCCCAAGAAAATTCAAAACCTTCTCCTGTAAATAAAAAGGGGAAGGTTCTGAAAAAGATTGGGCAAATTTTTAAGGGGAAGATTGCTGCTAAATCCAAAGACAAAGAGAAAGTAATACCAGCACCACCATTAGATAAAAAGTTTATTCAAAATTTGGTTGACAGTGGAATAGAAAAGAAAATTGCAGATTCCACAGATCAAACTACGCTTGATACAATCATTGATGATTCAAAAGCATTAAAAGAATCTGACAAGACAGATAAAGATACAAAAATAAAAGAACAGGATTACGGTAAAATTATAGATGCAGGTACAACAGGTTTACAATCTGATGTAGAGAAGGTATCGCAATCTGTAGATTCTTTAATCAAAGTTAATCAAAGTATTCTTAATAGTACAGAAAACATTGTTAAATGTTTGAACGATATTAAATCTATTCTTCTGAAGAATGTTGGAGATGAGAAGCAGAAACTGGAGGATAGTAAAGCAGCAGCTGAAGAAGCATCAATGGATGCTACATCTTCTGCTTCGGGAACACAGCAATATGTAAAGACATATGATGACACTCCAGGAAATGATAATCAACAGGGGGGTGGACCTAACTTATTTGATAAGGTAGTTGGTGCTGTAGATTTTGCTGATGATGTCTTTGATATTAGTAGGCATCTAGGTGGAAAGAAAAGAAAAGGTCTTCGTGGTAACAAAGCATATGGAAAGTTTAGAAGAACTAGAGCAGGAAGATTTCTTGGTGGTAGGTTTAATCTAGCAAGAGGAATTAGAAGCAGAAGAAAATTATCTGAAGGTGCTTTCATGGGTCTTCCTCAACCAGTAATGGTTGGTGAAGCAGGTCCAGAAATAGTTACACCACCTAAGATGGCTGCTGGTGGATTGAAGGCAGGGGTATATGACAATCCAACAAAAGGAAATCTGCAACCTGGGCAATCAGTTATACCATTGAATAGAAATTCTGGCAAGAGTATCGTGAGTCAGAAGGGTGGTATGAAGAAAGAGGGTGAAGGATATGGATTGGCGCAACCATTAGCAACAGCAATGACAATACCATTCAAAGCAGTTGGTGGTGCATTGTTTGGTATTGCTGCTAGTTTTCTTCCAATGTTGGGTCCATTTGCTGGCATACTAAAACCATTCTTATCGTTTTTGATACGACCTCTTGGTAAAATACTTGGTGTTTCTCCTCAAGCATTAGATGCTGCTCTTAATATAAGACCATTTGGATTCTCATTTGGTGAGGTATTTAAAGATATTGCAAAGACATTAAACATAGGTGGTACATCAAAAGTAGATGAAAAAGGTAATGTTAGTAGTAGTGAAGGGAGTGATGTAGGAGAACCAGAAATGACTGGTCCTGTGCCACAAGGAAATGATGCTGATTTTTGGACACTTGCTGCTATTGCATCCAGAGAAGATGTTAAACCACAGGGAAGTGCAGACGTTGCTCAATCAGTTTATAATAGAAAAGTTTCTGGTGCTTATGGTGGTAATAGTATAAAAGATTTAATTAATGCTGATAATCAATACGAACCAACCTTCGGAAACAAAGGAGCATGGAGAGCAATTAAAGATAGGGCTACTGCTATTAAAGCAGCAGGTTCTGCTACAAATGTTGATCAATCTGCGAGAGCAATTTTAAATCCTCAACTACAATCTAAAGCAAAAAGTTTTGTTCAAGGTAGAACGGATTTTAAAGGTGAGTCACAGAAAGGAAATATGAGAAGAGATAAAGGAGATATTACTAGGGGAAGTGGATCTAATTTCTTTGGTTGGCACGCTAATTATAAAGAAAATAAGGTCGGACAAGTTCCAAATTTTAATGTAAGTTTGAAAGCAGAATCTGGAACAAGCACTGGGTCTGACGAAAGTTCTTCATACATGATTAAGGGACCAAATTCAGGATATCCAATTAAGATTACAACCAATGATGGAGCAACAACAGATGTTGTAGCACACGGTAAAGAATCTGTTCATGTAGGTGACTCTGGATTTACAATTCTTCCACACGAAAATAATAAATGGAGTGTATCAAAAAATCCATTTGAAACTTTTAATCAATGGAATAGAGTTTTAGATCCTAAAGAATCTAGTGATAGAAATTCTCCCAACAAACCAGCAATGGAAAGTGGAGGTGTTCATAGAACACCAGTTCTAAATGATTGGAGAGCAGCTACAGCAAGAAGACAAACCAGACAGAATGCTAGGAATAGAACTGCACAGCGAGAGAGATTAGGTGTATTCCGTGGTTCCAATGGCAGGTGGCAAACGCATGGTGTTAGTGATTCAGCAGTTGGTAGCAATCCATGGTGGCAAGTATGGAATAAAAAAGGAGCAACTGCAGAGAGAAGAAGAAAGCAAGAGGCACTTGCCAAATCTCTAGCAGATAGAATGAATAAAGAGGAAGATAATATAAGAAGGTTGCATCCAGCAGCCGCTCCACAAACTAGGCGTTCATTGCAATCTGGTTCTTCTGGTTCTAGTGGGGGTGGCAAACCTTCTACTACCTCAGCAAAGGCATCAGAACCAAAGGCACCTACTCTTGACTCATCTCTAACACCAATGCAAAACTGGGCTAAATTATTCCCAGACCTTGCAAAGAAAGTTAAACCAGGGCAATCTGGATACGATGAGATACAAGCGTACTTTACTAGACAAAAGTTTTCTGCAATTGCTGGTAAAGGATTTGAAATGGCAGCGAAGGGAGCAACATTTGTATCTCCTCCTGCTAAGGCACAAACATATAATGATTTGTTTAAAACTGGTGGTACTACTCCAGCAGCAACTGCTGCAATAACAACAACTGCATTTACTGCAGCAACACAATTGGTTCAAAGTAAACCCATTCCTTTGCCAGTTCAACTACCCTCACCTCCACCAGCTCCAAATGTTTCAATAAGAGAAACTGTCTGCCAAGTAAGGCAGAGAGATATGCTTTCTCGTTTATAAAATAAATAGAAAAAAGGTACTATCTAGATGGCATCAGGACTGCAATCATATACCGCTACTTTCAGTGGAGACTTTACCTCATTCATTGCAGGTAAAGTAATTAATGCAGCTAAAAATGCGAAGCAAGAAAAAGAAAATCAAAAGAAAGCAGAGGAACTGGGGATAGAAGTTCCAGCAGAAGAGAAGAAAGGATTATTTAAACGAGCATTAGGGTATGAATTTGGTGGCAGAAGATTTGATAGAAATGTTGGACCATTTTTAAAGAATAAATCCAGTGAAGAAGTAAGTAACAAATCAAAGTTTGCCGACCAGTTTTCATACACAAAAGCATTAAAGAAGGGAGGTAAAAATAAACCAGTATCTCCTATCAGTACGACTGGTAGAACCACAACAAAAAAAGGACAAGGTAGATTTAATTTTACAAAAGGTTTCGGTCAGATAGCATTAGAACTTGAGTTACTTAATAACAAAGTATCTTCTTTAGTTGCAGTTGCAAATAAACAACTAGGTGCAACTTATAGAACAAGTGGTGGTCTTGCTGGTATTCAAAAGATATTATTAGAGCAGAATAATATTCAAAAAGAAGCTAGAGATGATGCTAAGGCGCAACAAGAAGAAGCATCAATGGATGCTACAAAAGATACTTCAGCATCTGATGCATACAAATCTACATTTGACCAGACACCAGGATGGAATGACGAAACTGGGCAACCAGAACCTATCGCTCCCGCTGGAGGTGGACCTGCTGTTCCTGAAGGAGAAGATGGAGGTGGTGGAGGACTAGGTAGTATCCTTGATATCGCAGATACTGCATTAGATTTAGGCAAAACTGTCAAGGGATTGGGAAAACGAGGAGCAGGTAGAGCATTAACTAGAGCTGGCGCTGCAGTTGGTGGTAAACGAGGCGCTAAAATTGGTAGCAAAGTTGGTGGTTTTGGTTCGAAGTTTTTTGGTAAGGCAGGAAGTAAAGCAGCAGGCAAAGGAATAGCAAAGGCAGCAGGCAAAGGTATTGCTAAGGGAGTAGGCAAATCATTAGTTAAAAAGATACCAATCATAGGAGCGATTGCTGGTCTAGGATTCGGCATCCAGAGGGCGATGCAAGGTGACTGGTTGGGCGCTGCAGGCGAGGTAGCATCTGGTGTGGCATCGACAGTCCCAGGAGCAGGAACAGCGGTCTCAGCGGGCATTGACGCCGCTCTGATAGGTAAGGACGTTGCTTCTGAAGCATCACAACCACAGGCAGAGGGTGGTGTGATGCCTTTATCCAGTGCAGTAAGTAAAAACATTCTTCCATCATTGATACCTGGCATCGGACCTGCTCTTGCTACTGGCATGGCAATGAATGATATGAGTGGTGGAGCAGTTGAGGATGCAGCAAAGATGCCATTCAAGGCAGTGGGTGGTGCTATGCTTGCTGTTACTTCTGGATTCATTAAGGCACTCGGACCTGTTGCTGGATTAGTTGCTCCAATGATTAAACAGGAGACAGCTCCACTGGCAAGATTATTAGGTATGCCTTCATCTCTTGTTAAGTTTGGTGGTATTGGTGGTGCTGCGCTGCAGTCATCTTCGGCGGCACAAAAAGAGGGCATGAATTTCTTATCTAATTTTATGAACAGTGCTCTGGAAAAATTAGGTTTGAAACCAAAGAAAGAAGAGAAGCAATCCTCTGGCGGTGGTGGAGGTGGAGGTGGTGGAGGTGGTGCCCCTGCTGATGACTCTGCCGATGCAAGTGAAGGCGGTGGAGGTGGTGGAGCACCTACGCCAGAGCCAGGTAAACGTTTTATGACAGCAGATGAGTTTGCTGCTAAAACTATGAAAGAAACTCAGCTCAAAGAAGTTGCTGGTGCTAGAGGTTCGACGCAACTAGTAGCTGATACTGGAAACCTATCTCCTGTTAACGATGCTGAAGAAGGTAAAGCAACAAATTATTATCATGATATGTTTGGTCAAGTATATAAGGTAGACCAGAAAGCACAGAAACTTGTTAGAGTTACACAAAAAGAATTAGAAGCAGGAGTTCCACAAGAGGGAGCAAAAGGATTACTGTTTAGCAACAAACAATTCTTCAGAAAACCAGACAAGAATGTAGTTGTCGCCAATCTACAGTCAGCACCAATAGATTCCATAGAACTTGGCAGCAAAAAGATAGTTAAACAATCACGCATGGGCAAAGCATTGATGGCACCCACTGATGAAGATAAAAAGAAGTTTGGTATTGATTCTATCAAAACTCCATACGGTGCTTCTTCTGCTCCCGCTCCTCAAATTCAAGCAGCATCAGGTGTTACTCTTACTTCAAATAGCAATAGAGGAAACGAAAGATTGACTCCAGGCAAAACATTTTCTTTCGGGCAACTTGGACCCCATCATAGTGAAGAGGGAGTGTTTAGATCATATGGGAAATATAAAGTTGGATATCCTAAAGATTATGGTATTGGAGTTGCTCCAAATTATATGCCATCTGGTCCTGCTAATGGATTAATACCATCACCTTTGCCAGCAGAAGTTGTGGCTAAAGATCCAACATCTGTTTCTGGTGGATACGGTAACACTGTAGTTTTAAAAACTTCAAAAGGTTACATGCAATTCTCCCACCTTAGTGCTTTTGGTTCATCTATTAAAGTAGGTTCTAGAATATCGGCTGGCACTGTGATAGGTAGACAAGGAAACACAGGAAATTCTGGAGGAGAACATCTTCACATGAATGCCACAAAGGCAGGGCACGAAGCATTTATTAATTATATAACAACTGGTAAACCTATAAGTGGTTCTGCTGCAGAAGCTGATAGTGGAGCTGATATGTCAGGAGAAGATTCTGGAACTGAACCACAAGAACCAGTAGATCCAATGCAATCACTTCAACAAACTGTTGCTGCTGCTTTATCAGGAGTAGCAAAACTAAGAGGATTATCTGAAGGCAAATCGTGGGAAGATGTACAAGCAGAACCAGATAAATCATGGGATGAATGGATGAATCCATCAAATCCAAGTGCTACTGCTCCTGCTGGTAAACCATCGACCAATAAACCAGACGTTAAGCCAGGTGCAACATCTCCAGCAGCAACAGCACCACCAGCAAAGCCCAGTCGCCCGCCAGCAGCTGCTCCATCGGCAGTTTCTGCTGCTCCATCATCATTTGTTCCACTTCCAATGGCAAGTGCAACTCCTGGCGGTGCTGGTTCTTTCCACGTCAGAGCAACTGACATTGGAACAGCAGAAAGTTTAAGACCACAATTAGCATCTTACATAGGATAAACAAGTGTCAGTACTCAATTATAATCTAGAAGCAATAGAACTCTACAGTGTAGATAATAAAAAACTAGTCATCAATGATTTGATGGTGGAGCTTAGCATCTATGAGAGTATCTTATCTCCTTTCATGACAGCATCTTTAATTCTTGCTGACTCTGGTAAAAATATTATTGGCACGTTACCTATACAAGGAAATGAAAAGGTGGTAATTAAAATATCCACACAGGCAGCGCCTGATAAAAAATTTGAATATAATTTTGTAGTATTTTCTGTGAACAATAGATTTACTAGTGGAAAAATTCAGATGTATGAATTGAAACTTATAACACAGGAGGGATTGGCAAACGAAGCATTGAGAATAGGCAAAAAACTAGAAGGATATGGTCATGAGATTGTTAATGATATAATGAAAAATATTATTAAAACTGACAAGAAGATAGTTGCTGATGACAATTGTAAATTTAAGATGAAATTTATTCCAGCAAATAAAAGACCATTTGATTTGATATATTCTATGGCACCTAAATGTATTTCATCTAAAGCAAATCCATCAGCAGAAGAAGGCAAAGGTAATCCAGTTTCTGCTTCTGCATCTAGTACACCAAGCACTGCTAGTGCAACTGCTGGAAAGATGAAAGGAACTGCAGGATATCTTTTCTTTGAAACTTATGATGGATATATTTTTAGATCTATAGATAAATTATGCTGCGATGGTTCTAGCGATCCTAATTTTGGTGGCGTACCACCTAAAGCTACGTTAGAGTTTGCAGTTGCTGCAGATGATAAGAGTACACCAGAAAGTAATGCATTAAAGATATTAGAATATACATTCGATAACGAACTTGATATCATGAAACGAATGCGTATGGGAACATATTCTAGTTTGGTTGTGTTTTTTAATCCAAGCACAGGATACTATGAAGAGTATGTCTATTCTTTATCGAATACATATGATAGTATGGTTCACATGGGGTCTGCAGATAAACTACCAAAAGGTCAGAAAGAATTATCTGGTTATCCAACTAGAATCATGACACAATTTGTTGATCACGAAACATTTTATAATGATACTGGCACTGCTTCTCCAGAAAAGAAGGATAAGGGGACAAATCCAACACAATATCCAGATTGGAAAAAGTTCTTCACTGCTCAATCTATAGGAAGAATGTCATTAATGACAAATCAGGTGTTAAATATAACTATACCATGTAATTTAACTTTGAGAGCAGGTGATAAGATTGAAGCGTTGTTACCAAATGCTAGTCAAGAAGAGGATAGAAAGACACAAAAATATGATGAGGAACACAGTGGTGTGTATTTAATACAGGATATTTGTTATCAGTTTAGAAGAACAGATGGTAGTAAATCTTATACTAGTATGAAAGTTGTACGCGATTCCTATGGTATGAAAGACAAACCAAGTAAGGTAAAATAAAATGGAAAACATTCATCAACACATCGAACACGATAGAAAAATTGTAGGTGATGCACAGACATCTCCACAACAAAGAAGACATGCAAAAGAAGAATTGGAATCTCTAGAGAGATATCATGCTAGACATCCAGAGGATGAGCATGACCCATCTGCTTTAGAATTATATTGTGATGATAATCCAAACGCTTTAGAATGTAGAATTTACGAAGATTGATATGTTATCAGAATTTACTTTACCGACTAACTTTGCTGGGCGCGACGGGTTCTATTGGTGGATAGGGCAGATAGAATCTGACGATAAAGGATTAAAGCAAGCAAATAGATTTAAGGTGAGAATTGTAGGTCATCACTTACGAGATTGTAATGCGGTAAAGACAGAGGATTTACCATGGGCTCAGGCGATGTTGCCTGTTACTACTCCATACTCCACAGGAAATAGTTCTGGTGCTACTGCTAACTTTAAGCAGGGCGATTGGGTTGTAGGATTTTTCTTGGATGGGCATGAAGGGCAGCAACCTATTATCATGGGTTCTATTGGTGCAGTTCCAAATGCTACTAACGACAAACCAAAACAAGATCCAAATCCTGGAGAAACATGTAAAGCATTTACTACATTCACTAGAAAAGATTTTAATCCTGCAGCAGATCAACCAGGAAAAACAGAAGCACAAGATAAAAACAAAAACCAGGCAGGAGTTCCACCTGCAGCTGGAGGAAATGCAACTGCACCAAATACATTACTTGCTCTGCCATGTGATAATTCTGAAGCGAATCCTTTTGGAAATCAATTCTGTGTTACTTTAGCTGATGCACAATGCAGTGAAGATCCTTCAAGTGCATTCGAAAGAATACTAAGTGAGTTGTTTTTAAATGTGCAAAATTCTAATGGAAGAATTGGTAGTTATTTAATCAGTAAATACACTGGTCAATTATTTAATTATGTCAATGTTGCTCAAGGTTATATTAATAGAATCTTGGGTGTGTTGGGCAACATAATAGGATATCTAAAAGGAGAATTGACAAAATTAATCAGACAAGGGGTTGATGCGGTACTAAAAGCTATCCTAACACCAAAGAATGGTGGACTCAAATCAGTTATTGAGTTCATGAAAAAACAACTAGAAAAAATTGGTTGTACTTTGGATGGATTACTCGACCGATTAATTTCTTGGTTGACAAATTTAATTATGAATTGGATTACTCAAATTATTAATGCTGCTACATGCCAAATCGAAAATTTAGTTGCAGATACAATAAGTCAATTACAGAGTGCATTGAACGAAGCAGTTGCTAGCATACTAGGTTCTCTTCAATCAATATTGGGTGCTATTGCTGTTCCATTAGATCTGATAGGCAGTGCAATGAAATATGTCATGGATCTATTGGGGATAACATGTACTGGATTAGGTAAATGTAATAAAAATAAAGAAAGTTGTTCTCAAGCTCCAAAGAAAAAAAATCAAAACAAATTGGATGAAATATTATCCGCTTTAGAAAATGGACAGGGTGCAGGTAGAGGATATTGTTCTGATGCTTATGAAGAACCAGACACGATACCAACAGATGTTGTATTTGTTGGTGGCGATCCAGTTACCCCAGAAATACCTGATGGAACAACTACAGGTGGTGCAGGAGAAACAGTTCCATCGTACACTCTTACTGCTGATAGACACGAAGCATCAGAAGGAGATACAATTACTTATTTAATTTCAACTACAAATATACCTGATGGCACATCATTAAATTATGAATTAGTATTACAGAACGGTAATGTTGCAACTGAACTTGCTGGAGATGCTGCAAGCGGTACTCTAACAATCAATGCTAACACTGCTACTAGAGTAATTACTGTCATAGATGATACTGTGCAAGAAGCTTCTGATATATTAACATTTAATTTGTATGATATTGATACTAATATAACAAGTCAAGTAGATGTTACTATTTTGTCATCTGATGTACCAAGTGCTACATTTACTCCAGTTAGTTTGATAACAAATAGTATTGTAAATATAAATTTAAGTTCTCTTTCAAAATATACTTCTTCTACTTTTGTTTCATCTCCATCAAACTCTCCTCTTGTACCTAGTTCTTGGTCTTATGTTATAAATGGCGGACAAAGTTCGTTTGCAAACATATCATCAAAATCTGGCGCTAAAGTTACTGCAAATATTCAAACTGTTTCTTCAATACTTACTCCAACTTATGCTGTTAGAGCAGACAGAAGAATTGTTTATGAAGGAGATCAAATAATATTTACAATAACAACAACAAATGTTGCAGATAATACTGTATTAAATTACACTATGTTTGGTTCTGGTATACAAAATTCTGACTTTGTATCTAATACAAACATTGGTAGTTTTTATATCTTCAATAATACTGCTACAGTTACAGTAAATATTGCTGAAGACAATACCATAGAGGGGATTGAAAATTGCGTATTCGCTGTCGATAATACTGGTGCTCAAATTGATTTCAGTATCATAGGAGTTCCCCCATCTAATCCTGTTGTTGTTACGCAACCTGATATAGAAGATCCAGTAGTATGTGAACCAGACGTAGATGAAAATGGAAGCATTTTAAGTATAGATATATGCTCCAAGGGTACTCAATATAATTATCCACCCAATGTGTTAATAACTGGTACTGGGTTTGGTGCTACTGCTACTGCTGTATTAGATGAAGATGGATACGTCACAAAAGTAAATGTGTTAACACCTGGGGTTGGTTATCAACCAAATAGTACTGGTAGAAATTGTATTATTACTGGTTTCAATTTGATACGACCAGGAGTAGGATATAGTTCTGCACCAACTGTATATGTAGATGGAGATTCTAGCATAGTCAAAGCAAAAATACAAGATGGAAGAGTTGTCGGTTTTGAAGTTGTAAATAAAACAAAAGTTTTTACTTCTTTCCCTGAGGTAGAAATTTTTGGTGATGGATACGGTGCATTAGCAATTCCATTTATTGGTTGCGTTCCAGATGAAGAACTAAATACAATCGAAACTCAAACTGTAGCAGAACTTAGCACTAGAGGTTCTTATGTTGATTGCCCATAGGAGATAATAAATGGCAGCGTCATCGTCATACAATAATGCTCTGAATTTATTTGAAACAAATCAAACAAGCATTGCTAATTCTACTACACCAGCTACTGGTCAGTGTGCTGAAGCATTTACTACTGCACAAAAACCATCTAATGTATCTGTAGTAAGACAGAGTGGAATCACTGAAGTAAAAGCAAAAAATGATCAGACAGGAACTATACAATATAGAATTGTATGTGACAATGGACCTAACTTTGGTATAGATGAGAGTGGTGCTATAGTATTAGTTAGTGCTAAAACTCCACCAGATAATAATGAATCGGGGCATTTCAAATGGAGATGTGCTGGCAAAACTATCTGGAAAATAGGGAACGAATTACATATAGAAATAGAAAATAAAGCAAAGCACGAAAACCCACTATCAATTTACATTAATGGTAACGTAAATATCAAAGCAGAGGGCGGTAATTTAAATCTTGCTGGAAAAAATATTAGTATTAATGCAGCTGATACTTTAACATTAAATGCTGGCAGAAATGTTCAAATAAATGCTGGTCAAGGTGGATCATCTAGCACTGTTAAAGCAGTTACAAATGCATTGAATGGTGTTGACGCTGGTACTGCTGGCGGAAAAATAGAATTAAATGCAGGAGAAGTTGTACAAAAATCTAGTGCAAAAACTAGTAATGTAAATGTTACTTACGAAAATATTTCTTCCGAAAGAGCATTGGAAATGAAAGATCCTAGAGGAACTTTTAAGATAGGTTCTTTAGGTCATATGGAATTTTCTGTGACAGGTGATTACATAGAAACTGTTTATGGAAAAAAATCAACAAAGATTTTCGGCAAACCATCGCTGCCAATGCCACATCCTAGTGCTCCATTAGATACTACATGGGATATTCAATTAGGAGCATCTAGTGTATCACCATATGATTTGAAAGTCAAAGCTTTGAAAGGATCTCTAGACATTCAAACAGTTGCAGGAAAATTTGATCTTAAAACAGCATTAGATGTCACAGTTTTGAGTACAAGTGGAGGACTATTTAAATTATCTTCATCAAATTCAGGTATCAATGCATATACAAATTTAGTTCTCAGAGCGACTGGTATTGCACAATTTGGTACAGCAAGTGCAAGTTATATGCAAACAGATTCTAGCGGCACAAAAATGATTGCTCCAGCAATTTTCTTAAACTAATAGTGATTTCAAAATTGACTTTTAAATAACAAAAGGTCGCAAAAAAAATTCGGGGTAATTTTTGAGTAAAAAAGTCGAGCTTGACACGACCCCTAAATACCGCTATACTAGCAATGTGGCGCTTTGAGGTCTGGTCTTATGAATCTCCAAAATCCTTCTGAACAAGCTCTTGACACCATCTCGATAGACCTGTATAATAAGAAGGTCTTCATCACTGGGTCTGAAGGAACCTCTCTAACCTTCAAATGTGCTACAATCAATGAGTTGGTTGAACTAAAGCAACAATGTGCTAAACTCCTCAGAACTAAACATTTCTTAGTTCGTTGATGCTCGATTAGCTATCTGGTGAAAGCACCCGACTCATAATCGGATATAGGTGGGTTCGATCCCCTCATCGAGCACTCTGGGTTATTAACTCAGCGGTAGAGTATTCGGCTTTTAACCGA
>Ga0129333_10001166_pt1 | contig 23493 bp, 21 predicted proteins | sample CPB6_08_DNA_FD_94474 | JGI IMG/M metagenome (GOLD analysis project Ga0129333, IMG submission 94474) | Freshwater to marine salinity gradient microbial communities from Chesapeake Bay, USA - CPBay_Sum_0.6_0.8_DNA | ecosystem: Environmental > Aquatic > Marine > Coastal | place: USA: Chesapeake...
CTACGGCCTAGGGTTCAAAGAATTGTGGCAATTGCCTGAAGGCCGGGTCGAGCCGGGCCTCATCCAGCACTCCGTTGGCTGGCCGCTCGACAATCGCACTTACGGCGGCAGCTTTCTCTATCACCTGAACAACAACCGTGTGTACGTCGGGTACGTCGTCGGCCTCGACTATCGCGACCCGCGGCTGAAGCCCTTCGAGGCGTTCCAGCAGTTCAAGCATCATCCGAGCATCCGTGCCTTGCTCGAAGGCGGCGAGATCGTCGCCGCGGGCGCGCGCACGATCGCCGCGGGGGGTTGGCAATCGCTGCCCAAACTCGAGATGCCGGGCGCAATGCTGATCGGCGATGCAGCGGGCACGCTGAACGTCGCCAAAATCAAGGGTATTCATCAGGCGCTACGCTGCGGCATGCTGGCGGCCGAACATCTGGCGGAAAACGCCTGTCTGCCGAAAGGCTTCGATGCCCGCTATCGCGCCTCCGAAGGCGGTCGCGAACTGAAGTCGGTGCGCAACATCAAGCCCGGCTTCAAGCGCGGCTTGTGGTTTGCGATGGCCAACGGCGCGCTCGAAACCATGACCGGGGGCCGCACTCCCTGGACCCTGCGCAATACCGCCGCCTACGCCGAGACCCAGCGGCTCGATGAATTCGAATCGCCCGATCGTGGCTGGGTAGATCGTTCGCTGCCACCGCGCGATCGCCTCGGTGCGGTGTTCTTCGCCAACAACTCCCACGAAGAAAACCAACCGATTCACCTCAAGGTTCGCGATCCGAACATTTGCGTCACGCGCTGTGCCACCGAATTCGGCAACCCTTGCCAGAACTTCTGTCCGGCGAACGTCTATGAAATGGTGGATGACGGTGCGGGTGGCAAGCGGCTGCAGATCAACGCCTCGAACTGCGTGCACTGCAAGGCCTGCGACATCAAAGATCCCTACCAAATCATCGACTGGACGACGCCCGAGGGCGGCTCCGGCCCGATTTATCAGTCGCTCTGAGTTGCCCCAAGTCGTCGACATGAGCGGCGCGCGGCCATCGTGGACGCCAAGCGCGGAGCGCAGAGACAACAGCAATCTGCAGCGCTTCATCAACTGCGTTGCCGCACGCCGTGATCTGCGTTTCGACGACTATGCCGCACTGCATCGCTGGTCGGTCGAGGACTCGCCCGCCTTCTGGTTCGAACTCGCGCATTTCACCGACGTGAAGGCCGACTGGGCGGCGGCGGCCGTACTAGACGATGGCGCGCGGATGCCCGGCGCACGCTGGTTTCCAGGCGCCCAACTGAATTTCGCCGAGAATTTGCTGCACTTTCGCGACGATCATCCGGCACTCGTTTTTCACAACGAGCGCGGCCTGCGGCGCACCTTGTCCTATCGCCAGCTCACCGCGGAAGTCGGTCGGATCGCTGCGGGGCTGCGGGCAGCAGGAGTCGTGCCACAGGATCGCGTGGCGGGCTTCATGCCGAATCTGCCCGAGACGATCGTCGCGATGCTGGCCGCCACCAGCATCGGCGCGATCTGGTCTTCGTGCTCGCCGGACTTCGGGATCGCGGGCGTTCTCGATCGCTTCGGTCAAATCGCGCCAAAAGTCATCGTCACCGCCGATGGGTACTTTTACGGTGGCAAAACGCTCGATTCTTTGACGCCGATCGCCGGCGTGCTGGAGCGGCTGCCTTCGGCAAGCACCGTGATCGTGGTGCCCTACGTCGGTACGACGCCCGATCTCGGGCGCCTGTCGGCCGACTCGACGCGCAGCGTGCAGCTCTGGAATCGCTTCGGCACGCCGGGTGCGAAACCCGTTTTCAATCGTCTGCCCTTCGATCATCCGCTGTTCGTGATGTATTCGTCGGGTACGACGGGCAAACCGAAGTGCATCGTTCATGGGGCCGGCGGCACTTTGCTGCAGCATTTGAAGGAACATCACCTGCACGTCGATCTGCATCGCAACGATCGGCTGTTCTACTTCACCACCTGCGGCTGGATGATGTGGAACTGGCTCGCGAGTGGTCTCGCGGTAGGTGCCACGCTCGTGCTGTTCGACGGTTCGCCGTTCCACCCCGACGAGGGCGTGCTCTGGCGCATGGCCGAAGCCGAACACGTCAGCATTTTCGGCACCAGCCCAAAATATTTGTCGGCGCTCGAAAAGGCGGGCTACCGGCCACGCGAACGCGTGCAGCTGCCCTCCCTGCGCACCGTGTTGTCGACCGGCTCGCCGCTCGCGCCCGAGCAATTCGATTTCGTTTACCGCGACATCAAAAGTGACCTGCAGCTGTCCTCGATCTCGGGTGGCACCGACATCATCTCGAGTTTCTGCATCGCCAATCCGCTCGGGCCGGTGTATCGCGGCGAACTGCAGTGTGCGGGTCTCGGCATGGACGTCGACGTGGTCGACGAATCCGGCCACTCGCTGCCCGCAGGCGAAAAAGGCGAACTCGTGTGTCGGCGCAGTTTTCCCTCGATGCCGTTAGGCTTTTGGGACGATGTCGATGGGTCGCGCTATCGCAAGGCTTACTTCGAGCGCTTCGCGGGCCTGTGGCATCACGGCGATTACGCGCTGCGCACGGCGCATGGCGGCTTCATGATCCTCGGTCGCTCCGATGCCGTACTGAATCCGGGTGGCGTGCGCATCGGAACCGCCGAAATCTACCGGCAGGTCGAAACCCTGCCCGAGGTGCTCGAATCTTTGTGCATCGGGCAAGACTGGCAAGGCGATGTACGCGTGGTGCTATTCGTGCGCCTGCGCGAGGGTCTTGCACTCGACGAGTCGCTGCAAGCACGCATCCGCGACACCATTCGCACCAACACCACGCCGCGGCACGTGCCTGCGCGCATCGTCGCGGTACCCGAGATTCCGCGCACCATCAGCGGCAAGATCGTCGAACTCGCGGTGCGCAACATCGTGCACGGTCTGCCCGTCACCAACACCGACGCACTCGCGAACCCGGCAGCACTCGAGCATTTTCGCAATCGGCCGGAGCTCGCCACTTGAGCGCAGGGCAGCCGAGCGCTCTCGCCTATCGGTACGCCTCCGCGCTCGCCAGCAGCGGTTTCAGCGCGGATCCCGCGCAGCGCGCCGCCATCGACCAGCTCGAACGCTTGCGCAGCGAACTCGTGCGCGCCGAAAAGACCCCGCTGCACGTCCGCTTGATGCGGCGTTTTTCGGCTGCATCCGCTCACGGAGAAGCGGTTCGTGGCGTCTATCTTTGGGGTAGCGTGGGTCGCGGCAAGACCTGGCTCATGGATCTGTTTTTCGAGAGCCTGCCGTTCGCCGACAAACGGCGTATTCATTTCCATCGCTTCATGCAGGGCGTGCACGAAGGACTGCGACGACATCACGACGAGGTCGATCCGCTGACCGCCGTCGCCGCGGATATCGCCCGCGATACCCGGGTGCTTTGTCTCGACGAACTTTTCGTCAGTGACATCGCCGATGCCATGCTGCTCGGCGGACTCTTCGGTCACCTCGTCGATCGCGGCGTGACGCTGGTCTTCACCTCCAACCTGCCGCCCTCGGAGCTCTATCGCAATGGTTTGCAGCGGCAGCGTTTTCTGCCGGCGATTGCCTTGCTGGAGCGACACTGCGCACTCGTCAGCGTCGATGGCAACACCGACTACCGACTGCGCCAACTCACGCGCATGCCGATCTATTTGCAGAGCGACTCCGAACGCACGACGAGCGCCTTGACCGAGATGTTCGAGGACCTTGCCGACGGACTCGGAACGACGGGCGGCAGCATCTTGGTGGAGGGCCGAAAGATCGAAGTCGTGCGCGTCTGCGACAACGTCGTATGGTTCGACTTTCACGCGCTGTGCGAGGGACCGCGCAGCCAGAACGACTACGTCAGCATCGCACGCGAATTCCAGACCGTGCTGCTATCCAACGTACCGGTCTTCACGACCGCAAGCGAAGATGCGGCGCGGCGCTTCATCGCCGTCGTCGACGAATTCTATGATCGTCGCGTGAATCTCGTGATCTCTGCGGCAGCAGCGCCGACGCAGCTTTATCGAGGCGAGCGCTTGCGTTTCGAATTCGAACGCACCGCGAGTCGTCTCATCGAGATGCAAAGCGAGGAGTACCTCGCGAGCGAACACCGGGTCTGATGCACTGCCGTCAATTGAGCGTGGTCGAGCCCGGTACCTGATCGACCGCCGCGCCGAAGAGCCGCAGCGCATCGACCGGGTCGAAGCGCCAGGGTCGATGACAAAATTCGCAAGTCACGGTGACCGACTGCTGCTCGGCGATGATCGAGCGCACTTCCTCGAGCCCGAGCGAACGCAGCATCCCCGAGACGCGCTCGCGACTGCAACGGCAGCGAAAGCCGATCGGGTGCGAGTCGTGCACGCGCAGATCGAGCCCACTGAACGCCCGCCGCATCAAATCTTCCGGTGGACGCGCCAACAGTTCGTCGCGTTGCACGCTGCCGATCGCGGCGCGCGCGGCGGCAAAAGTCTGATTGGCCGTATCGATGGATGCGGTCACGACACCACCATGATCCGGCATGCGTTGCACCAGCAGCCCCGCCGTACCGAAATCGTCGGCGCCGAGCACGACCGCGGTCGGCAACTGCTCGGAATTTTCGAAGTAATGTTCGATTGAGGCGGCGAGCGACCCACCGCTGATCGGCACGACGCCCTGATAACGCGAAGCGCGGCGATCAGCCTCGACGGTGACGAGCAGAGTGCCCGCACCCGCAAGCGCGGCGAAAGGGTCGGCAAGCACGGCGGGACGCATGCTCGCCTCGACTCGCTCACGATCGAAACGCGCGACGGCCCGAATGCGAAAATCGTGGGTGCATTGCGCGACCAGCAGGCGCACCGCGCCATCGCCCTGCAACTGCAGGGTGAGTTCGCCCTCGAACTTCAGCGTCGAAGCCAGCAGCACGGCTGCGGTGACCGCCTCGCCGAGCATGCGCCGCACGGGTTCGGGATAGTCGCCATGCTCGCGCAACGCGAGCCACGCGGGTCCAAGGCGCACGAACTGACCACGCACCGACTGTCGTTCGACGACGAAGCGCTGCACGATGTCGATACGGGCGCGGCCCGATTCAGGCTGCTGCATGTTGTCCGCGTCCTTGCGGCGGCGATCAGCCGGCCAGTTTTTTCTTGAGCAGCTCGTTGAGCTGCGCGGGATTCGCCTTGCCGCCGGTCGCCTTCATCACCTGACCGACGAAAAACCCGAACAGCTTGTCTTTGCCCGACCGATAGTCGGCGAGCTGCCCAGGGTTCTTGGCCATGACTTCTTCGATGGCTTTCTCGATGGCACCGGTGTCGGTGATCTGCCGCAGACCCTTTTGCTCGATGATGGCATCGGCGCCCTCGCCCGAGGACCACATTGCCTCGAAGACGTCTTTGGCAATCTTGCCGGAGATGGTCGAGTCGACGATGCGCGCAACCAGACCCGCGAGCGCCGCCGCATCGACGCGCGACTCGGTGATCTCGAGGTTGTCCTTGTTGAGGAAGGCCGCGAAATCACCCATGACCCAGTTGGCGCAGAGCTTGGGCTCGCCGCCCACGCGGCGTACCACGTCCTCGTAAAATGCACCGAGTTCGCGGCTTGCGGTGAGCACGCCCGCGTCGTACTCGGACAATCCGTAATCGCTCACGAAGCGTGCAGCTTTTTCGTCGGGCAACTCGGGCAGCGTGGCTTTGATGCCGGCGATGAACAGGTCGTCGAGCACTACGGGCAGCAGGTCGGGGTCGGGGAAATAGCGGTAATCGTTGGCTTCTTCCTTGGAGCGCATCGAGCGCGTCTCGCCCTTGTCGGGGTCGTAGAGACGCGTCTCCTGCACCACCTTGCCGCCGCTCTCGAGAATTTCGATCTGCCGCTCGACTTCGTGGTTGATCGCTTTTTCGACGAAGCGGAACGAATTGAGATTCTTGATCTCGGCGCGGGTGCCGAATTTTTCGGCGCCCCGACGACGCACCGACACGTTGGCGTCGCAGCGGAACGAGCCTTCCTGCATGTTGCCATCGCAGATTTCGAGATAGCGCACCAGCGTGTGCACTTTCTTCATGTACGCAATGGCTTCCTTGGCCGAGCGCAGATCGGGTTCGCTGACGATTTCGATCAGCGGTGTGCCGGCGCGATTGAGGTCGATGCCGCTCTGACCGGGCAGCCCTTCGTGCAGCGACTTGCCGGCGTCTTCTTCGAGATGCGCGCGAGTGATGCCAATGCGTTTGCGCGTGCCGTCGTCGAGAACGATGTCGAGCGCGCCCTCGGCGACGATCGGCAATTCGTACTGACTGATCTGATAGCCCTTGGGCAGATCGGGGTAGAAGTAATTTTTACGCGCGAATACCGAGTGCGGCGCGATGCGCGCGCCGATCGCCAGCCCGAAACGCACGGCCATGCGCACCGCCTCGCCATTGAGCACCGGCAACACCCCGGGATAGCCCAAGTCGACGAGATTAGCCTGCGTGTTCGGCTCGGCGCCATAGGCGGTAGCCGACCCGGAGAAAATCTTTGAGCGGGTCGCGAGCTGCGCGTGGATTTCGAGACCGATGACGGTTTCCCATTCCATGGCGGATCCTCAGGCGAACGCCGCCGGCACGCGAAGATGCCAGTCGGTTTCCTGCTGGTAACGATGCGCCGCATTGAGCATGCGCGACTCGGAAAAATGGGGGCCGACGATCTGCAGCCCCACCGGCAAGCCGTCGACGAAGCCGCAGGGAATGGACATTCCGGGCAAGCCCGCGAGGTTCGCGCCGATGGTGTAGATGTCGTTGAGGTACATGGTGATGGGATCGTCGAACTTGGCACCGATCGGAAACGCCGGCGTCGGCGAGGTCGGACCAAAGAGCAGGTCGCAGCTGTCGAAGGCCCGCGCGAAATCGGCGCTGATCAGCTGTCGTACGCGCTGCGCCTTGAGGTAGTAGGCGTCGTAGTAGCCCGCCGACAACACGTAAGTGCCGGTCATGATGCGGCGCTTGACCTCGGCACCGAAGCCCTCGCCGCGCGATCGGCAGTAGAGATCGAGCAGGTTCTTGGGTGACTCGCAGCGATGACCGAAGCGCACGCCGTCGAAGCGCGCAAGGTTCGAGGAGCATTCGGCGGGCGCCACCACGTAATAGGTCGGCACCGAGAGAGGTAGATTCGGACAGCTCACCTCGCGCACGCGGGCACCGAGCTTTTCGAACACGGCGATGGCGTCGCGGATGCGCTGTTCGTTCCTGGCGTCGAGGCCCTTGTCGAAGAATTCTTTGACGAGTCCGATCGTCAGCCCCTCGAGCGAATCAGCGAGCGTGGCCGTGTAATCGGGTACGGCACGCTCGACGCTGGTCGAATCGCGCGGATCGAAGCCCGACATCGGCCCGAGCAGCAGCGCTGCATCTTCGGCGCTCACGGTGATGAGGCCCGCCTGATCGAGGCTCGAGGCGAAGGCGATCATGCCGTAGCGGCTGCAGCGTCCGTAGGTGGGCTTGATACCCGTGACCCCGCAAAGCGCGGCAGGCTGGCGGATCGAACCGCCCGTGTCGGTGGCCGTCGCCGCAGGCACGATGCGCGCAGCGACCGCGGCAGCCGACCCACCCGATGATCCGCCGGGCACCATCTTGGTGTCCCACGGATTGTGCACCGGACCAAAGAAACTGGTCTCGTTCGACGAGCCCATGGCGAACTCGTCCATGTTGAGCTTGCCGAGCATCACGGTACCGGCGTCACGCAGGCCAGCGACCACCGTGGCGTCGTAGGGCGAGACGAAGTTCGCCAGCATCTTCGAACCACAGGTGGTGAGTACGCCCTCGGTGCAGAAGATGTCCTTGTGGGCGATCGGTACGCCGGCCAATCGACCGACCTGCCCTTTGGCGCGCGCCGCATCGGCCGCCGCCGCGGCGGCCAGGGCGGATTCGCCCGTGATGGTCACGAAGGCATTGAGCGCGGGTTGCGCCGCCGCGATGCGCTCGAGGTAGGCGCGGGTCAACTCGACGCTCGAGTACTCGCCCGCGGCGAGGCCCTTGGCAAGAGCGGCCACGGTCGCTGCCGGAGCGCTCATTCGATCACCTTCGGTACGAGATAGAGGCCGGCTTCGACCTGTGGCGCGTTCTTCTGGTAGGTATCGCGGCGGTTGGCCTCGCTGACCTCGTCGGCGCGCAGACGCTGCGCGAGCCCGGGTAACGGATGCGCCATGGGTGCGATGTCGCCGGTCGGGGCCCGATCGAGCTCGCCGACGAAGGCGAAGATCTTGGAGAGCGAATCGACGTAGACCGGAATCTCGGCCTCCGTGAGCTCGAGGCGCGCAAGGCGCGCGATGTTTTCGATGTCTGCTCGGCTGAGGCTCATGGTCTAGCACCGGGGCTGTGAGACCGCGAAATCATATCATCCTTAGCCTTGTGGGCGAGCTCGCAGATTGCTAAATTGCCCGTCTTTTCTCGGCCCTTTTCCCTCCACCAGACTCTTCCGGCACCCCAAGATGTTCAAGCGCCTGCGCGGCTATTTTTCCAGCGATATCTCGATCGACCTCGGCACGGCGAACACGCTGATCTACGTGCGCGACCGCGGCATCGTGCTCAACGAGCCGTCGGTGGTCGCGGTGCAGGACGACTTCAGCCGCGGCGGCAAAGTCATCGTCGCAGTCGGCTCGGAAGCCAAGAACATGCTCGGTCGCACGCCAGGCAACATCACCGCCGTGCGCCCCATGAAAGACGGCGTGATCGCCGACTTCACCTACACCGAGAAGATGCTGCAGTACTTCATCGCCAAGGTACACGACAACCGTCTGCTCAAACCTTCGCCGCGCGTACTCGTTTGCGTGCCGGTGGGTTCTACGCAGGTCGAGCGCCGCGCGATCCGCGAGTCCGCCGAGGGGGCGGGTGCGCGCACGGTGGCGATCGTCAGCGAACCCATGGCTGCCGCAGTCGGCGCCGGGCTGCCGGTGCAGGAAGCCCGCGGCTCGATGGTGCTCGACATCGGCGGTGGCACCTCCGAAGTCGCGGTCATTTCTTTGAATGGTATCGTCTATGCGCAATCGGCGCGCATCGGTGGCGATCGCTTCGACGAAGCGATCATGAACTACGTGCGTCGCAATTACGGCATCCTCATCGGCGAGACCACGGCCGAACGCATCAAGATCGAAATCGGCTCGGCTTATCCCGGGCAAACCGTGCGCGAAATCTCGGTCAAGGGGCGCAATCTCTCCGAAGGCGTGCCGCGCGCGTTCACGCTCAACAGCAACGAGATCCTCGAAGCTCTGCAAGAGCCGCTGCAGGGCATCGTCGGCGCGGTCAAACAGGCACTCGAACAAACACCCCCCGAGCTCGGTTCGGACGTTGCCGAGCGCGGCATCGTGGTCACGGGCGGCGGCGCTTTGCTGCGCGACATCGACAAACTGATCACCGAGGAAACCGGCGTGCCGGTCGTCATCGCGGAGGACCCGCTCACCTGCGTGGCGCGCGGCGGCGGGCGCATCCTCGAACTGATGGACGAGCTCGGCCCCGGCAACTTCGGGCTTGAGTAACTCGGCTGCCAGCCGCAACATCCCCTCACGCGGCACCCCGGCGGGGCTGCGCTTCTTCGTCTACGCGACCCTGTCGCTGAGCATCATGTGGCTCGACCAGCGTGGCGGCTGGCTCGACACTGTGCGCTTTGCGCTGCAGGCCGTCGCCTATCCGCTGCAGATGGCGCTCGCCTCGCCGGCGGCGGCCTGGGAGTGGACCCGCGAAAACTTTGAGCAACGCGCGACGCTGCAACAGGAAAACCGCGCGCTGCGCGGGCGCCTGCGTGAACTCGAGCTGCTGGCCATGCGGCGCGCCGATCTCGAGCGCGAAAACTTCGAGCTGCGCAACCTGCGCAGCGCCGCAGCCGACGTTGCCGATCGCTGGCTCGCGGCACGGGTGATCGCCGTCGAGAGCAACCGCTTGCGACAGCGTTTCACAGTGGATCGCGGGGCGGCACACGGCATCGCCAAGGGTCAGGCGGTGATCGCGGGCGAAGGCCTCGTCGGCCAAGCCTTGCGCGTCGGGCCGTGGAGCACCGAAATCATCCTGCTCGCCGATCCCGAACACGCAGTGCCCGTGCAGATTGCCCGTACCGGCCAGCGCACCCTGGCGCTCGGCACGGGTCGCAACGGAGAACTCAGCCTGCCGTATCTCCCCTTGCAGTCCGACATCCGCGAGGGTGACCTGCTCGTCACCTCGGGTCTCGGCAAGACCTTCCCGGCGGGCTATCCGGTCGCCAGCGTCAGTGCGGTGCGTCGTGATGGCGCCTCGCCACTCGCGCAAGTCACGGCAAAGATCATGGCGAAGCTCGATCGCGATCGCGTCGTCGCATTTCTTTGGTTCAAGCCGGTGCACCCGGCTGCGCCACCGCCATGATCGCGAGCACCGTTCGCAGTCGCCTGGTGCTGACGACGCTCGCGGCGTTCGTGCTGCAAGTGTTGCCCCTGCCGTTCTGGCTCGCCGCGATCCGACCGCCGCTCGCGGTCATCGCCGTGATTTTCTGGTCGTTGATCGCGCCCCGCGTCGGCGGCATCACCCTCGGCTTCGTCATCGGTCTGGCACTCGATGTGTATCGCGGTGCGGTCTTCGGTCAGCACGCACTCGCGCTGTCGCTCGTGGCGTACGTCGCGGTTCGTCAGCACTTGCTGGTGCGCAACAAGCCGCTGTTCGAACAAACCGTGTTCGCTGCAGTCCTGTTGTTCGCGAGCGAAGCCGTCAGCTGGGCGATCGACGGCTGGACCGGCAACGCCGCGGGCGGCTGGATGCGCTGGTTGCCCATCGTGGTCGGCTCGATGCTTTGGCCGCTGACCTCCGCCTGGCAGGCCAGCGAAAATCGCGCGCGGCGCTGAGCGCGGGTGCGAGAGCGGCACGAAGATGGGGATCCGCGGACGCATCAAAGATTTCTGGATCGAACAAAGATTGTTCGAGCAGCGCGCGCTGGCGACGGTTTTCATCGTCGCAGCCCTGACGCTGGTGCTGCTCAGCAGGCTCATCTGGCTGCAGGTGCTGCGCCACGACGAATACACCGATCTTGCGCAGGGTAACCGCGTGCGGATCGAGGCGCAGCCTGCGCCGCGCGGCATCATCTACGACCGCAACGGCGCGATCCTCGCCGAGAACAAGCCGGCTTATCAGCTTGAACTCGTTCCCGAAGAGGTGCCGGATCTCAAAGCGACTCTGCAGGCACTTGCACGCATCGGCTTGATCGACGCCGACGACATCGACGATCTGCGTCGGATCGTCCGCTCGCGCAGACCCTTCGACAGCGTGCCGATCCGCCTCTTCCTCAACGATGAGGACATGGCGCGCTTCGCGGTGAACCGCTTCGACTTTCCGGGCGTCGATATCCGCACTCGTCTGGCGCGCAGCTACCCGCAGGGCGAGGTGGCGGTCCATGCACTCGGCTACGTGGGCACCATTTCCGAAAGCGATCTGGCGCGAATCGATCGCGAGCAGTACGCGGGTACCTCGACCATCGGCAAAGTCGGCGTCGAAGCCGCGTTCGAGGAGCAACTGCGTGGTCGCAATGGTCGACGCGAAATCATGGTCAATGCCCGCGGTCGCTCGGTCGAAAAAGCGGGCGGGCTCGAGGCGCAACTGGCGGCGATACCGGGCGATCCGGGAACCGATCTCATGCTCACGCTCGATCTCGAGGTGCAGCGCGTCGCCGAAGATGCCGTTCGCGATCAGCGCGCCGCCATCGTCGCGCTCGACCCGAACAACGGCGACATCATCGCGCTCGTCAGTCGACCCGGCTTCGATCCGAACATGTTTGCGCGCGGCCTGACCCGCCCCGAGTTTCGCGCACTCAATGAAAACCCCGATCAACCGCTGTTCAATCGCGCGCTGCGGGGCACGTACCCGCCGGGCTCGACGATCAAGCCCGTGGTGGCACTCGCCGGGCTGACCTATGGCGTCGTCCAACCGACCGAGCCGCACTATTGCGCAGGCTGGTTCTCGCTGCCCGGCAGCAGTCATCGCTTTCGCGACTGGCGGCCACGGGGGCACGGCACGATCGACCTGCGCACGGCCATCGCACAGTCCTGCGATACCTATTTTTACGACATCTCGAACAAGATCGGCGTCCGACGACTACATGATTTCATGGCCGAGTTCGGCCTCGGCGAACCGACGGGCATAGACATCGGTGGCGAGAAAGCGGGCATCCTGCCCTCGCCGGACTGGAAAAAAACGGTGTTCAAAAAGAAGGCGGATCAGGTGTGGTTCCCGGGCGAGACCGTAATCTTTGGCATAGGACAGGGCTACATGACGAGTACGCCGCTGCAGCTCGCGCACATGACGGCGGTGCTGGCCACTCGTGGCAAGAACTATCGACCACGCCTGGTGCGCGCGATGCGCGATCCCGAGACCCAAAAAATCACCGAACTCGCGCCGCGTCCGCTGCCAAGGCCCGAAGCCGGCAAGCCCGAGGATTGGGAACGCGTGATCGACGGCATGCTCGCCGTAATGCAAGGTGGCACGGCGAGTCGATCGGCCGCCGGCGCGCCCTACAGCATCGCCGGAAAAACCGGCACCGCACAGGTGTTCACGGTCGCGCAAAATGCGCGCTACAACGAAGCCGCCATTGCCGAGCGTCTACGTGACCACGCGTGGTTCGTCGCCTTCGCCCCCGTCGAGGCCCCAAAGATTGCGCTGGCGGTGATCGTCGAAAACGGCCGTAGCGGCAGCGGCACCGCCGCGCCGATCGCGCGCAAGGTGATGGACGCTTACCTGCTGCGCAAATTTCCGCCGCCACCCGCCGCGGATGATCGCGTCGCTGCCACGGCCACGGCAGTGACCGAGGAATGAGCATGCTGCGCGAAGACGTCGAAAGCGCCACGCAACGAACCTTGACCCGCACGACGCGGCTGCTCGGCACGCTGCGCCTCGATGGTCCGCTCGTCGCCGGGCTCGCCGCGATCGCGCTCTACGGACAATTCGTACTCTTCAGTTCGTCGGGCGGTGATTGGGAATCGGTGCTGCGCGGCAGCATTCGACTCGGGCTCGGCGCCTTGCTGATGCTGGCGCTCGCGCAGTTGCGACCCGGCCTGCTGCGACGCATCACCCCGTGGCTATACCTCGCCGGGCTCGTACTGCTCATCATCGTCGATTCCATCGGCTACATCGGCAAGGGCGCGCAGCGCTGGCTCGATCTCGGCTTCGTGCGCTTTCAACCCTCGGAAATCATGAAGATTGCGGTGCCCATGGCTTGCGCCTGGCTGCTGCGTGAGCGACCCCTGCCACCGGATCCACGCACCTTGTTGCTGCTTGCGGCGGTGATTTTAGTGCCCACCGCACTCACCATCTTGCAACCCGACCTCGGCACCGGACTGCTCATTCTGATGGCTGGCTTCATCGTCGTGCTGCTCGGCGGTCTCGCGCTGCGCTACATCGCGCTGCTGACCGTGAGCGGCATCGGCGCAGCCACGATCGGCTGGTTTTTCCTGCACGATTACCAGCGACAACGCGTGCTGACTTTTCTCGATCCGCAGGCCGATCCACTCGGCGCCGGCTATCACATCATCCAGTCGACCATCGCCATCGGCTCCGGCGGTCTGTTCGGCAAGGGCTATCTGCAAGGCACGCAAGGGCAACTCGATTTTCTGCCCGAGCGAACCACAGATTTCGTGTTCGCCGTGATCGGCGAGGAGCTCGGTCTCGTCGGTGTCATCGTTTTGCTCGGTCTGTACGTGTTCGTCACGTTGCGCGCCTTGTTTCTGGCTTCGCAGATGCGCGACACGTTCGCGCGATTGCTGTCGGGCAGCCTCGCAGCGACTTTCTTTGTCTACGTGTTCATCAACGCCGGCATGGTGAGTGGTCTGCTACCCGTGGTCGGCGTGCCGCTGCCGCTCGTGAGTTATGGCGGAACTTCCATGGTGACCCTGCTCGCAGGCTTCGGTATGCTGATGTCGTTGTACGCGAACCGGAAACTCGCCGCCTGATGATCACCGTCGACGCTGCGCTCCGCCGCAGTCTCCGCGCAGCTGCCCTGCTGCCCCTGCTCGTGCTCGGCGCTTGCGTTGCTCCGCCCAAGAAATCCACGCCAGCCATGCCCGTGCCGGCCGCCGTGTCGACGCCCGCGCCCGCACCGGCGATACCGCCCGCGGCTGTCGCGGCACCGCTGCCCGAGGCTCCGACCCCCTTCGATCTCGAGCGCGAAGACATCCGCGCCTTCATCGACGAGGTGTCGGCCAAAAATTCCATTCCGGCCGCCGACGTCCGCGCGCTGCTGGCGCAGGGCATGCGTCAGCCGCGGATCATCGCCGCCATCACCCGCCCCGCCGAGAGCGTGCTGCGCTGGTTCGAATACAGCAATCGGTTGGTGAGCGCCGAGCGCGTCGCGCGCGGAGTAGAGTTCGCCCGCAGTCAAAGCGCGCGGCTCGATGCCGTGCATGCCAAAACCGGTGTCTCGCCCGAGTACATCGTCGCCATCATCGGCATCGAAACCAACTACGGTCGAAACAAGGGCTCGTGGCGCGTGCTCGATGCGCTCATGACGCTGGGCTTCGACTATCCGCCGCGCAGCCGATTCTTCCGCTCCGAGCTCGAACAATTCCTGTTGCTGGTGCGCGAAGAAAAACTCGACCCGCTGAGCACCCTCGGCTCCTATGCAGGTGCAATGGGAGCGCCGCAGTTCATGCCCTCGAGTTACCGACGCTACGCGGTCAACGGCGCGCTCGATGGAGCGAGCGATGCGCGGCGCGATCTTTTCGAAAACTGGGACGACGTGATCGGCAGCGTGGCCAATTATTTCGTCGAGCACGGTTGGCAGCGCGAGCAGCCAGCGATCATCACCGCCGAGGCCGACGCCGACACCATGGCCGCGGTGATGCCGATACTCGATCGACGCAACCTCGAACTCAACGAAACCGCCGCAGGCGCGCGCGCGCGCGGCTTCACACTGCCAGCATCGATCGGCGACGACACGCAAGTCATCCTGGTACCCGCCGAACTCGCCGACCGAGCGAACGTGCGGGTCGGGTTACGCAATTTTCACGTCATCACCCGCTACAACCGCAGCATCCTGTACGCCATGGCGGTGCATGACCTCGCGACCGCGATCGCCACCGAGCTCGCCAAGCCTGCGCCACCCTCGGCCTCCACGCCCTGAGCCCCCACCCTTGATGATGGTCAAAAGTCGTGCGCTGACGTTGCTCGCGGTCACGGCGCTGTTACTGCAGGCCTGCGGCAGCCTCGGTCGTGGCCCGGAACCTCTGCCGCGGGCCACCGTTCCATCGGGCACCGTCAAGCCGCCACGCCGCCTCGACGACATCCCCGACGCCGTGCCGCGCAAAGAGCCTCGCAGCCGCTACGGCAATCCCGAAACCTACGAAGTTTTCGGGCGAACCTATCGCGTGAAACGTAGCGCTCGTGGCCACGTCGAACGCGGCACGGCCTCCTGGTATGGGCCAGGCTTTCATGCCGAACGTACCTCGAGTGGTGAGCCCTACGACATGTACGCCATGACCGCAGCGCATAAAACGCTGCCCATTCCAGTGTACGCACGCGTGACCAATCTCGAGAACGGGCGCTCCGTGGTGGTTCGGGTCAATGATCGCGGACCGTTCGTCGGCGATCGCATCATCGATCTGTCCTACACGGCCGCGCACAAACTCGACATGGTGAGAAAGGGCACGGCCCCCGTCGAAATCCGCGTGATCGAAGCGGGCGATGAAGCGACGCCAGCACCGGCGCCAGCGCCGGTATCGACACCGGCACCGGCGCCGGCAATCGCTGCCGCCGCGGCCTCGCCATCGGCCGCAGCGGACATCGGCGTCAGTTCACGCTACCTGCAAACCGGCTCTTTCGCGGCCCGCGAAAATGCCGAGGCCATGGTGAATCTGTTAGCGCGGTCCGGGATCCGCAATGCGAGCGTGCGCGAGGCTCGGCTCGGCGAACGCGCGGTGTTTCGCGTGCGAGTCGGACCGCTCGACGACGCCATCGAGGCCGACGACATGATCGAACGACTGCGGGTCGCCGGCATCCCGGATGCCCGTCCCGCGCACGAGTAACACGTTTACAATTCGCGGCAGACTCTGATCCGCATCATTCGCAGGAGCTGCATCTTGTTGTCATCGTCGCCGTCTACCGCTCGCTGGTCCCGACTCGCCCTGTTCGCCTGCGCACTCGCGCTGCCATTTTTTGCGGCGCGACCCGCAGCAGCCATCACCTCGGCCGTACCACCGGCGCCGGCGGTGGAAGCCAAATCCTGGATCCTGATGGATCAAGCCACGGGGCGCCGGCTCGCGGGACAGAACGAAGATCTGCGTGTCGAACCCGCGAGCGTCACCAAAGTCATGACGGCCTACGTCGCGTTTCGTGCGCTCGCCGAAGGGCGTCTGCGGTTGCAGGAGCCGATCACCATCAGCGAAAAAGCCTGGCGCGCAGAAGGCTCGCGTACCTTCCTGCAGGTCGGTGACAAAGTACCCGCCGAAGTATTGCTGCAGGGCATGATCGTGCAGTCAGGCAACGATGCCGCGATCGCGCTCGCCGAGCGGCTCGCAGGGTCGGAAGACGTTTTCGCACAGCTCATGACGCAGCAGGCGAAAGCTCTCGGCATGAAAAACAGCAGCTTCGCCAATGCGACGGGCTTGCCCGATCCCGCGCTCTACACCACCGCTCGCGACATCGCGATCCTCGCGCGCGCCCTGATCCGCGAGTTTCCGCAGTACTACCGCTGGTACTCGCAGAAAGAATTCGTCTGGAACAACATCCGTCAAGGAAATCGCAACGGCCTGCTCTATCAGGACCCGACGGTCGATGGCATCAAGACGGGTCACACCGACTCGGCGGGCTACTGCCTCGTGAGCTCGGCAGAGCGCAACGGCACCCGCATGATCTCGGCAGTCTTCGGCACCGAATCGCCGAAAATCCGTGAACAGGCGAGCGCCGGCATCCTCAACTACGGCTTCGCGTTCTATGAAACGGTCACGCTGCGCAAGGCCGGCGAAATGGTGCTGCAGCCTCGCGTGTACAAAGGCACCGAGCAGTACGTGTCGATCGCACCGCAGGGCAACGTCGCCGTCACGGTGGTGCGTGGTGGTGCCGCCAAGCTCCGAGTTTCCACCAACCTGAGCGAACCGCTGGTCGCCCCCCTCAAGGCCGGGCAACAGGTCGGCGAACTGCGCGTACAGGATGGTGATGCCGTCATCCGCCGCATACCGCTCATCGTCAGCAAAGATTTGCCTGCGGGCGGCGTCTGGGCGCGGGTGCGTGACACCGCTGCGATGTGGATGCGCTGAAATGGCCGCACCTCTTCCAATCTGCTACCTGAATGGCGAGTGGCTGCCGCTCGCCGAGGCAAAGATTTCGCCGCTCGATCGCAGCTTCCTGTTCGGCGATGGCGTGTACGAAGTGGTGCCGGTTTTCGCTGGTCGCCCGTTCCGCTTCGACGAACACTTCGATCGTCTCGGTCGCAGTTGCGCCGCGCTGCGCCTGCGCGACCCGCACGATCGCGACGTCTGGCGCGCAATCCTGCGCGGGCTCCTCGATCGCAACGGGGGCGGCGACTTGTACGTTTATTTGCAGATTTCGCGCGGGGCCGATGTCGAACGCGCCCACGCCCCCCTGCCGCAAATCCCGCCGACCGTGTTCGGCTTCGCGGCGCCGCTGGCGCAAGCCAGCGCAGAGCAACTCGCGCGCGGCATCCGCTGCGTCACCGCACCCGACATCCGCTGGGCGCGCTGCGACATCAAGTCGGTCGCCTTGCTCGGCAACGTGCTGCAACGCCAATTGAGCTGCGATGTCGGCGCCGACGAAACCATCCTGCTGCGCGATGGCCAGATGATGGAAGCCACGGCCTCCACCGTGCACGTGGTACTCGCCGACACGATCGTCACGCCACCCAATTCCAACGCTATCCTGCCCGGCACCACGCGTAGCGTCGTCGAAGAAGTCGCCGATCGACTGGAGATCGCGCGCGCGACACGCTCAGTCAGCGAGGCCGAGCTGCGCAGCGCACAGGAAGTCTGGATTTCCTCATCGACCCGTACTGTCTCGGCGGTGACGACGCTCGACGGTCGGCCCGTGGGCAGCGGCAAACCCGGACCCGTGTGGCAACGCATGTACCAGGGAATCGCCACCCTGCAGCGCGAGCTCGCAACGCAGCCGTGGTGAACTCGACCGATCCGGCAGCGAGCCCGCTGCAGTTTCCGACCGACTATCCAATCAAGGTGGTCGGACGAACCTCGCGCGATTTTCGCGCGCGCATCGATGCGGTGGTCACGCAGTACAGTCCCTCGCTCTCCTCGGATCGCATCAGCGAACGCGCGAGCGGTGCCGGAAACTTCATCTCGATCACCTACACCATCGTCGCCGAAAGCCGCGAGCAGGTGACGGCGCTGGTCGGCGCGCTGGTCGCCACCGAAGGCGTGATGATGGTGATCTGACTCAGCGACCGATCAGCGACAAAAACTCGCGGCGCGTATCGGCGTTGGTCTTGATCGAACCACGCAGCGCCGAACTCACGGTCGCCGTGCCGGTGTGCCGCACGCCACGCGATTCCATGCACATGTGACGACACTCGATGACCACGGCGACGCCGAGCGGCTGCAGATGGGTGTCGAGCGCGTCGGCGATCTGGTTGGTGAGCCGCTCCTGCACCTGCAGTCGTCGACCATAGATTTCGACCAGCCGCGAAATCTTCGACAAGCCGAGAATTCGTTTGTCGGGGACATAGCCGACGTAGGCCTTGCCGAAGAACGGCGCGAGGTGATGCTCGCAGAGGGAGTACACCGGGATGTCGCGCACGATCACCATCTCGTCGCAGCTCTGCGCTCCGTCCTCGAAAGACTTGAGGATTTCTTCGGGTTTCTCCCGATAGCCGCGGGTGTATTCCTCCCAGGCCTTCAAAAAACGGGCGGGTGTTTCGAGCAGGCCTTCGCGATCCGGATCCTCACCGATGTAGGTGAGAAGGTTGCGAACCATCTCGATTTCTTTCTTGGTCGGTACGGGCTTCGGAGGGGTCATGGCGGATCCTCGACAACCAACGTTGCAGTTCGGTCAGCAGGTCCGCGGCCACACGCGACATCCCGGTCGGGGCGCCTAACGCCGCCAACTGGGTCATTGCGAGCCCCTCGTAGCCGCAGGGGTTGATGCGCTCGAACGGCGCCAAATCCATGGCCACGTTCAACGCCAAGCCATGATAACTCGCACCCCGTCGCACCCGGATGCCGACGCTGGCGATTTTGCGCCCGTCCACATACACCCCCGGTGCCTTTGGCCGCGTGGCGGCCGAAATTCCGTATCCGGCGAGGCAGTCGATGGTCGACTGCTCGAGCGCCGTGACGAGATCCCGCACACCGAGCCCGGCGCGTCGCAGATCGATGAGTGGATAGACGACCAATTGCCCGGGCCCGTGATACGTCACCTGACCGCCACGATCCGTGCGCACCACCGGGATCTCACCCGACGCAAGCACGTGCGTAGGGTCGGCGTTCATGCCGAGGGTGAACACCGGCTCGTGCTCGACCACCCAAATTTCATCGGCGGTGTCGGCCGTACGCTCATCGGTGAAGCGCTGCATCGCCTGCCACACCGGCAGGTACTCGACGCGACCGAGATTACGAACGAGGCGGGACACTGGCCGCGAGCGCCGCGTTGTCGAGTCCGGCGTTGTTGCCGGCGAGCGCCTGCTCGGCGCGATAGCTCGAGCGAACGAGCGGCCCCGAGACGCATTCGCGAAAGCCGCGCGCCAGTGCCCACTCGCGATAGCGATCGAAGTCCTCCGGTGTGACGAACCTCGCCACCGGCAAATGATTGGCGGTCGGCTGCAGGTATTGTCCCAGCGTCAGCAGGTCGACGTCGTGCGCGCGCAAATCGTCGAGCGTGGCGCCGATTTCTTCGTCGGTCTCGCCGAGCCCGAGCATCAGACTGGTCTTGGTCAGGACCTTCGGCCGATGACGCTTGGCGTGGGCGAGCACGCGCAGGGTCTGTTCGTAGCCCGCGCGCGGATCGCGTACCGGGTGCGTCAGACGCCGCACGGTCTCGACGTTCTGCGCAAAGACCTCGAGTCCGGAATCGACCACCGTCTCGACATCGGTCAGCACGCCCTGAAAGTCGGGCGTCAGCGCCTCGACCGCCGTCTGCGGCGAGATTTCTTTGATGGCACGTACTGCCGCCGCAAAGTGTGCCGCGCCGCCATCCGGCAGATCGTCACGGTTCACGGAGGTGAGCACGACGTAACGCAGGCGCATCAGCGCCACCGTGCGCGCGGTGTTGCGCGGCTCTTCGGGGTCGAGCCAGCCGCGCGGATTACCGGTATCGACGGCGCAAAACCGACAAGCTCGAGTACAAACTTCGCCCATCAGCATGATGGTGGCGGTGCCTGCATTCCAGCATTCGCCGATGTTCGGACACTTCGCCTCCTCGCAGACCGTGGCGAGTCGATGCTCGCGCACCGTGCGCCGCACGAAATCGTAATTCTCGCCCGCAGCGAGTGGCGCCTTGAGCCAACGCGGCTTGCCGCCCGGGACGCGCACCGGCGCGGCGGCAGTCGCCTTGATGCCATCGCGGATCGCCGAGAAACCGTGCTCCGTACGGTACTTCTCGCCACTGCGCACGAGGGGCGGCACGGCGACGACTTTTTCCTTGTCCGTCATGAACGAGAGTTTACGCGACCGCGGAGTAGCTCAGCCGTTCGCCCCGCCGGCGAGCCGCTCGTCGAGTTCGCGCAAGCGCTCGGGCGTGCCGATGTCGGACCAAAGCCCCTGATAGAGACGACCGCGCAAGCGCCCTGCGGCCGCGGCTTCACGCAGCAGCGGCAGCAACGGGAAGCGCCCGGGCTTGCAGCCGGCGAAGAACTCGGGGCGGTACATCGCGATGCCCGAAAAAGTGTATCGCGGCGGCGCACCGGGCGCGGCGAGTCGCTCCGGGTCGGCGAGCACGTCGTAGCCCCCTTCGCCGAGCTCGCGCGGTAATAACGCAAAGTCGCCGCGCGGGTGCTGCGGCGGATTCGGCACCAGGATGAGGCTGCCGGTCGCCTCCGCATCGAGCAGCGGCGGACGTGTGTAATCGAAGTCGGTCCAGATGTCGCCATTGACCACCAAAAAGGGTTCGCGACCCAACAAAGGCAGTGCATTGACGATGCCGCCGGCGGTCTCGAGTGCCTCGCCGCGTTCGTCGCTGTAGGCGATGCGTACGCCGTAGCGACGCCCGTCGCCGAGAGCGGACTCGATCTGCGCGCCGAGCCAGGCATGGTTGATGACGATGTCACGGATGCCGGCACGCGCCAGTGCCGCAAGATGCCAAGCGAGCAAGGAACGACCGCCGACCTCGAGCAAAGGTTTGGGGCAGTGATCGGTCAGCGGCCGCATGCGCTCACCGCGCCCTGCGGCGAGGATCATGGCTTTCATTTCGGCGTTGCCTGCTTGGCGCGCAGATTGGCCAACGGCAGTTGCGGCACGACGCGACGCTCGAGCCACTGCGCAAACTCGCGCAACTCGGGGTAACGCGCGCTACCGTCGCGTACGTAATCGAGGGTCAGCGGCAGATCGTCGAGATAGCCGATCTTGCCGTCGCGCCACCAAAGCCTCGCAAAGATACCGAGCACCTTGATGTGCCGCTGCACGCCGATCAGATCGAACCAGCGCAGGAACTCGCGATCGTCGCGCCCGCAAAGCGCCGTAGCGCCGCGACGCAACAGCCGCGCACGGTATTCACGAACCCAGCCCTCGACTTGCGCCCGCGGCCAACCGATATAGCAATCTTTGAGCAAGGAGACCAGGTCGTAACCCACGGGGCCGGCAAGCGCATCCTGAAAATCGATCACGCCCGTTGCATCACCGGGCAGCAGCATCAGATTGCGCGAGTGGTAATCGCGGTGCACGAAGACGACCGGCTGCGCGAGTGCCTCGTCGATCAACCAAAGAAATGTCTGCTCGATCAGCCTGCGCTCGGCGGCATCGAGTTCGAGCTGCAGATGACGTCCGCAAAACCACTCGGGCATCAGCTCGAGCTCGCGGCGCAAGGCCGCCGCGTCGTAGGGCGGCAACTCGCGCGTCGCCGGCAGGCCATCGATCTGGATCGCCGCGAGGGTTTGCAGCGCGGCGGAGTACAGCGCGTCCGCGCGACCAGGCCGACGCAGCTCCGGCAAAAACGGGGTCGAGCCCAAATCTTCGAGCAACACGAAGCCGCGCTCGAGATCGACGGCGTGGATTGCAGGCACGTGCACGCCCGCGGCCTGCAGCAGAGTGGCAACTTTCAAATAAGGGCCGATGTCCTCGTGGGCAGGTGGCGCATCCATGACCACGAAACTGCTGCCATCACGCAGCCGAGCACGAAAATAGCGGCGAAAGCTCGCATCGGCCGAGGCCACGCCGATCTCCGCGGCATCGTGCCCGAGCTCCTGCACGATCCACTGCGACAGCAGTTCGAACCGGGCGTCGGCCCACGGCCGCGAATTGATTGAATCGGCGGAAATCGACAAGTGCGCTGAAATCCACGGTGGCGAAAAGGCCGGTCATTATAATGGGCGGCGCCATGGCCCCGCCGCGTCGTTCCTCCAAGCTCATTGCCTGCGTCGCGCTCGCGTTGCTGCAAGCCGTGCCGGTCGCTCGTGCAGACGACACGAACGAGTCCGGTGAAGCCGCGGACGCCAGCCCGCCCATGCGTTGCCCGGCTCCGAGTTCCGTCCGTGCGGCGCTCGCTCGCGGCAATCGACTGCCCGAAACCGGCAGCGCACCACCCGCTGCCAGCCCCCTCGCGCGCCAGTCCAACGAGGCCGTGGAGGTCACGAGCGATGCCGCAGAACTCGGCGTCAGCGGGGATGCTGAATTGAGTGGCGGCGTGAGCATCCGCCAAGGCGAGCGCAGCCTCCGCGCCGAAGACGTGGAGTACGACGCCAAAACGCGCGAGTTCGCGGTGCGCGGTCTCGTGCGCTATTCGGACCCGCAGCTGCGCGCCGCCGGTCGCTCGGGTCGCTACGATCCTGCGGGCGGCGCGAGTTTCGATGACGCCGAATTCGAACTGCCGACGCGACCGGCACGCGGTGCCGCGGCCAGCATGGAAGTGGGTCTCGATGGCAAGGTGACGCTGTCGCAGGTGTGGTTCAGCACTTGTCCGCAAAGCTCGCCCGATTGGCGCATCCGCGCCCGCAGCATCGAACTCGACACCCAAAGTCGCAACGGCACGGGCCGCAACGCAGCGATCGAATTCAAGGGCGTGCCGATCCTGTATCTGCCCTATCTCTCGTTCCCGCTCGGCGGGCAACGCAAGAGCGGCTTTCTGTTCCCGAACGTCGGGTACAGCACGCGGGGCGGTGCCGAGGCGACGCTGCCCTATTACTTCAATCTCGCACCCAACTACGACCTCACGCTCGAACCGACGATCTTCGGTCGACGCGGACTCGACCTCGGCAGCCGCTTTCGTTATTTGACCGAGGATCATCGCGGCGAACTGCGGCTCAATTATTTGCCCTCCGACTCGCTGCGTGGCGCCGATCGCAACTGGCTTCGGGTCAGACACCGCAGCGAACTGCCGGCGGGCTGGCGCTTCGATCTCGATGCGCAGAGCGTCAGCGATGCCGAATACTTCGAGGATTTCGCCTCGGGAGGCGAAGGAACGAGCAC
>Ga0129333_10001168_pt1 | contig 23460 bp, 19 predicted proteins | sample CPB6_08_DNA_FD_94474 | JGI IMG/M metagenome (GOLD analysis project Ga0129333, IMG submission 94474) | Freshwater to marine salinity gradient microbial communities from Chesapeake Bay, USA - CPBay_Sum_0.6_0.8_DNA | ecosystem: Environmental > Aquatic > Marine > Coastal | place: USA: Chesapeake...
CAGGCCAACACGCCCAACCAGGTGATCGGCGTCCTCGCACACGAGACAGGTCACATTGCGGGCGGGCATCTGGCGCGCATGGGCGTGGAGATCGAATCCGCCAACTACACCACGATCATCGGCATGCTGGTCGGGCTCGCGGCGATCGCGGGCGGCATCGCCGCGGGCAGTGCGGAAGCAGCGCAGGCCGGCCAGGGCATCATGGCAGGCTCGCAGGGCCTCGCCCAGCGCAACTTCCTGACCTATGCGCGCGGGATGGAATCCTCTGCCGACCAGGCCGCCCTGAAGTATCTCACGGCAACCCAGCAGTCGGCCAAGGGCATGATCGAGGTTTTCGAGAAGCTGGCGCGCGAAAACATCGCCGTGCTGGCCGATGTCGACCCCTATGTGATGTCGCATCCGATGCCGATGGAACGTATCCGCATTCTGGAGGAGGCGGCGAAGAAGTCGCCCTACTACAACGCCAAGGATTCCGCAGCCATGGTGCTGCGCCACAAGCTGGTGCAGGCCAAGCTGATCGGCTTCACCGGCGGGCCACAGGCCGTGATGCACCATTATCCCCAGTCCGACCAGTCCATGCCCGCGCGCTATGCACGTGCCATCGCACTGTTCCGGAAGGGCGACATCAAGAACGCCCTGCCGCTCATCGACAGCCTCACGGCCGAACTGCCCGAGAATCCGTATTTCTGGGAACTCAAGGGCCAGGCCCTCCTCGAGAACGGCCGCGCGGCCGAAGCCGCGGTGCCCCTCGAAAAGGCGCTCAAGCTTCTGCCCAAGAGCGGCCTCATCCAGATCCTTGCAGCCCAGGCGCTGATCGATACCGAAAACCGAGAAAACGCCACACGCGCCATCAAGATGCTGCGCCAGGCTCAGCGCACGGAGGGCGACACGCCCGAGACCTATCTGCTCATGGCCCGCGCCTATGCCCAGACGGGTGACATCGCCCGCGCCGAACTGGCCACCGCCGAAGCCGCGCTCCTCAGGGGCGACAAGAAGCTCGCGCTCGAAAAGGCAAAAGCCGCGCAGGGAATGTTCAAGACCGGAAGTCCCGAGTGGATACGCGCCAATGACGTGCTCACCTTTGCCGGCCGGGACTGACTTGACCAACGGACCACACTCGAAACACAACGCACAAACACAAGAGAGACAACTGATGACACGCCGCCTTCGCCTCGCCGCCACAGCCGCACTCGCCCTGCTGGCAACCACATCGCTCGCTGCCGCCGAGGCCAGCTTCTCGGACGCGCGGAAGGCGGAGATCGGCGAGATCGTCCGCCAGTACCTGCTCGACCACCCGGAAGTGCTGCTCGAAGTGAGCAAGGCGCTGGAAGCCAAGCAGCAGGCGGCCGAGGCCGAACAGCGCAGCGGCGTCATGAAGGCCAGCGCCGACCAGATCTTCCGCTCGCCGGAGGACTTCGTGGCCGGAAACCCGGAGGGTGATGTCACCGTCGTCGAGTTCTTCGACTACAATTGCGGATGGTGCAAGAAGAGCTTCCCCGAGGTGACCAAGCTCATCGAGCAGGACAAGAAGCTTCGCGTCGTTCTCAAGGAATTCCCGATCTTCGGAGGTGACTCCGACTATGCCGCCAAGGCGGCGCTGGCAGCCAAGAAGCAGGGCAAGTACTGGGAACTGCACTCGGCACTGTTCCAGCATGAGGGCAAGATCACCGCCGACGTCGTCGATGACCTGGCGAGCAAGCAGGGCCTCGACCTGACCAAGCTCAAGGCCGACATGGAGTCGCCCGAGGTCACGGCGGTGCTGGCCCAGAACCACGCACTGGCACAGTCACTGGCAATCAATGGCACGCCCGCCTTCATCGTCGACGAGACCGTGTCGCCCGGCTATCTGGAGGCCAGCGCGCTGACCGAGCAGATCGCCGGGGTGCGCGAGAAGGGCGGCTGCAAGCTCTGCTGATGGGGGCTGGCGTACCGACAACGCTTCCAAGCGCCGCGCCGACGCCCTATAAACAGCCAAAACAGTGAGGGATTCGCACGGTGCGGGGCAAAACTGTCTATGTCTTGAACGGACCCAACCTCAATCTGCTCGGGCAGAGGGAGCGGGCGGTCTATGGCGAGGCGACGCTTCAGGACATCGAGCAGCGCTGCCGGGCGCACGCGGCCGGGCTCGGGCTGGAGGTCGTGTTCCGCCAGTCGAACAATGAAGGTGAACTGATCGGCTGGGTACACGAGGCGCGCGACAAGGCGGCTGGCATTGCCATCAATGCAGGGGCCTACACGCACACCTCCGTGGCGCTCCATGATGCGCTGCGCGCCGCCGACCTGCCCTCGGTTGAACTGCACCTGTCCAATGTCTACAAGCGCGAGGCGTTCCGGCACACCAGCTTCATCGCCCCGGTGGTGAATGGTGTCATCTGCGGTTTTGGCGTCGACAGCTATGTGCTGGCGATCTCCGCGCTCTCCGCCCTCATCACGGCCAGCAAGAAGGGTTGACCCATGCCGACCAAGAAATCCGCCAAACCGGCCCCCGCCCCCAGGCACCAGGACCCCGACCTTGCCCTGATCGAGAACCTCGCCGCCATTCTCAACGCCACCGGCCTCACTGATATCGAATTGGACCGCAAGGGCACGCGGGTGCGCGTCTCGAAGACCATGACGGCAATTGCAACCATGGCGTCTCCGGCTGCGCCAACGCCCTCTCCGGGCCATGCGTCCCACGCTTCAGCGGAGGCTGGGGCTGCGTCGGCGCCTGCCCGGCCTGGCAAGGATGATCCCGGCGTGGTGACGTCTCCCATGGTCGGGACCGCCTATCTCTCGGCCTCGCCGGGTGCACCGGCCTTCATCGAGCCTGGCGCCACGGTCAAGGAAGGCCAGACGCTGCTGATCATCGAGGCCATGAAGACCATGAACCAGATCAACGCTCCGCGTGCAGGGCGGATCACCCGCATCTTCGTGGAAAACGGCCAGCCGGTGGAATTCGGCGAAGCCCTCGTGGCGATTGAGTGAAGCCAGATGTTCGACAAGGTTCTCATCGCCAACCGCGGAGAAATCGCACTCCGGGTGCTGCGCGCCTGCCGTGAACTCGGCATCCAGACGGTCGCCGTGCACTCCACGGCCGATGCCAATGCGATGCATGTGCGGCTGGCGGATGAGAGCGTGTGCATCGGGCCGCCGCCAGCGCGCGACAGTTATCTCAACATTCCGGCCATTGTCGCAGCCTGCGAGATCACGGGCGCCGAGGCCGTGCATCCGGGCTACGGCTTCCTGTCGGAGAACGCCCGCTTCGCCAACATCCTGACGGAGCACGGCATCAAGTTCATCGGTCCGTCGGCGGAACACATCCGCATCATGGGCGACAAGATCACCGCCAAGCTCACGGCGAAAGAGCTTGGAATTCCGGTGGTGCCGGGTTCGGAGGGTGGCATCGAGAGCCTCGATGAAGCCCAGCGCGTGGCACGCGACATCGGCTATCCGGTAATCATCAAGGCGACAGCGGGCGGCGGCGGGCGCGGCATGAAGGTGGCGCGCACCGAGGCCGATCTCGAGATCGCCATGGCCACCGCGCAATCCGAGGCCAAGGCCGCCTTCGGCAATGGCGACGTCTACATCGAGAAATATCTGGAGAAGCCGCGCCACATCGAGATCCAGGTGCTGGGCGACGGCAAGGGCCGCGCGATCCATCTGGGCGAGCGCGACTGTTCGCTGCAGCGCCGTCACCAGAAGATCTGGGAAGAGGCGCATTCACCAGCCCTCAACGCAACCCAGCGCGAGGAGATCGGCGGCCGCGTGGCACGCGCCATGCAGACGCTGGGCTATGAGGGCGTGGGCACCATCGAGTTCCTCTACGAGAACGGCGAGTTCTACTTCATCGAAATGAACACCCGCCTGCAGGTCGAGCACCCCGTGACCGAAGCCATCACCGGCCTCGACCTGGTGCAGGAGCAGCTCCGTGTCGCCTCCGGTGCAGAGCTCGCCTACACTCAGGACGACATCAGCTTCTCGGGACACGCCATCGAATGCCGGATCAATGCCGAGAACCCGACGACCTTCGCGCCTTCGCCGGGGCGCGTCGACGCCGTCCACTTCCCCGGCGGCCTCGGTTGTCGCGTCGACTCCGCGCTCTACGCCGGCTACCGCATTCCGCCCTACTATGACAGCCTGATCGGCAAGCTCATCGTGTCGGGCAAGACCCGCACCGAATGCATGATGCGACTCAAGCGGGCACTGGGCGAATTCGTGATTGAGGGCATCGAGACTACCATTCCGCTGTTCCAGCAGCTTCTGGCCGAACCCGACATCATTGACGGCCGCTATGACATTCACTGGCTGGAGCACTTCCTCGCTCGCCAGGCGTGATGAGCACGATCACGCCACAGGTCCTGTTGCGCGCCTATGCGGCAGGCATCTTCCCGATGGCGGAAAGCGCCGAGGACAGCGCCCTCTACTGGGTGGAACCGGAAGAACGCGGCATCATTCCGCTCGACGGCCTCGTCATCTCGCGCTCACTGCGCAAGCGGGTGCGGCACGCGGATTTCGAGGTGACAGTCGACCGCGACTTTCCGGCGGTGATTGCGGCCTGTGCCGAAAAGACGCCTGAGCGCCGCTCGACCTGGATCAACAGCCGCATCGTGGCACTCTACACGCAGCTTCACCGCTTGGGCTGCTGCCACAGCGTGGAATGCTGGCGCGACGGCCAGCTTGCAGGGGGGCTCTATGGGGTCCGGATCGGAGGAGTGTTTTTCGGCGAGAGCATGTTCTCGCGCGCAACCGACGCCAGCAAGGTGGCGCTGGTGCATCTGGTGGCACGACTCAACTGCGGCGGCTTCAGGCTTCTCGACGCGCAGTTCATCAATCCGCATCTCGAACGACTGGGCGCGATCAGCATCCCGCGCGCGGCCTATCAGGAACAGATGGAGCCGCTGCTGGGACTGGAGGCGGACTTCGCCGCGTTCCGCGGTGACCGCGACCCCGACGCGGTGCTGAGGTGGGCGGCGGGAGCTCAGTCCTCCGGCTCGCCTTCCTTGTTGACCTGATCCTGCAGCGTGTTGACGTCCGGCGTCGTCTCGACCGCCGCGGGCGGCGCGTTGGGATCGCGGCAGCCCGTCAGCCACACATCATAGGTGGCGTGTTCGAGCGCATTGAGGCCGGGGCTTTCCGCAAACATCCAGCCGATGAACACCGGCTTGCGCGAGTTGTCGGATTCGATCTGGTCGATCTCGACAAAGGTCGTGGTCTTGGGTTCCTCGGTTGCCGGGCGCGTGTAGCAGACATTCGGCTTGACGATGACACTGCCGAAGCGCCGCTCCTCGCTGATCGGAACCTCAAAAGTGGTGGTGACGCCGGTGATCTTGTCCAGCCCCGCGAAGACCGCGATGGGATTGGCGATGCGCTCGGCCCGCGCCGTCCCGCACAGGCAGGCCGAAAGGCCGGTCATCACGAGAAAAAGCGCGCGCAACCTCACGGCGCCGGTGTTTCGCCCGTGCCGCCACCGGCCGGGTTGCCCTTGTTGGCAAACATCGCCTCGCTGATCAGCGACCAGATGTCGACCGCGCCCTGGGTGTTCGAAATGGTGCCGCCATCGGCCAGTATGGTCTCGGCACCGCCCTGCTCCAGCGAAATGAACTTCGAGCCGAGCAGGCCCTCGGCAGTGACCTTGGCGGTGGCGTCGTCGGTGAGCTTGATCTTCGGATCGATCTCCATCACGACATTGGCCTGGAAGTTCTCGGGGTTCAGGGTGAAATCGACGACCGAGCCGATCTTGACACCGGCGGCGCGCACATCCGTGCCAACGCTCACGCCTTCGGCATTGTCGAACTCGGCGTTGAGCCGGTAGGAGCCCGAGGCCTGGGTCTTGCCGGAGGTCTGATAGGCGAAGAGGAAAAACACCGCAGCGATGGCAATCACCGCCGCGCCGATCAGGGTCTCCACCATGGACGTCTTCAAGCCTGAACCTCCTTTGCGCCGTCAGCGGCGGGGCCGCTGCGGACTCACTCCGGCCGCCACGCCGTATAGTCGGGCGCATGCGGCGCCGGGCTCGAACCTGTGACGATCGAGCCCAGCGGCCGGTAGGCGGCGGGCGTTCCCGTCATGTTGGGCAGATGCGGCTTCTGCCAGTCGCGCGGCTCATAGGCCTGCTGGACCGGCGGCGTGTCGGAGCGATGATGCATCCAGCCATGCCAGCCCGGCGGAATCGACGAGGCCTCGGAGTAGCCGTTGTAGACCACCCAGCGCCGCTCCCGGATCGATTCGGGGAGCGCCGATTTCGCGCGGTAGTACTTGTTGCCGAATTCGTCGGCTCCGACGTACTCGCCCTTGCGCCAGGTGTAGAACCGCGTGTTGAGCGTCTGTCCGTTCCACCACGTGAAAAGCTGCTTCAGGAACAACATGTCATCCTGCCTTGAAATTGCGGCGGAATATGGCGGAAGCCCCGCGCGCCGTCCAGTGCCGATTTGCCAGTGGACTATGGCGCGGCCGTGACGAGATCAAGATCCGCTCCCTCCCGTCCGCGCGTGCCCTGAACAGCGAGCCCGGGCGCTCCCGCGAACAGGGCATGCAGCGCAGCACGCTCTTCGTCCGACGCGGGGCTGGAGGTCGGCATGGCATAGAGGCCAAGACCATGACTTTTCACCTCGCGGGTGAGACTGACGACATAGATGGGCTGATAGACCCCGGCCTCGGCCACGGCGAGCGGGGTCTGGTAGAAGCGCAGAACGCTGCGCGCGGCCGGGTCACCGGCCACAGGCCGGGTGAGGGTAAGCCTGGCTTTCAGTCCCTCGTGCAGCGCGGGGCGCGGCGGCAGATCGGCAAGCGCTGCGTCGGGATTGAGATAGGGAAGACTGTCGCGCCAGGTCCATACAGGGGCAGCCGTCCAGCCGGCCGCGGCCAGAGGCGCGGCGGCATTTTCAAGGGAACCGGCATATTGCGCAACGAACACCTCACCCGGACGGCCCGCAAGGTCGATGCGCCGGACCGGCAGCACCTGCCAGTCCGCCGTCAGCCACTGCGCCGACGGAACCAGGATCCGGCGGTCGGGCATGGCGTAGAATTCGGTGGCGCTGGTGAAGCCCTGCGCAACGTGGAGCGCGCCTACCCCGAGGAACACGGCGAAGGCAGCGCCCATCAGTCCGAGCGGCCTGATGCGGCGCGGCGGCACGGCCTCCACCGCCACGCCGAAGGCCGCCATCATCACCGTGCCGAACACGAGGCCAGTCAGCACGTCGGAGAGCCAGTGCGCGCCCAGATAGACGCGTGAATAGGCGATCGCCACCACCACCAGCGCGCACATGGCATAGACGACGGCCCGGCCCCAGCGGCCCATGGCGTGGCTCACCAGAACGGCAAGAATACCAAAGATGACCGCCGCCATGGTGGCGTGGCCTGACGGGAAGCTGTAGAGGCTCACGCCGTCATAGGCGAGATCGCTGGGCCGTGTGCGCTGCACGCCGAATTTCATGGCGAGCTCGAAGATCTTGGCTGCGGCAATGGCAATGCCCGCCGCCCAGGCGGCGCGATAGGCTCTGTGCCAGACCAGCCAGAGAATGATGGCCAGCGCCAGTGCCGTCATGACCAGCGTGTCGCCCATCATTGTGATCACCGTCATGATCTCATCGGCGGGCGCATTGCGCGACTCACGCATCAGGCTGGCAATCGAGATGTCGAGATTGGACACCGCGACGCCCGAGACCGCACGGAACGCGAAATGCGCCATGATCAGGAGACCGGAGAACACGATGGCCGCGAACAACACGATCATCACCGACCGCGGATTGTCGGGTGCCACCGCGCGCGCGAAGCGCTGCCAGGAACGGCCGGGCTTCGCCCGCGCCCATTGCGCGACCTGCCAGAGCAGACGGTCGAGATGAGGCGAAATGCCTGCCGCAACCAGACGGATCACATAGCCCGCGAGGGCGAGGATCACGAGCAGGATCACGAGCACCATGAGCAGGCGCCCGCTGAGCTCGCCTGCAAAGGCGAGCCCCTGCCCGATCAGCACGCCCGGAACGATATGCGCAAAGGACCAGGCGATGCCGGAGGTGACATTGACGAAGACAAAGAACAGCTGGTTCATGCCGAACATGCCGACGATGCCGGGCACGACCGACTTGACGCCTGGCACGAAGCGCCCGATGGCGATGCTCTTGCCGCCATGCTCGCGCACGAAATCCTCACCCCGCGCCACAAGTTGCGGATAGCGGCTGAGCGGCCACATCTGCTTGAGCTGCTGACCGAAGAGCCGCCCCGCCCAGTAGGAGAACTGGTCACCCAGAATGCAGCCCACGGCCGTCACGGCAATGACCGGCCAGAACCCCAGGTGCCCGGTGCCTACAAGTACGCCCGCACCCACGAGCACCGCCGTGGACGGCACGAACAGCCCGATGATGAGCAGCGCCTCCCCCATGGCGATGAGGAAGACAATGATGAGCGCCCATTCAGGATTGGCCGTGAAGTAGTCGAGATAGGGCTGAATGTAATCCAACACGGCGAGATCGGTCCCTGGCGGCGGTGTGCGTGGCGCTAGCGGTGGTGGCTTGGCCCAGGGAGACCGGGGTTGCAGGCATCCGGTTTCAGAGGGATCTGTTCATAGGGGTTGTCATGACTTGCGCTGCGGCTTGTGCAGTCAGTCGGCGGGAGCGGTTCCGCCTCGGGCAGGGCAGACTCATAGACCTGCGCGTGGGACATGTCCGCCATCCAGTCGTCATGACCTTCCCAGTTCATGGCGAAGGCCGGTCCGGCGCCTGCGAGCAGCAGCGATACGATGACGGAGCGAACGGTGGGCATGGACTTGGGATTTAAGGAGATGTCTGCGTCAAACACAAGCCTTACATCTCGTTGAATGCCGTTGGAGGAAGTGACACACTGGTCCATATTACAGGGCCGATGACCTCTGCCATACCAGAATCAGATTCCGTGAGCGACATCCGCAAGTGGCTTGGCTTCGCCGGGCTGTGCATCGCCATGTTCATGGCGGTGCTGGACATTCAGATCGTCGTCACCTCGCTCGGCGTGATCGAAAAGGCGCTGAAGATCGGCGCCGACCGCATGAGCTGGGTGCAGACCGCCTATCTGATCGCCGAGATCGTGACCATCCCGCTCACCGGCGTCCTGATGCGCATGCTGTCGATGCGCACGCTGGTGATCGCGGCGACCACACTCTTCACGCTGGCCTCCATCGGATGCGCGCTGAGCACCGGATTTGCGTCCCTGATCAGCTTCCGGGTGCTGCAGGGCATGGCTGCGGGCGTACTCATGCCGCTGGCCTTCTCGGCGGTGTTCCTGCTGTTCAGGCCCGGAACCGAACAGGCGGTGGCCACCGTCGCGGGCGGCCTGGTGGCGGTGCTCGCGCCCTCAATGGGCCCGATCATGGGCGGCCTCATCACCGAGAACCTTTCCTGGCACTGGCTGTTTCTCATCAACATCCTGCCGGGCCTTGTCACGGTGGGACTGGGTCTCGTGTGCCTTCCCCGTCAGCCGATGCAGCTGGGGCTGCTGCGCCATCTCGATCTCACCTCGGTGCTGTTCATCGCGGTGGCGCTCGGTTCACTCGAGATCGGCCTCAAGCAGGCGCCGGATCTCGGCTGGTTCTCGCCTCTCACACTGGCACTGTTCGCAGCCTTCGCGGTGCTGCTGACACTCACGGTGCGGCGACCGAACCCGGCGGTGGACTTCAGCCTGTTCCGCGACCGCTATCTCGCCTATGGCTGCGCGCTGAGCTTCGTGCTCGGTATCGGCCTCTATGGCTCGGTCTATCTGCTGCCGGTGTTCCTGTCGCTCGTGCGCTACATGGGCCCGGTGGAGATCGGCATGGTGGTGCTGATCACCGGCCTCGCCCAGCTCGTCTCAGCACCTGTGTCGGTGCTGCTCGACCGCCTCGCTCCGGCGCGGGTGCTGACCTTCATCGGCTTTGCCGCTTTCGCGGCCGGGATGTTCATGAGCGGCTTCGAGACCAGGCTCTCGGGCTATGACGAGATGTTCTGGCCGCAGGTGGTGCGCGGCGTGGCTCTTGGTTTCTGCATCGTGCCGGTGACGCGCTTTGCGCTGGGCTTCCTGCCGCTGGAACGGGTCAGCGATGCCAGCGGTCTCTATAATCTCTCGCGGGCGCTGGGCGGGGTGATCGGCATCGCGCTGATCGACACGGTGCTGTTCACCCGCACGGCCGAGCACGCCGACCGGCTCAAGGACCTGATGGACGCCGATCCCACGGCCGCCGCTGCTGCCCTCGCCATCAGCGTCGAGGAACTGCCGGACACCGAGGACCCCATGGGCCTGATGGGCGTCATGGATATCCTGCAGGAGGCGGCCGTCACGCTGGCCGTGAACGAGGCCTGGCTGCTGATGGGCGGCCTGACCTGCCTCGGACTGCTGCTGGTCTGGCGGCTCGGCCCGATTCGGGAGCCCAAACCCGGCATCCCGATGGGCCAACAGGCCGAATTCTAAATCAGAGGGCGAAAACGGCGGCCTGTGGATAGCGGTGATGACGCCGCCACACGCCGCAGCAACCAGAATGCGAAAGGCCTTGACAGCTGGCGCAGGGCGGCCGGGCCGGACGGGGGGCGGCTGTTGATAGCGCGCATAAGCTGCGAGAGTTCTTGAGCTTCTTTCGAGAATCGGATGAAGTCCTTCTCGTCGGTTCGCAAAAGCCGGCGGCTACCACAACATCTAGTATTAACCTCTCGTTAACACACTAGCTGTTGACGCCAGAATGGCATCGGTACTAGTGTATCTGCGTGGGCTGAGGGGTCGAGAAACGGAGTCTGGGATGGACACCGTGGATCGCGGATCACTCAAAGACATCAATGCTGAACCAGCCGGGGGCCTGTCTCCGGGCAGCGGTATGTGTGTGACATCTGGGTGAACGAAGCACCGCGGGCAGCGCTGGGCGTCCGTGGCAACGAATAGGAAAGAGGGACTGAACATGCACATCGAACGCCGTTACACCAAAGCTGGTCAGGAGCCCTACGCGGAGATCACGTTCCGACGCGCCACCAGCGAGATCAAGAACCCTGACGGGTCCGTGGTGTTCCGGCTCGAAAACATCGATGTGCCCGCCTCCTGGAGCCAGGTGGCGACCGACATTCTGGCGCAGAAGTATTTCCGCAAGGCGGGCGTGCCCGCCGCGCTGAAGCGCGTCGAGGAGGAGACCGTGCCGTCGTGGCTGTGGCGCTCGGTTCCCGATGAGGCCGCACTCGCCGAACTGCCCGAGAAGGAGCGCTTCACCGGCGAACGCTCGTCCACGCAGGTCTTCAACCGGCTCGCCGGCACCTGGACCTACTGGGGCTGGAAGGGCAAGTATTTCGACACCGAGGCCGACGCCCGCGCCTTCTATGATGAAATGTGCCACATGCTGGCGACGCAGAAATGCGCGCCCAATTCGCCGCAGTGGTTCAACACCGGCCTGCACTGGGCCTATGGCATCGATGGCCCGGGCCAGGGCCACTATTACGTCGATCCCGAAACCGGCCGGCTCACCAAGTCGAAGTCGGCCTATGAACATCCCCAGCCCCATGCCTGCTTCATCCAGTCGGTGGCCGATGACCTCGTCAATGAGGGCGGCATCATGGACCTCTGGGTGCGCGAGGCGCGCCTGTTCAAATACGGCTCCGGCACCGGATCCAACTTCTCCAATCTGCGCGGCGAGAACGAGAAGCTCTCGGGCGGCGGCAAGTCGTCGGGCCTGATGAGCTTCCTCAAGATCGGCGACCGCGCGGCGGGCGCCATCAAGTCGGGCGGCACCACACGCCGCGCCGCCAAGATGGTGATCGTCGATGTCGACCACCCCGATGTCGAGGAATTCATCGAGTGGAAGGTCCGCGAGGAGCAGAAGGTGGCTGCGCTCGTCACCGGCTCCAAGACGGTGAAGAAGCATCTCCAGTCCGTGATGAAGGCCTGCGTCAATTGCGAGGGCCCGGGCGAGGACTGCTTCGAGATCGAGAAGAACCCTGCCCTGAAGCGCGCCGTGCGGGACGCGCGCAAGGCGATGGTGTCGGACAACTACATCAAGCGCGTGATCCAGTTCGCCCGTCAGGGGTACAAGGACATCGCCTTTGACACCTACGACACGGACTGGGATGGCGAGGCCTACCGCACGGTCTCCGGCCAGAATTCCAACAATTCGGTGCGCGTCACCGACGCCTTCCTCAAGGCCGTCGAGCAGGACACCGACTGGAATCTCACCTCCAGGCTCTCCGGCAAGGTCACGCACACGCTCAAGGCCTCGACGCTGTGGGACAAGATCGCCCACGCCGCCTGGGCCTCGGCAGACCCCGGCATCCAGTATCACTCGACCATCAACGACTGGCACACCTGCCCCGCCTCCGGCGAGATCAAGGCCTCCAACCCGTGCTCGGAATACATGTTCCTTGACGACACGGCCTGCAATCTCGCCTCGCTGAACCTTCTCCAGTTCCGCGACGGCGCCACCGGCCAGTTCGAGATCGAATCCTTCGAGCATGCGGTCCGCCTGTGGACCATCGTGCTGGAGGTCTCGGTGATGATGGCGCAGTTCCCGTCCAAGGAAATCGCCCGCCTGTCCTATGAGTTCCGCACGCTGGGGCTGGGCTTCGCCAACATCGGCGGCCTGCTGATGACGGGCGGCATCCCCTATGACTGCCACGAGGGCCGCGCCATCTGCGCCGCGATCTCGGCCATCATGACGGGCGTGTCCTATGCGACGTCGGCCGAAATGGCCAGCGAACTTGGCGCCTTCCCCGGCTTTGCCAGGAACCGCGAGCACATGCTGCGCGTCATGCGCAACCATCGCCGCGCCGCCTATGGCGCCGCCGTGGGCTACGAGGGGCTTAACACCATTCCGGTGGCGCTCGACGAGACCGACCTGACCGACAAGCGTCTCGCCGCCGCCGCGCGCCGGGCCTGGGACAGCGCCGTCTCGCTGGGCGAGAAGCATGGCTACCGCAATGCCCAGTCCACCGTGATCGCCCCGACCGGCACCATCGGCCTGGTCATGGATTGCGACACCACCGGCATCGAGCCCGATTTTGCTCTGGTGAAGTTCAAGAAGCTGGCCGGTGGCGGCTATTTCAAGATCATCAACCAGGCGGTTCCGGAAGCGCTGCGCACGCTGGGCTACGGCCAGGAGGAAATCGAGAAGATCATCGCCTATGCGGTAGGCTACGGCTCGCTCGCCGATGCACCCGGCATCAGCCATGCGGCCCTCAAGGCCAAGGGCTTCGGCGAGGAGCAGCTGTCCAAGATCGAGGGCGGACTCGCCTCGGCCTTCGACATCAAGTTCGTGTTCAACAAGTGGACGCTGGGCGAGGCCTTCTGCCGCGACGTGCTGGGGCTGACCGACGAGCAGCTCAACGACTTCGGTTTCGACATGCTCACCCATCTTGGCTTCTCCAAGTCGGACATCGAGAAGGCCAATGTGCATGTCTGCGGCGCGATGACGCTTGAGGGCGCTCCCGGCCTCAAGACGGAACATCTGCCGGTGTTCGACTGCGCCAACCCCTGCGGGCGTCTGGGCAAGCGCTATCTGTCGGTTGACAGCCACATCCGCATGATGGCGGCCAGCCAGCCCTTCATCTCCGGCGCCATCTCCAAGACCATCAACATGCCGAACGATGCCTCGGTCGAGGACTGCGCCAACGCCTACATGCTGTCCTGGAAGCTGGCGCTGAAGGCCAACGCCCTGTACCGTGACGGCTCCAAGCTCTCGCAGCCGCTGTCGGCGCAGCTCATTGCCGATGACGAGGAGGAGGCCGAAGAGGCCGCCGAGACGCTGCTCGCGCGGCCTGCCGCAGCCCGCGTCGAGACGGTGGTCGAGAAGATCATCGAACGGGTGGTGGAGCGCGAGCGCTCGCGCCTCAAGCTGCCGCACCGCCGCAAGGGCTATACCCAGAAGGCGGTTGTGGGCGGCCACAAGGTCTATCTCCGCACCGGCGAATACGACGACGGCAAGCTGGGCGAGATCTTCATCGACATGCACAAGGAGGGCGCGGCACTGCGCGCCATGATGAACAATTTCGCCATCGCGGTATCGGTCGGCCTGCAGTACGGCGTGCCGCTGGACGAGTTCGTGGACGCCTTCACCTTCACCAAGTTCGAGCCCGCCGGCATGGTGCAGGGCAACGACTCGATCAAGAACGCCACGTCGATCCTCGACTATGTGTTCCGTGAGCTTGCCGTCTCCTACCTGGGCCGCAGCGACCTGGCGCATGTCGAAGCCTCGGAGATGGGCTTCGACGCGCTGGGCAAGGGCGAGGACGCCGAGAACGCCCCGCGCGTGCCGGCCGCCCGGGTGCTGTCGTCTGGCTACGTCAGGAAGCCGAACCTCGCCTCCGCCAATGTGGTGGTGATGTCGGGCGGACAGGCTGCGGGCCCGGCGGTGCAGATGCGTTCGGAGGCGCAGGGCGCGGCCCTGGCGCTCGCCGAAACAGCAACCGTGGTGGTGAGCGGCGCGCGCCAGGAGATGGCCGTGGCACTTGAGGCCTCGGTCATCACCGCGACGGACCGCCGCCTCGAGGCGCGGATGAAGGGCTATGAGGGCGAGAGCTGTTCGGAATGCGGGAACTTCACGATGGTGCGCAACGGCACCTGCCTGAAGTGTGACACCTGCGGATCGACGAGCGGCTGCTCGTAAGCCGCCTGGCGCCCTCGCAACGACCCGTGGAGAAGGCCGGCCAGCGCCGGCCTTTCTTGCGTTGTAGGGCCGCGCGAAGGGCCGCGTGCGGGCTGATTCCGGCCCCGGCGCGACAAATTATCCACAGATTCTTCGAGGCCGCTGTCTTGCCTCTTGACAGAGGGAACACCCGAAAAACCCTCGAAAACGACCGATCATCTGTAGGCGGATGTTTGCAGGAAACCCATGTTTTACTGGGTTTTTCAGCGCAAACGCAGAGTTTGTCCGTACAAGGACGTTTTTGCCCGTTTGTCGAGCGTTTACCGATTGTTAGCGAGATTTGCCGATTATAACGAACGTTGATCGGCGTATTGCCGAATCACACACGTAGGTGCAGAAAACATGACAACGGCGATGCAGGCTTGGTTACAACATACCAGCATGTTCGCCCTTGTGAGGCTTACCTGCGTTGTGGGGCACTAACAACTCTAGGAGAGACAGCGATGGCTGCGAAGAAAGCTGCGAAGAAGCCTGCCAAGAAGGCCGCCAAGAAGGCCGCCAAGAAGCCGGCTAAGAAGAAGGCCGCCAAGAAGAAGTAATCTTCTGGGACTTTGAGGACTGGACCCCGGACGGCGATTGCCTCCGGGGTCAGTTCTTTCAGACGACGCAAAAGGGCCGCTCCTCGGAGCGGCCCTTTGTCTGCCGGATGAGGGATTACTGGTAGACGTAGACCTTGGCGCCGATCTTCACGCGCTCATAGAGCTCGATGACATCGGTGTTCATCATCCGAATGCAGCCCGACGAGACTGCGCCGCCAATCGAGCCAGGCGCGTTGGTGCCATGGATGCGGTAGATCTTGCCTCCGATGTAGAGGGCGCGTGCACCCAGTGGGTTCTCGGGGCCCCCTTCCATCACCGCCGGCAGGATGTGTCCCTTCGCGGCCTCCCGCTTGATCATCTCCGGCGGCGGGCGCCAGGTGGGCCATTCCGACTTGCTGACGATGGTCGAGGTTCCTGACCACTGGAACCCCTCGCGGCCGACGCCCACGCTGTAGCGCCGCGCCTCTCCCGGCCCGGTCACCAGATAGAGCGCACGCTCCGGTGTCGAGACGACGAGCGAACCCGGCGCATACTTGCTGGCCTTGTCCCAGCTGATGTCCTCACCGGTCGCCACGTCACGCGCCGCGCTGCCCGTAGAGGCGCGCAGCACGCTGGCCCGGGGCTTGGAACCGAGCAGGCAACCGAAGAAGCCGCGGCATGTGCCGTCCGACTGCCTGCGAGCCTGGATCTTTCTTGCTTCAGCGGACTTCTTTGCCTCGGCAGCCTTCTTTGCCTCGGCGGCTTTCTTCGCAGCAGCAGCCTTTTTCGCAGCAGCAGCCTTTTTCGCAGCAGCTGCTTTCCTGGCCTCAGCAGCCTTCCTGGCCTCAGCAGCCTTCCTGGCTTCCGCGGCCTTTTTTGCTTCCGCAGCCTTCTTTTTCTTGAGGAGCAACTCCTCCTGCTGATCGGCCGGAGAGGCCGTTGCCGCATGGCCTGGCACCGACGACATCAGCGGCAGACTGGCCAGCATCACAGCCAGCATCACCCCGCGCATCATGTTCTTCATACTTCCATTCCCCTGGTCGACCCCCACTCCGGCGGCTTGGATGACAGTTTGCCGTTGCGTTCAAAAGCACTTCACCTATGCTCGCGCGAAGGCCGCATTTCCACCGCCGAGGAGCGCTCATGTCAATGTTCCACAAATCCTTTACGATTGCTTGCCTCCCGGCGACACTGCTCATGCCGGGTCTGGCGCTCGCCGACGAGGCCCCGCCGGCGGTTCAGGCGCTCCTTGCCAATCTCGAGCGGCAGATGGACGCCAAGCCGGGCTACGAAACGCTGACGGTCGATGGCTCGGGCAATGTCACCATCACCAATCTGACCCTCACCAAGCCCGCCGAGGGCGATGATCCCGGCTACACGCTCAAGACGGGCGAGATCGTCCTGTCGGGTGTCACCGAGATGGGCCCAGGATTCTGGGAGGTCGGCACGGCGAAATTCTCGAACGTCGGACTGGATGTAACCGGCAAGGACGTCGCCATCTCGGCCAGCCTGCCCGGGGCCAGCGCCGAGGGGTGGTACATCCGGGACGTGGGTGCGGCCCCGTCCGCGCAGGAAAAACTTGTCTCCTCCGGCACATTCGCCCGCAAGATGACGGGCGGCCCGCTGGCCATCACCTCCGCTGGCCAGTCGGTGACGGTCGACAGCCTCGAGAGCACCTGGGAGGGCGACCCCGCGACAGGGGCTGGCACCTTCACCTCGAAGATCAGCAACGCCACCATTCCCGAGGCTGCCCTGATGGCCATGGGCGATGGCGGCATGCTGCGCCAGCTTGGCTATACGTCTCTCAACCTCGACATCTCCAGCCAGAGCGCGCTTGCCGTCATGGGCGACAAGCTCGGCTATGATTTCGGCTTCACCCTCAAGGCCCGCGACATCGGCAGCCTGGGCTTCAAGGGCGCGGTCGCCGACATTCCAGTCGAGGCCTACAACGCCCTCATGGCGGCGCAAAAGGACGGCGAGCCGGCCGATCTCGATGCCTATGGTCCCGCACTTCAGAACGTGATCATCAACAGCGCGGCACTGCGCTTCGAGGATGCCTCGATCATCGGCAAGGCGCTGCCCCTCATCGCCGCCGCGCAGGGCATGGACGAAAAGACTTTCGTCGCCAGCATCCCGCCCACGGTGCAGCTGATGCTGGTTCAGATGCAGAATGACGCCTTCACCAAGCAGGCGGTCGATGCGCTGACGCAGTTCCTCGCGGACCCGAAGTCGCTCACGGTGAGCATCAGTCCGGCCAGCCCGCTCAAGGTCTCTGACGTCTCGGCCCTCCAGCAGGTGAAGCCCGGCGACGTGATCACGCGCCTCGGCCTGTCGCTGAAGGCCAACGACTAGGATCCGCTCAGGCCTCCGGCAGATTGAGCCGGATGTGAAGCTCGCGGAGCTGTTTGGGGGTCACCTCAGAGGGCGCGCCCATCAGCAGGTCTTCAGCCTGCTGGTTCATGGGGAACAGGACCACCTCGCGGATGTTGGGCTCGTTGCAGAGCAGCATCACGATGCGGTCAACGCCCGGCGCGATGCCGCCATGCGGCGGCGCACCATACTGGAAGGCGCGGTACATGCCGCCGAACTTTTCCAGCAGCACGCTTTCCGGGTACCCCGCAATCTCGAAGGCCTTCTTCATCACCTCGGGGCGATGGTTGCGGATCGCACCCGACGACAGCTCGACGCCGTTGCACACGATGTCGTACTGATAGGCCAGGATATCCAGCGGATCCTTCGTTTCCAGCGCCTCGAGCCCGCCCTGCGGCATGGAGAAGGGGTTGTGGGAGAAGTCGACCTTCTTCTCCTCCTCGTTCCACTCATACATCGGGAAATCGACGATCCAGCAGAACTCGAAGCGGTCCTTGGCCGTGAGGTTCAGCTCCTCGCCCACCTTGTTGCGGGCCTCGCCTGCGAATTTGTAGAACTTCTCGGGGCGGCCTGCGACGAAGAAACAGGCATCGCCCACGCCGAGGCCAAGCTGATTGCGGATCGCATCGGTGCGCTCCGGCCCGATGTTCTTGGCGATGGGGCCGGCACCGCCCTCCTCGCCCTCGCGCCAGAAGACATAGCCAAGCCCAGGCTGGCCCTGCTGCTGGGCAAATGAATTCATGCGGTCGCAGAAGGCGCGCGAGCCGCCCTTGGGTGCCGGAATGGCCCAGACCTCGACCTTGGGGTCCGCCGCAATCATGCCGGCGAAGACCTTGAAGCCCGAGCCTGCGAAATGCTCCGTCACCGCCTGCATCCTGATCGGATTGCGCAGGTCCGGCTTGTCGGAGCCATACCAGCGGATCGCGTCACGGAAAGCGATGTGCGGGAATTTCTGGGTGACGGGCAGGCCGCCGCCGAATTCCTCGAACACGCCCCGCAGAACCGGCTCCACCGCGTTGAACACGTCGTCCTGGGTGACGAAGCTCATCTCGATGTCGAGCTGATAGAATTCGCCCGGCGAACGGTCGGCGCGCGCATCCTCGTCGCGGAAACAGGCCGCGATCTGGAAGTATCGGTCGAAGCCCGACATCATGATCAGCTGCTTGAACTGCTGCGGAGCCTGCGGCAGCGCGTAGAACTTGCCAGGGTGGATGCGGGACGGCACCAGGAAGTCGCGCGCGCCCTCGGGGCTCGACGCGGTCAGGATCGGTGTCTGGAACTCGAAGAAACCCTGATCCACCATGCGGCGGCGGAGCGAATTGATGATGGCGCCACGCTTCATGATGTTGGCGTGGATGCGCTCGCGGCGAAGGTCGAGGAAACGGTAGCGCAGCCGGATGTCCTCGGGATACTCCGTTTCGCCGAACACGGGGAGCGGAAGCTCGGCGGCCTGCGAGAGCACTTCGATGCCGGTCGCGAAAACCTCGATCAGGCCGGTCGGCAGGTCGGCATTCTCGGTTCCGGCGGGACGCGGCCTGACCTTGCCATCCACCCGGACCACCCACTCCGAGCGCAGCGTCTCAGCCGTGCGGAAGGCAGGCGAATCCGGGTCGGCCACCACCTGGGTAACGCCATAATGGTCGCGAAGGTCGATGAACAGCACGCCACCATGGTCACGGACGCGGTGAACCCAGCCGGACAGCCGGATGTCCTGGCCGGCATTGGCGGGGCGGAGCTGGCCACAGGTGTGGCTGCGGTAGGCGTGCATTGAATCCTCGCGAACAGGGGCGTTTGGGGCGCTAGAGCGCATGGAGGGGCCGGTTTGTCAAGGAAGTGCTGGAAAACCCGCCAAGCGCGTCTCGGCGTCAGTCGAACAGGCTGAGGAAACCACCCCAGCGGGGCTCCGAGCCCGCGTCCCCGGCCCCGGCAAATACGCCGCCCCGCACGATCACCCTCGTATTGGACAGCCCGGTTTTCCTGACCAGCGCGAACAGCGTCTTGGCATTGTCCGGGTGCAGCCTCACGCAGCCATGCGAGGCGCGGCGGCCGAGGCTCTTGATGTGATAGCTGCCGTGCACGGCGTGGCCACCCGGTGTGAAGAAGATGGAATAGGGCATGGGCGCATCATCCCATTCCTTGGAGTAATGCTCCTTTTCCATCCGGAAGGGGCGAAACTCGCCGCTCGGGGTCTCATAGCCGGGGGCTCCCGTCGAGACCGGCCATTTGTAGAGCTTCTCGCCATCCAGCGTGACGGTCATCTTCTGGCTGACCTTGTTGATGGTGATGATCAGACGGGCCTCGGCGGGCGGCGGCTTGGGCCTCGCCGGTTTTGCAGCCTGCGCCACGCCGGGCAGGAGCAGTGCACCCATCGCCCCAATAAGCCGACGCCGAGTCGCCATGATCACCCTCTCACCCAAAACCTGAGGCATTCACTATGCCGCAATCGCGTGCCCGCGTGAAGCCATGCCGGACTGCGGGGTTAATTGCGCTTCCGGGGCCGTTCCGCTAAGCACCGCCGACATGAACAAGCAGGTCCCCAAAATCGGTCTCGTGTCCCTTGGCTGTCCCAAGGCGCTGGTCGATTCCGAACGCATCATCACCCAGCTGCGTGCCGGGGGCTATGTCATGTCGCCGGGCTATGAGAATGCCGATGTGGTGATCGTCAACACCTGCGGCTTTCTCGACAGCGCCAAGCAGGAGTCCCTCGCCGCGATCGGCGAGGCCCTGGCCGAGAACGGCCGGGTGATCGTCACGGGCTGCATGGGCGTCGAGGCCGACACGATCCGGGCGGCGCATCCCGGCGTTCTGGCCGTCACGGGACCGCACCAGTATGAGCAGGTGGTCGAGGCCGTGCACAAGGCGGTGCCGCCCGCCCATGATCCGAAGATGGATCTGGTGCCGCCGCAGGGGCTGCATCTGACGCCGCGGCACTATGCCTATCTCAAGATTTCCGAAGGCTGCAACAACCGCTGCTCGTTCTGCATCATTCCGTCCATCCGCGGCGATCTCGTGTCGCGGCCGGTGGCCTCGGTGCTCTATGAGGCCGAACGGCTGGTGAAGGCGGGCGTCAGGGAACTCCTTGTCATCAGCCAGGACACCTCGGCCTACGGCGTGGACATCAGATATGCCCCCTCGAAGTTCCATGGCCGCGAGGTGCGGGCCAGTTTCCACGACATGGCGAAGGAACTGGGCAATCTCGGAGCCTGGGTGCGGATGCATTATGTCTATCCCTACCCGCATGTCGATGACGTCATTCCGCTGATGGCGGAGGGCAAGATCCTGCCCTATCTCGACATTCCCTTCCAGCATGCTGCCCCCGGCGTGCTGAAGGCCATGAGGCGCCCGGCCAATCAGGAAAAGGTCCTCGACCGGCTGGCGGCGTGGCGGAAAATCTGCCCGGACATCGCCATCCGCTCGACCTTCATCGTCGGCTTCCCCGGCGAGACGGAGGCGGACTTCGAATATCTCCTGCAATGGATGAAGGAAGCCCGCATCGAGCGCGCCGGCTGCTTCAAGTATGAACCCGTGTCAGGCGCAAAGGCCAATGAACTGGGCCTCGCCCAGGTGCCGGACGAGGTGAAGCAGGAGCGCTGGGAGCGCTTCATGCAAGCCCAGCAGGAGATTTCGGCGGAGATCTTCGCAGGCAAGGTCGGCCGCGAGATCGATGTTCTCGTCGATGAGATCGACGTGGAAAACGACGAAGCCATCGCCCGCTCTCCCTGGGACGCGCCGGAGATCGACGGCAACGTGTTCCTGCCCGGCGAGACAGACCTCAAGCCGGGCGACATGGTCCGTGTACGGATCGTCGAGGCGGAGGAGTATGATCTGGTGGGCGAGAGGGTCTAGAGCCTCACCGCCGGAACCAGACTCCAGGCCGCGACCGCCACAGCCATCGCGGCCGCATTGAAGCCCAAGAGCAGAAGCCCGAGCTTCGCACCGCCTTCGACCCAGGCGTAGACGCATTTGGCGATGGAATTGACCCCGACGCAGACCAGCACGGCGGCGACGCCCATGGCTGTGACGGAGGGCATGTTGGCGACCGACAGGGTCAGGGCATCGACATCCGCCAGTCCGGAAATCGCCGCGACGGCCAGGAGGCCGCCCCCACCCCAGATGCTCTGGGCGATGCCCGCCGCCAGCATCACCGCCGCCAGAATGGCGCCGAAGCGCAGCACCTCGCTGAGCAGAAAGGGGTTCCTGTGAACCAGCTCATCCGTGCCGGACACGCCGTTCCGGCCATCGCGGCGGATGAGCACGGCGGCTGACAGCGCCTGCAGGGCGGCCGCGGCGGCGAGCGGCACGGCAAGGGCGGCGGCCAGCGCCGGGTTCAGCACCCCGGCCAGCACCAGTACGCGGACAAGCATCACCGCCCCGGACGCGAGGATGCCGCCCGCCAGAAGCCCGGTGCGCGTGGCATTCGCCCTGGCGAGCGCCGCGAGCGTCAGCGTCACCACGGTCGAGGAGACGAGCCCCCCCAGCGCCGCCGCCAGCACCAGTCCGCGCGAAGGCCCGGCGAGCTTCACCGCCACATAGCCCACGAAGGACACCGCGGCGATCAGGATGGTGATCAGCCAGAGCTCATGCGGATTAAGAGCGCCCCACGGGTCGATCGCCCGGTCGGGAAGCAACGGCAGGGCGATGAAGGTCATGGCGGCCAGCAGCAGGCCGGAGCGCATCTCGTCCCAGGTGATCCGCGCCAGGAAGCCATGCAGCGTGGATTTGTAGGCCAGCAGACCCACGGCCGCGACCCCTGCCCCTGCCGCAAGCCGCATGTCGCCCAGCACGGCGAGCGCGCCCAGCATGAAGGTGACGAGCGCGGCGATCAGCGTCGTGGCGCTGAAGTCATCCTCGCGCTGCCCCTCGCGCCAGATGAAGGCCGCCATCACGGCGCCCGTGGTCACGAAACCTGCCGAGATCAGGAGCCGGTCGCCGCCCAGCGCAAGGAGGCCGAAGATGCCACCCAGAAGCCCGATGAGCGAGAAGGTGCGCAGGCCCGCCGCGCGCTTGCCCTCACCCTCGGCGCGCTCCTTCCAGCCACGCTCGAAGCCGATGACGAAGCCGAGCGCCAGGGCGAGGCCCAGCCGTGTGGCAAGTTCCGTAAAGTCCATGGCGGCAGGCTACTACATCGGCGCGGCTCTGCCGAGGCCCTCACAGGGGAATGTTGTCGTGCTTCTTCCAGGGGTTCTGGAGTTCCTTGTTGCGCAGCATGTTGAGCGCGCGGGCAATGCGCTTGCGCGTCGTCGAGGGCATGAGGACCTCGTCGAGGAAGCCGCGCTCGGCGGCCACGAACGGATTGGCGAAGCGTGCCTCGTAATCCTTGATGCGGGCCTGGATCTTCTCCGGGTCGGCAAGCTCGGCGCGGTAGATGATCTCGGCGGCGCCCTTCGAGCCCATGACGGCGATCTCGGCGGTGGGCCAGGCATAGTTGACATCGCCCCGCAGGTGCTTCGACGCCATGACCACATAGGCCCCGCCATAGGCCTTGCGGGTGATGACGGTGATCTTCGGCACCGTGGCCTCGGCATAGGCAAACAGCAGCTTCGCGCCATGCTTGATGAGCCCGCCATATTCCTGCGCCGTGCCCGGCAGGAAGCCCGGAACATCGACCAGCGTCACGATCGGAATGTTGAAGCAGTCGCAGAAGCGCACGAAGCGGCCGCCCTTGCGCCCGGCGTCGCTGTCGAGCACGCCGGCCAGCACCATGGGCTGGTTGGCGACGACACCCACGGTGCGGCCGTTGATGCGGGCGAAGCCGGTGATGATGTTCCGCGCATGCGCCTCCTGGATCTCGAAGAAATCGCCTTCATCGACGAGCTTGAGGATCAGTTCCTTCATGTCATAGGGCTGGTTCGGATTGGCCGGGATGAGCGTGTCGAGGGAGTGATCGAGCCGGCCCGGATCATCGAAGCTGGGCAGTTCCGGCAGGGTGTCCGTGTTGGAGGCGGGCAGGAAGTCGATCAGCCGCCGCATTTGAAGCAA